>Ga0307515_10007271_pt1 | contig 21928 bp, 1 predicted proteins | sample 17_EM_MG_FD_194513 | JGI IMG/M metagenome (GOLD analysis project Ga0307515, IMG submission 194513) | Populus trichocarpa ectomycorrhiza microbial communities from riparian zone in the Pacific Northwest, United States - 17_EM | ecosystem: Host-associated > Plants > Roots > Unclassified | place...
GGGCTATAAGGTCGCTCTAGGGCTAGTTCTTAGCAGTTTTGCTAGTTCCTAGCACTTAAATCTGCTAAGGATTTGCCCTAAAGCGGCCAGATGTCCCTGACCGCAAGCCTATAGCTATAAGACTATCTAACTATAGTGGTTGCATTAAGGCTGGCTCTTAGTGGTTTTGCTAGTTCCTAGCACCTACTAAAGAATTGCCTTAAAGCGCTATCTATATATAATGCATACTAAGTGTAAGGGATAGCGGGTGGGGAAAGCGAATTAGCCATATAGTGACTGCGTTTAATATTTACGAATATTGCAGGAGGTCTTAGCATTATGCGTTGCTGAGGTAGATGCTACCAAGCAATATATAGACGCTAGTATCTATCTATCGCAGTCACGTAAGGGGATATTTAATTTTTATATAATTAGGAGGCGTAGGGCTATAAGGTCGCTCTAGGGCTAGTTTTTAGCAGTTTTTCTAGTTCCTAGCACTTAAATCTGCTAAGGATTTACCCTAAAGCGGCTAGATGTCCCTAAGCAAAGCTCCTACGCCCAATAAGACATTACCGCATTCTACCATATTCTGCCAAATTCTGCCACCTTATTACATTCTGCCAAATTCTACCATATTATCGCATTCTGCTAAGTTCTGCCATATTATCATATTCTGCTATATTCTGCTAACCCTAAGTTATAAGCCAACTAATTAGGATTTTCTATGCCCGGTATAGAAAATCGCTATTAGCTCGCTTACCACTAGCGCCTTAGCGGCCCTCTTAATATCTTAACCTACTATATAGTAATCCTTACGCTAAGAGCGGTATACCACGCTGAAAGTAAGAGTTAAGGTAATAGAGGTTAGTAGTCTTAGTCCTAATATATAGGTAAAAGGCTTCTAATAACCACCAACCTAGCTACTAAATTTGCTAATATAAACACCCTAAATCTTCAGCAAACTGGGCAGCGCCCTAGTAAAAGGAGTAGTTTAAGTAACTACTTAGGTTAATCCTAGTAGCTACTAGATGGGAGAAAAGGATCTTATAAACCCCTAGAGAGGCAAAGGGTTTACTATTAAGACTAAATAAGGGAGAGTTAAGGGGTTAAGGGTCCCTATTAAATAGCTTTATTATAGCAGCGACTGGGCATAATAGGCCGCCTACCGCCGCGATGGCGACATTAACGCCCTAATATTACTTATCGGCTTTACTCTATTTAAGGTGGAATATTATCCTACTAGGCGTAAAGGTAATATTATGTCGAGTGGCCTTTTTCACTAGAAAGGTCATTCGGTTCTTAAGCTCCGCCATAGTATACGTAATCTCGCCCATCCATAGAAATCTAGCAAATGCAAGGGTAAATGCGGCATTAGTATTAACATCTAGTAGCAATAGGCCGTATATTACTACCTAGGCTAGAATATCCCTAGTAATAGGTTGCTTATCCTTTTTTGCTAAGAAAAAGATAGCGGCTGCTCTAGTAAGTAATCGGTATACTATAGGATCCTTAAATGCTGCAATTAAGATGCCGTAATCTACGTGGCGCAAGCGAATTACGGAGATATAGGCTCGTAAGGTTTCGGCCTTAAGCCTACCCATCTATAGCTAGGAGGTACCAAACATGCGGCGGGTAATCCATTTGCCTAGTTTACGCGGCTTAGCCGGGTAGGGGGAGACTCCTTTAAGTACGCAGTATAACTCCCAGCTATTAACTACTAAGAAATAGTTCCTATAGGTTACTAGCGCAAGGCCGTTCCAGAGAAGGAGCGCGTAGAGGTTAGATGGCGCGTTAACATTATCTTTAAAGTTTATAGGCGGTTATAAGTAGTCCGTTAGGTTTACGGCACCTATTAAAAACTTATTAGCTTTAGTAGTAATAAATCAAGGGCCTAGTATAGGCAAAACTAATAAATAGCCGCGGCCTGGAATTAAGATAGTATATTAGCTAAGCTATTTAAATCACCTAGGATCTACTTCGCGGATATTATAATATTATAAGCTATAGTAGCTAGCATAATCTTGCGGAGTGATTCGTTTACTACGCTATAGATAACGGTCTTCTTAATGCCCTAATAAACCACTATACTATCGGTGTAAATAAATAGCGCGCTATACTGTCAGTTAGTAGACTATAGATTAAATATATAAGCAATAGCATGCATCTTTTTCAGATTAATATAGTCTACTTATTAACTAGGCTTAGGTAATATACTAAACGCCTAAGATTAAGGGAGGTTGGCTATATACCACTACCAGTCATCCTTATGTTTAAGTTCCTTAAAAAAATAAAAGCCGCCAAACCCAAACTAAGTAGAGGCGTTAGTAAAGAGATAAATACGGGTACGCTTAATGTCGTTAAAGAACAATACCCTATTACTTATAGTAAGTAGGTTAAGCCAGACATATAAGTCACTTTATAACTTAGTGCTAAATCGCCTAAGTTTATACTTATTTGCCAGAGTCTCTAGCTAAGCAGTAATAAAGATCTAAAGGGATCTAGAGTAAGATCAACTAAGTTTAATTACGTAGGCGCGCTATATAAGGTAGCCCGTAAGCTACTAGGCTTAAAGGAACGATAATAAGCCGTATTAGAGTGCGGTAGTAACTTTCTTAATAGCATATAATTGTTTCTATAGTAATAATCGCGTTTACATTTATACGGTGTTAATAGTATATCCTAAAACTTTAATAATAGTTCCTACTATATCTTTAGAGCCATTTTAAGGGATACCTAGGGAGTTAGTAATAGAGATATAAGTCTAGGTAATAGCCGCTAAGTCGTTTAGGTTAGTAAGGATAAAGATAAAGTTATTTAGGTAGTATTCCACCTTATAAAGCAGTTATAAATAGAGTATCTAGTGCAGGCCTTCCGCAAAGAGGTTAAATATAAGCGGCGTAGTTCGAAGACCGAAGGATAGGCAGTATTCTTAGTAGGTAACACCTTCTTAGAAGAAGCCCATTAATGTTCTTACCCTATAAGATAGGGGGACTATATAGAACGCGTCTTTAATATCTCTTTTAAGCAGCAGACATCCATAACCTACAGAAATAACATAGGCTTAAATAGCGGTAACTATAGTGTATACTAGTGCTCTATATTCTTCTAGGATTGCGTTATTAACTAAAAATGCTAGTAAAAAGGAGAGATTATAAATTCGGCGGTATCCTCTATCCAATTTTAGCACTAGGCTAAAAGGTAAGACTATAATAGGCCCTATCGCGATTCTAATATATCCTTTTTTAAGGTCTAATATTATCTTCTTAGAGATAAGGTCGGCGTTATCCTAAAAGGAGTTATAGTTCCTATAAGATCTTAGGGTAGGGATAGACTTAGCTCCTATCTCGCAACTATAGTTTAAGATGCCTACTAAGGTGGCTAGTAGATTGCCCAGGTAGTTAAATAGAAGGGAGTGCCACGCTAAGATCCTTAGGGGCGATAGAGAGTAGTAGAGAGCCTTCACCTCTATAAAGGTAGAGAATAATAGTAACGTATTAGGCCTAGGTCCTAGGCGTGTAATTAAAGTTGGTGTTATTATTAGGCTAGACCCTACTTTATAAGGTTCGCCTTACTATTCCTAGGCGCAAGCTTTAGATAATATAGTATAATCTTTACTATACTTTAAGTACTTATGCGGGTATTTACAAGCTATATTATTGCAGCCTCTGCTATTAAACCTATAGTAGGTATTAGAGGTATAGGAGGTATCTAACCTAGGTCTCTTTAAGGCGGTAAAGCCGATATCACTAGACATTATAAGGTATAGCGCTGTATACTAGGCTAGTATTTACTAATTAGCGGGCTCTAGTTAGCCATTAGTTATTATAAAGGTATGATAGTTAAGTGCTAAGTTAAGTATACAATCTACCTAGATATACTAGGTTAATAAGGTATAAATTATATTTATCTAGAGAAGCATGCTAGTAATAAGGTCCAGCGGGCATATATAAAGGGTGCTAGTAATAACCACGTAGTTAGTAAAACCTTTAAACTAGACACCTTTATCTATAAATAGCTTCCTATTTGCCTTTACCTTCCTTATAACTAGAGTACTATTCTTAATCCGTGTCTTATTGGTAATCTTAATTTAAGCAATATAAAATTAAAAACGGGCGAGGTTTACTAGATCGAAGGTACCCTTAAAAATGTCTAGGTAATCCCTTTTTATAACGCTAGGAAAGCGGAGTTTAAGCAACTTTATACTAGGAGGGAGAGGCTTACCAAGGACATTAGCTATAGCAGCTGTTATAGTAGCCTGTAAGGCCAAAGCGGCTAAGCCTAACTATAATTAAGCCATTTAAGCCAGGTAGTATTTATGCTGGCGAGCCTCCTCCGCTAGGTGGGCTTTACGCTCTTCCTTATACTTCTAAATCTCCCTTTTATCTCAGGCTTGTTCCCTTTACTCTTTAGCAATTTCGCGCTCTTCTACGGCAGCGGCGTGTATATTAGCCTCGGACGGTATTATAGAACTAGTGAAGGAGGGTGTAGCGGTTGTAGACGATGGTGTAGTTAAGGTAGGTCGTTTAGGTGGGTTTACTCATTAGAATTATACACGCGTATAAATCTCCCAGTTGGTTATAAGCGGTAATAGCGTTATAAAATAATTCTTAAACAAATAGATGATAAATGTATAATAAATATTAATAAGTTTAGCAATATTGAAAGCGAATTAGCCACGTAGTGACTGCGTTTAATATTCGCGAATATTGCAGGAGGTCTTAGCATTGTGCGTTGCTGAGGTAGATGCTGCCAAGCAATATATAGACGCTAGTATATTATACAATATACAGATCTTAAGTCCATTTCTTTAAGAAGGTTTACAGCTATAGCTATATAGTAATTTACTCTTTATTAAGCTGATTAAATGCGATCTAGTTTAGTAATTAGTCTTTAATCTTGCTAATAATTTAGCGTATACGCTCTTTAGTATTATCTTATATTATTAGTATCTTAAAGAAGTTATCTACCTTACGAACCTAATTATCTAACTACTAGGTATTAGGTCTATAGCGGAGTTCTAAACTACTAAAGGCCTTAGCTAGTTAGTTTATATCCTTTTTCTATTTATAGTGTAGATAACTCTCTAAGTCTTCTATACCTCCTTAGGTAGGTATTAAGTAGCTTTTAAAAAGCCCTTAGCCTTAACTAAGTTATAAAAAAATTTACCTAGCTTAGATTAGACCCTACTAGATCTAGATTTACCCTTAAAGGGTTCTAATATATTTATTAGTAGCTTCCTCCTATATAGCTTCTAAGAGCCTTACAACAGCTTCCTAATATCTATTTTAAAGGAGATTAGTATAGGGCTCTTAACCTTCTAAACTTAGGCCTGGGGAGGCTCCTACTATAGAGGTAGTGTTAGTACTAGTAGCTAGTATGGGCTTCCTAATAAGGCTCGGGTCTTAAGTTAGTAATTGGCTTAGATTACCTAAAGGGGTAGGCCCGCTTAGCTTATAAGCAGTCTATGCACCGCTACTATACTAATTGTAGGCTAGTAGTCTTTTAGGAGGGTTTTAGTTAGTTCCCTAGTTGGACGCGTTAGTATATTCCTCTAGCATTTCTGGCTTAGAGGAAGATCTTAGAGTTGCCTCTAGCGCTTAATCTTCTAATTAGCCTAGGTGGAGCTAGAGGGGTTCTAGTTGCTTTCCGGTAGCGTTATAACTATTATAGAGGGTGTCTGCGTTTTCCTTAGCGGTAACCATAGGTATATAAGAGTCTTTAAGCTCCTAGAGCATCTAGATATTGGGGCTCGTTTAGCCGTCTTACCTAGAGGGTTATATTATCGCAATCTCTTGCTATTAAAGGGACCTTCCTGCCTTTGTATAATGGCTTTCCATAAGGTATCCGTAGAGTTTCCATTTAGGTTATCGCGAGATTTTAAGGGAGGATGGTAGTTATAAATAAAAGATGTAAATAAACAATCTGGTCCTTAAAGCTGACTACCCTTCTAAAAAAGAGTAGGAAGGATTTAAATGTGAGGGGATTTTATAGATAGGGGGCTATAAGGACACAATTGGAATAGGATAGATTGGTAAGAAAGACGAATTCTTAAGGAGGTAAGGCCTCTAAAATTGTAGAGACTATATACTACGGGCACGTGCCTTTAGTATATGACCGGTAACTATCTAAGGGGCGTTTGGGGGTTGTCCTAAGGGCAACCTAAGGTGTCCGCAATAATATCCCTTACATTTAGGTGCTAGTAGTAGGGCTATACTTAGAGCGTATATAGTAAATAGGAAAGGTATAGGTAATACGCGGATATATATAAGATAAAGAAGCTAGGTATATAAACTATGGTAAAGAGTATAAAGTATAGTAAAAGATAGTATATAAAACCTTTTAAGTATACTTAGAATCTATTAGGGAAAGATATACCTAACTATATTAAATTATAGCTACGCTATAGGAAAACGTATATAAGGAGAAGGAGATAAGTAGGGTAGATAACGGCGGCTAGATAATTGCGTAGCAAAAAAGACTTAGGGTTCCTACCTTAATAGGGGTAAATATTACCTAGCTAGTAGTAAAATAAGGAGTAAGTCGCCTATAAGGTAGTATTAACGCCTTTAAAGACCTATCTTAGTAGAGAATCCTAATTATAATAGCCCTAAATAAGATACCCTAGATACGAATAAAGGATACCTACGAGTTACTAAACTAGTTAACGCTATAAATAGGCTAATAATAGTATAATATAACTACGGACATTTAAACTATAGCGTAATGCGTCTTTTATTTAATAGCCTGGACCTAAAAGAATACTAGATTATAGCCGTATAGGAACTAGCATATAATAAGTAAATCCGTAAAACCTACTAACTAAAAGGATACTACCTCCTATATAAACTAGACCTATCTACTAAAATATATTTCCTAGTTAGCTAATATATTAATATATAGGTATAGAGCTACTAATAGGGGCTAAATTAGTATAATTAACGTCTATAATTTAAAGAATAATAAGCCTTAGATTACTATATAGAAACTACTCTAATAGGCTACTAATATAGTAGAATGCGAAGTAATAGTCTTAGGGGGCTTTAATACACACTATATAGTATAAGGAGGGCTATAGGCTATAGTCGAAATATAGGCAACTTATTTACTAAATAAGCTAGAAACGCGAGGCCTTATTTTAACTATTTTAACTAGTAAACCTACCTAGGGGTTACCCCTATCGCTAGTCCTATTCCTATTTTTTTTTTAATATTTAAGCTACTAAAGATATTTAATAGTAACTAAGATATAATAGCCCTGGAATTTATAAATAATATAAATATAAACTTAATTATATAGGGTAATATAGTAGTAGAAAACTGCTCTAGGCTAAACTAGGCGTATAATAGGTATATTGTATAAGCAAAACAATATAGCGCTAAATTTATACTAGATAAATACTAGCTTATCTACTTAATAAGGAAAAGGAGGACTAGTAGCAACTTAGCCTTAATAGTAAATATCTAGGGCTATAAAGTAACACTAGAGGCTAGCCTTAAGGTCTTAGTAGTTTAGGTTAATTCTAAATTAAACTAGAATATATATATTATACAGGCAACCTATAGGGAAGTAATAGTATTTATAGTAGTATTATAAACTATAGCCTTAATATAGGGGCCTTTATTTAGATATATACGCCTTCTATATATAGCTATAATAAGGCCAATAATACTATATAATGCCGATATTTAAGGCTTAGGGCTAAATAATATGTTACTAGCAAGGAGCTCCTTAGCGTTATTAATTAAGCTATAAAACTAATACTTATATATAACTATAGAGGTCTATAGAAGAACACTACGCGCTATACTAAAACGCGAAGTAGTAGTCCTACTACTAGACCTATATATTAATATAACTGCTATATAAAGAGCAGTTATAGTATAAGGCTACCTAGTAGAGGAAAATATACGCTAAATATTAAAAATTATATAAATAGAAGTAAAGGCACCCTAAAAGGGTAATACGCCTAAGTATACTAGCTAAGGAGCCCTCTACCTATAAGCGGTTAAGAGAGAAAATAAAATATAGAGGCTTTTAGCGTACTAAGTAAAGGCCTAGTACTATATTAATAGAGGGCTACTATAGTAATAAAGGATAGGAGACAGCTAATATAGATAGAAATCCACTATACTTATTATAAGAGGAGTAGACCTTAAATAGAAGCGGCGCTAGAAAGAGGTAGTAAAGATATATAACGCAGCTATATAGCATACCCTATAGATAATACTAATACTCCCTTTATATAAAGGTTTAGACCTAAATATATAGCTAGTAAGTATCCATACCCTAAATATTACGCCGTAATATATATATAGATAGTCTATATAACTAGTACACTATATACTACTTATTTATAACTATTACTTAGTAAGAGACTAACTATTTACTAATATAGGTATAGATAATATTATTAGAATACTCTTTATAAGTAGGGGCTTATATATAATAGTATAGTAGTTTATAGGCTAAGGAGTCTTTTAGTGGTTCTAAATAGTATATAAGATCTAATAGGAGGATACTAAAGGATATACCCCCCTTTAGCCCCTTAGGGACTAGATATCTCCGCCTAACTATAGGCGATACGCTAGTAAATCGCTAGATACTTCTACTACCCCCTTTAAATCTTCTAATATACCTAGAGAGTATAATATATAAAGTAGATATATAAATATATAAATATACTAGCTAGCCGAAGGCAGAATATATAAAACTAGCTAAAAGGAGGTGCCTAGGGGTTTCCCCCTTATAGGGCCTTTTTCCTATATAGAAGGGGGTAGTCTATATAGATCCTAAAGGGGCTATATCGGCAAAATATAGTACCCTACTAATGGCCTCAATGGTTGGTGGTTAACGTAATTAGCGCGTAGTTAAGGGCATTTGGTAACTTAACCGACTAGCCTATATTATGTTTTGTTTAACGCAGCCTATATATAGCCTACGCGCAACCTATACGCAACCTATATACAACCTACGTATTTAGCAACTATAATTGTATCTAGAGCTATCTACCTCTTTTATACTAACAGTATAAATAAAGGCTATTTTAAAGCCATTTATAAGGCTAGTAAGGTAAATTATATACACTTCTTTATATAATCTATATATATAGCTAAAAAGTAGCTACTAAGAGTAGTAGATATAGACCTATCTGCATCTACTTACCTGTTTATATTACCTACCTATCTATATCACCTACCTATTTATATCGCCTACTTATTTATATCTACTTGCCTATCTATATTTGCTTACTTATCTACATTTACTTACCTATATATATCTGCTTACCTATCTGCATTTGCTTACCTATTTATATCTACCTACCTATCTACATCTACCTACTTATTAGCATCTACCTATTTATGCCTACCTATCTATACTACCTTAATTTAATTAATCGATCGATTAAATCGTTTATAGTATTCGCTGGCTAGTTATTATTGTCTAGTTCTAGCGATAGTTGTCTAGTTTTAGCAACGGTTATTTAGTTCTAGTAATAGTTATCTAGTTTTAGCGACAGTTGTCTAGCTCTAGCGACAGTTATCTAGTTCTAGTAATAGTCTTCTCCTACCTACCTACCTACCTACCTACCTGCTTATATTAGTATATAATTTAATTTAGGGTCGGCCTAATTAAAGGCCCTAATTATATTTAAACGGTAGTCATATAGGGTGCCTCCCTAGAAGGCCCTAATTTAATTCGGTAATAGGCTAATATTAAAGCTCTAGTTTAATTCAATCGATTAATTAATTAAATTGTTCGTAGTGTTTACTAGCTAGTTATTTAAACGGTCGTTATCTAGTTCTAGTAACGGTTCTCTACAAGTTACTATCATAGTGCCTCTTTAAGTAGGGAAGATATAAAAAAGAAAGAAAGAGTAAAAAATAAGGTGGCTATACATTAGCAAAATATTTGTGCCTCCTAATAGTACTAATAGCTCCTAATAGCTCCTGTTAGGGCTGTTAGGAGCTCTAAAAGATACTTATACTTAGTATCCTATTAGGAACCTATTAAAAACCTATTAGGAGGTTATCTAGACTACTAAGACCTCTAGGACCTCTAGAACTATTAGGACTATTAGGACCATTAGAACCATTAAGATAATAATAAAAATTCTAGATTTAAAAATAAGGTATATTAATACTCTACTCTAATATTTACAGCTAGTTAAAAAAAAAATTTTAATTTAATTATATATAATCTAAATATTCCAAATCTTTTTTACCTATTGCCTATGTCTATTATAGAAGCTCTATAATTGCTCGGGCGTTAGGTAATTAACTAAGGAGCCTTATATAAAGACTTTAAATCGTCAATTAGCGATGTTCCTAATAATTTACTAGCTGTGTGCTAATTTCCTAATTAGGCCTAGTTACTACCTGCCTATTCTACTTATCCTACCTATTTTACTATCCTACCTATCCTACTTATCTTACCTATTCTACCTATCTATACCTACTTTCTATATTTATAATTTAGGGGAAAGGTCGGCCCAATTAAAGGCTCTACTTAATTCGATTGATTAATTAATCGATTAATTGACTGATCGTATTAATTCGAATCGTTATCTATAGGCGTTCGCTAGCTATATATTTAAATAGTAGTTATCTAGGGTACCTCCCTAGGAGGCCTTAATTTGATTTAATTTGGTAATAAGCTAATATTAAGGCTCTAGTTCGATTTAATTAATCGATTAAATTAATTGTGGTGTTTGCTAGCTGGTCGTTTAAATAATTATTATCTAGCTTTAGCGACGGTCGTCTAGTTCTAGTAATAGTCCTCTCTTACCTATCTACCTACCTATCTGCCTATATTAGTATCTAATTCAATTTAGGGGAGGGGTCGGCCCGATTAAAGGCTCTAATTGATTTAGATCGTTCTCTATAGCCGTTCGCTAACTATATATTTAAACAGTAGTCGTTTAGGGTGCCTCCCTAAGAGGCCTTAATTTAATTTAGTAATAGGCCGATATTAAAGCTTTAGTTTAATTCAATTAATTAATTAATTAAATTGTTTATAGTATTCGCTGGCTAGTTATTTAAAAGGTCGTTATCTAGTTCTAGTAATGGTTGTCTAGTTTTAGAACAGTCGTCTAGTTCTAGTAACGGTTATCTAGCTCTAGGACGGTTATCTAGTTTTAGTAACAGTTGTCTAGTTTTAGCGACGGTCGTCTAGTTTTAGCAATAGTTATCTACTAGCCGCTATTCTAGTGCCTCCCTAGGTAGGGAGGATATAAGGAAGGGTAAAGAAATAAGGTGGCTATATAGGGGTATACTTAGTAAGGCGTATATAGGCTATTAGGAATATAGCGGGGACCTAATGCAGAGCTTTATATAGTATACCTACCTTATTTTACTTATAGATTATAGCCTCTTAATATCTCCCTTTTCTTACCCCTAGCTATTTACTATATAGTAGGGTATTATAAGTGTCTATATTAAGTATATTTTTAAGATAACCTACCCTACTAAATTATATATAATAACCATATAATTAATTCTAAAGCCTTAAAAAATATCAAAAGTTTATATTATATAAAAAGTTTATTATAAGATCATAAAGTTAAAAAATTAAAATTTGTATAGGAAATTGCAGTATTTTTTATTTTTTTAAATCCTATAACCTTATAACAATTTTTCTTATTTTTTAAATAAAAATTTTAATAGAGAGAGTTTTTATTAAAAGTAAATCTTTATAAAATCTTAGATTTTTAAAAATTATTTTTAATATCTAATAGTAGAAAACATATGCTAAATATGGTAAGTTTTAATAGGAAATTAATAAAACGCGGGGGATGGGAACGTGTTTTTAGTAATAGGAGGATTGCTTACTTACGGGCCAGGCATACTACAGATATACTACTTTCGCCACTATAAGCCTTTATTTAAGGTGCGGCTTAGGCTTAATAATCCTAAAAGCGCCGTACCCGCTTGGTTTTTAAACAGCCCTAATTTTTAAGCATTATTACGCACTATTTAAAATAGGCCAGGCTTTTAAATTAAGTTCCACTAGAGAGTCTTAATTTGTAATTTCTTGGAGTCCTTTAGTAGCAGTATAATATTAAGAGCCTTTATATATATCAAGTCTTTAATCCGTAATTTAGAAGACTTCTATAAGAATTTTACGTTTATAATTTCTTCTATATATTTATTTAGGACTATAAGGATATTCTTTCTAATCGTCCAGTTATCTATTGGGCCATAGTTAGCACGACCTTTAAGAAATTTATAGGTAGCTCCGTTTAAAATAAAATAAAATATTACTATATCTTCTTTATGCCCTAGAGGTATATCTTATCTTATTCTATAATATAGAACCTAGAGCTAGTATATCTAATAGTTAGCTTAGCTATAAGCTTGAGAAAAATAGCTTACTAACTGCGTTCATTAGATCGCTCGCTGTCCGCTAACTGTTGGATAACATACGCTAACTATTAAGCTGTTAGCTAGCTATCCTAATTAGGGAATTACAGTTATTCCAAAAAATTAGTAAAAATCGCCAAGCACATGACGCAGTATTACCACCACTATTAAAACAATATACCCCTATATAGCCCCACCAGTATAGCTTTATATTTTATAAATAGAGGCCTATTTTATAGCCCTATTTTAGGGCTATTTTAGTAGGATTATTAGGGGTACTTATTTCTAGAAATAGAGGGGTCGTATTAGTTAGCGCGGAGCTTTAATTTAAATTTTATAGCCGTTGCAAAGTACCCCCTATAGCCTTACTAATATAGCTCTATATTTTATAAATAAAAGCCTATTTTATAGCCCTGGAATAGGGCTATAAAATGGGCCCCTATATATATAAAATGGATTAATTTTAGTGGAATTATATAGGGTAATGCGTGCTGCTATGGTTTGGCGATTTTTAATAATATTTCTTAAACGACTGCGAGTAATATACCCCCTATAGCCCCACTAATATAGCTTTATATTTTATAAATAGAGGCCTATTTTATAGCTCTATTCCAGGGCTATAAAATATTTATTTATTTATTAAATATAGAGCTGTATTAGTAGGGCTATAGGGGGTATCTATAAAACTTAAATTAAGGCCCTGCACTAACTACTAAGACTTTTTACTTAACGCATAGCCCTTACCTAACGTATAGTTAACACTAAAACTTCGACATCTTTATACACCCGCTATTACCCCAATATATACACTATGGAGGCCGCGCTAGAGTTGCTGAAGTCGCTAAAGCTTAAAGAAAAGCCTAATTATATATAGATTGCTAAAAAGTATAGTGCTAAGCGCTTAACGCTACTATGCCGTCACTATAGGGTACAGGGCAGCTATACAAAAAAAAGTCAATATTAGCTACCTCCTTAACGCCACTTAGGAATCCAAGCTTATATAATATATAGATAACCTTTATATAAGAGGGCTACCTTCTTTAAAGCAGATAATATGGAATTTTGTAATAGAATTAGTAGAAAAAAAGCCAGGCAAGAACTGGGTTAATTACTTTATCTTACAGCACCATATCGATCTAGTTACTTAATAGATATCTAGAATTAATACTATACGCAAGCGCGCCGACTCTACCTTTAAGTAGATTACAATAATAGCATATATTTACGCCAACGGCAGTTACCTTACGCCTTCTCTAATTTATTAGGCCGCCTCTGGAAATATATAAGACTTATAGCTTTAAGATTTTAATCCTATAGAGTATAAAACCTTCTTTACCTTATTGCCTAGTAGATAGATAAATAATTAGCTAGGGCTAGCATGGCTATAATAGGTCTTTAATCACAAAATAAAAGCAAAGGTAAAGCGATTATACTGCCTACTTATTCTTAACGGTTATAGATTATATATCATAATAGAGTTTATTAAGTATTATAACGATAATAAGATCCTCCTAGCTATCTATCCACCTTATTTAACCTATACCATATAGCCGCTTAACGTCTACCTATTTAAGCCTCTCTTGTCCGCCTACTCCGCCAAGCTTACTAACTTTATATATAAGTGCTAAGGCATCTTAGCAATTATTAAAAGAGACTTCTTTTGCTTATTCTATAAGGCCTAAAATATAGCGTTTAAAGAAGAAATAATCCTTTAAGCTTTTAAAGTTACTAGCATCTTGCCACTAGATCTAGAGTAAGTAGTTAAAAGATTTAAGATAGAGGAGCTTAAGAGGCCTTCCTCTAGCGATAGTACGATATTAGTACTTAGCGCGTTAGACTAGAGAAAGATTAAACGCTTACTACGCTAGGCAGTTAAAGATATCTACAATTCGCGCTTCTAACAGCTTAGTTAAATAATCTATACTATAGCCGTCTAAAAAACGCTACTATAGTATAAGAATAAGCAACTTAAAGAGGCCCTAATAAACAAGAAGAAGTGCTAATAGTGTAATAAGCCTCTACTACTTAAGGTACCGCAGGAGTATAATAGTGGCGCTATCTTTTAGTTGCTATCTAAGGTTAAGGACGCTCGCGCCTAGAAGGCCTAAAAGGACGCCAATAAGCAGTTACTATAATACTAAAAGGACGAGGAAATACAGCGCGAGAAGGCGGTAAAGTAGGTAAAGGTAGATATACTTAAGGAGAGGCGTTATATAAGGCTGGTGGCAAAGGAATTCTAGATCTAGTAATAGTAGATAAAGGCTGCTAAGCGCAAGGAAGCTTAAATTGCTCAGGTAGTAAAAAAGTAACTCTACTAGAATATATAATTATCTAAAAAGGGTAATTAACGTAGTTATAAGCCTCTTTTACCTACTATAGATGTCACTAAGGAGCCTAAGGCTGTCGTTGCGGATTGATAGTCCATTATTAATAAGGTGCCTATATTTAGCCCTATAACGCGTACCCGCAATATATAACTCCTACAGCGCTATTGTATATAATTTATCATTGCCAATTAGTTTATATAGCAGCTTAAAGTGCTATAATAAAAAATCTAGTAATAATATAATTCATATATAGCTCTATAGCCTTATTTATTGTCGTTATTAATACCCTAAAAGTGTACGCCAAGTAGGGGCCGTGCGTTAGGTAGGGAATCTTAGTAATTTAACCCCTTAATTCCTAGAAATAAGCACCCCCTATAACTTTACAAAAATAGTCCTAAATTATATAAATAAAGGCTTATTTTATAGCCCTAAAATAGAGCTATAAAATAGGTCTTTATTTATAAAATATAAAGCTATATTAGTGGGGCTATAAATAGTATACTGTTTAAATAGAGGGGTGATAATGCGTGTCGTATGGCTTGGTGATTTTTACCAATATTTTCGGAACGACTATAGTAAAATCCCCATTGTATTTTATTGCGGTTTTTTAGTAGCACCTCCCTAAATATAAATATTAATCTTACCTAATTAAAATTTAGCCCTAATCTATTTAATATAGTATTTAATATAGCTAAATTCGTCCTATATACCTATAGAGGCTTAAAAAGATAAGTAGAATAGTTAGTAATAAAGGCTCTAGAAGCTCTAGTTCTATATTAAATTTAATTAAATATAAAGCTCTTTTTAATATATCTTACTAAGCTAGCTTTTCTACCTCTATAGTTAGCGATAGCTAGTAAAATTAATATTTAAGCTTATTAACTAGGGTATAACGTAATCTACTAGCAAGCTAGCTATATAAGTATCCTAGCTACCTTAAAACTTACTAAAAATTAGAAAATTCATACTTTAATATCTTAATAACCACTTAATAATAAATTCTAATAATTTGGATTTGGACTTTTATATACGCTCTATAGCTTCTATTAAAGTTATATAGTAATTAGTTTAGTAATTTTTAAAATATTATAATTTGGGGGCCAAAATAAAGCCAAATTACTATATTTTGAAAACCACTAAACTACTTGCTACTTAGCTTTAATAGAAGCTACAGAGCGTATATAAAAGCTTAAATCTAAATTATTAGAATTTATTATTAAGTAATTGTTAAGATACTAAAGTATAAAATTTTGAATTTTTAAAGTAGCTAGAATGTTTATATAGCCAGCTTGCTAATAGATTACGTTAGTTTAAGCTCTTCTAGAGTTAATATAATTAATTAAACTGCTAGATTATCCTATTAATAGGAAATATATAGTTATAGTTCTAATTAGCTAGAGGCTCTTATAATATAGACTTATTTTAATTATCTAATCTAGTATTATTGTTAATTTAAAAAGGGAAGGAAGTAGTTAATTTATAAACCCTACGCAGTACTAAAGACGCTAAGTAATATATAGATTATAAATTTAAAAAAAAAAGTAGAGATTTTTTTTACTACTTAGCTAACGTATAAAATATTTTATATTTTATATAAAAGAATTAGATTAGAACATGTAATAAAGATATTAAGGAAAATACATTATTTATTCTCGTTTATATAAGTGTTTATATACTAGGAAATATCTTTAGTACGCGCCCTTATTAAAATTAGTAAGTATTACTACTTATATTTTAACTAGATATTCCTTAAAGAGGTAGTAGTTACTATAAATAGGATATTCCTAACTTAAGAAGTCTTAGTTACTTATTATTATAGAGTAAGTTATACCTTAGCTTTAGGTAGTAGATAAGGCTCTATAATAAAACCTATAAAGATTTCCCTTAAACCCTAAAGCCTAAATACCCTTCTACTACTCTACTATAATGTAACTAAACTACTAGCCATTTATATAGGTTATAGATAGTAATATATAAAGGCTATATTAATAGTATAACTCTTTGTTTTTATATTATTATAATATATAAGTATATTTAAGATTTATATATATATTTTTGCGACTATATATATAAAATAAAACAGCTTAATAGCTACCCTATATTATACTACTATCCCTTTACACATTGGAGTCCTACACTTAGCGCTAAGCCTAGGAATATTATGCCTAGCTATATACATGGGCGCCTAATAGGCGCCTCTTATTGGCTAGGTCCTTATTAATACCATAGGACGTAAACCAACGTGCGAAGGGATAAAGCTATTATATAACTAGCTGCTTATAAATAATATAGATAGTATAGTAAAGAAACTATATTAGAAATATAGAGTTTTAATTATATATAGTTATAATATAGCTAAGGGTAGTTAATATCTAATTTAATTAATTTTAGTAATAATATACGCGATAAAATATTTCTTAGTATATAAATACTTTTATAAACAAGGATACTATAGCTAAGTAAGAGGTTCCTAAAGGGTTCTTATTACTTAGTATAAAATTAACTAACTGGATCTTAGCCAAAGATTTAAATATCCTTAACTTCTACTAAAAGCTATAGCTTACTACTAAATCTTACTATTAAGGCAGCGAGCTGTTAGCTAGCTGCAGTTTTATAGCTAACTAACTATTATAACTCTATAAGCTCGCCAACTGCTTACGTTATTAGCCTCTCAGTAGCGACGCTAATACTACCTAGAGTAGTAGGCTTCTAGCCTCTTAAATCTATAAGCGATAATCTCTATAATTAAAGAATTACTTACTCCTAATAGGATCTAATCTCTTAATAGCTCGGAGAGGAATCTCTAATAATAGTCTCTTAGTATAGGCAGCCGCAACTATAGCAGCGTGGGGCTTCCACTGCTAGTTCTTATATAAGTCTGCGTAATTACTAACGTTAGATAATAAGGTAAGAAAAGTTATCTATTAGACTAGCGGCCTCTATTTTAAAACATATTACACTATCCTTATTTACTAAATGGTCTTAAATAAGTATATCCTTTATAACTAAATTTCTAAAGGCTATATTGCTATAGTAAACTCTAAAATACGTAGGATACTTACGTTTTAATCGCCCTACTATATTAGCCTTGCTTTTTACACAGTTATAGCAATTAGAATTATTGTTAATATACTTATATTCCGCTTTAAAAAGTTAGTTAGATTTTATACTAAAATATTTAAACTTGTTAGCCTACTCTAGAAATAGCATAAACGCTTATATCACTAAATTCTATATCTCTTTTCCTAAGTAGTACGTTCCTTCTAATCTCTTTATCGCCGTCCTAAGTAATATAGGCGGCTTGTTTAGCAATCCTAACCGCTTAAATCTATTATACTCCACCCCACCCAAGTCGTACTATATAACCCCTCCTCCCTATCTAGTTAAATTTAATACTACAATATCTCTAAGCCAAATGTCTTTGTCTTTACTAGGTATACTACTACTAATCCCCACTATAAGACCGAATTAAAGAGATAGAAAGACAAATCTATTATAGTAGCAGCTTTTGCGGCGGCAACAGTACTGTATTTAGGGAGGCAGGCTATAATAAAGTTGTGTTTCCTAATTCTACCTAAGACGTAGTTATTGCCATCTAACCAATTTACGCTTTTAAGTGGGGAATGGCATTTATCTAGTATAACTTATCACAGTACGTGCCGACTGTCAAGGTACGAGGTACGAGGTGACTGTATATTATTGACAAACGATATCGTATAAGGATCTATGTAGGAGGTGAGGCGGTATATATACGTGTCGCTTAGGGGTTAGGTCCGTACTTATATATACGCGTATATAAGCTATAACAACGCGTTAGGTCAGTACCGTAATAGTATATCCCTCCCTAATAAGGCGAGCTCCTGTAAGCTAAGTAACGGCAGTAAAAACATAGAGGTAAAAAAAATAGACACATATATCCTCATCCTTCCAGTCCTTAAAGATTCTCGTCCTTTTAGTCTTTAAAGGTCCTCATCCTTACAGTCCTTAGACCCTCCTACCTATATCCCTACTACATCGCTCTCCGCTAGTACTCGTCTTAAGCACTAAATAAAGCCGAAGGCAAAGGGGTAAAATAAAGGAGATAAGAAAAAAAATTTATCCACGGGGTGTATGGCGGATATTAACACTCGAAAGGCTTAAAGTTGCGGAGATTGAGGTTAAGGCGAAGACTCGAAAGGCTTGGGGGTTACGGAGATTAAGGTTATTACGTAAACTTAAAAGGCTCAGAGTGCGGAGATCAAGGTTAAAACGTAGATTCTTATTGCGGTAAACTTAAAGTAGTATCTATATGGATTTGAAGACGGAGATAAAGAAGAGATCGTAACCTATAGTCTTATACTGTAATTAAGACATAAGAAATATAGCCCGTAGGGTATCTCCCTACAGCTAGCTTAAAAACTTAGACATAAAGTAGTAATATAGCTAGAAACGGACTTAGAGACTAAGACTAAGACGAGGAACTATAGCCCGTAGGATAAACTCCCTATAGCTGGCCTAGGAAACTCAGGTAGAGACTAAAAAGAGGAACTATAGCCTATAGGGTATCTCCCTATAGCCGGCCTAGGAAACTTAGGTAGATAAAGAGGAGATTAGTTTAAATAGATTTAATATACAGAGATTGTTATAGAATGAGGGTAAGAATCCCGCCTAGGGTAAGGTCGTAGCTTTAAAACGAAGCTTTAGAACAGTAGAAATAAAGCCCTACTAGGGGCGTATAAAATAACACGACATACTGTCACAGTATATGCCGACTATTAAGGTACAAGGTACGAGGTAACTGTATATCATTAATAAACGATATCGTGTAAGGATCTATATAGGAGGTAAGGTGGTATATATACGTGTCGCTTAGGGGTTAGGTCTGTGCTTATATATACGCGTATACAAGCCATAATAACGCGTTAGGTCAGTGCCGTGACATAACTTAAATAGCTTTTAACTCTATTAATAACGCGTGGATCTATCCAACTATATATTCTTCTAGAAGGTAACTCTTAAGCTTAATTTCTATACTTAGCGAACCGGACCCTCTAGGTATTAATATTATAATAAGGGTATATAGTAGTATAAAAAGCTAAGTTAGGCCCTAGCCTCGCCGAGGCTAATTTAGTCTAATATATGGACAGTTAATTCTAATACAGCCTATATAAGCTTTAGTGTCCCCTCTATATATACGCGTAACTATATATAGTAATTTCACTTTATACACACTAGAGAATTTTAAGTTTAGCTCTTATAAGTAAGCTTAAAAAATTAAAGACTTTGCCTTTTTTATAAGTGTATAGCTCTTTTAGCAAGCGCACAGTATCTATACTAGATAGTGCACTTAACTAGTAATTACTAAAATTGCTATATATGGTTGCGCGCGTATATAAGGGGGGACACTAAAGCTTATATAGGCTGTAGCTTAAGGAGAGTATATACTATAGTATAAAGATCTACCTATAAAGAATTATTGCGGATATAGTTATCTAGAATAGTAGAATTGTCCCTAAGTATTAGAAGGCGTAGCTGCGTAGCTAATTAACGCTTATTTAGATAAGGTTGTAGAGTATTAGTATAATTAAAACAATAAGGCCGAATATTATATAGCTTTTAAGTCGTTAAGATTTAAAGCAATTAAGGCGATAGTGGCGTAGCTACGGTGTTAATTAATGTGCTTATAGTCGCATGTCTATTAACGTAATTCTATAGTCTAAGCTCGCTCTTCTTACATAAAGCCCTTATAAGAGCCTAAGTACTCCTACCCCCTAATTTACCCCCTTTTCTCTTAAGGGTGGCTAACTACTTATATCTTGCGCGCAGCGCTATAAGTAAGTCCCCCTTTCCCCCTAAATTAACTAGGTTGTTTTATAAGTAGAGCGTAGTAGTAATACAGCTAGATAGCAGTTAAGAAGTACTTTTCTTTAAATTATTTTATCTTTTATTACTTTCTATTACAGACGCTTTAAGTGCAATATTACGACTACTAGGAGAGGAGTTAAAAGAAGCTAGTTAGTTAATCTAGGTACGGTTTAGGATAGAGCTAATAGAGCTATATAACGAGGAATAGTAACTAAAGTTATATAACGTTATACGCAGTATACGCGGTGTATAAAGGGAACGTATATATAACACGTATAACACATACCTTACGTATAAAGGGGATTTCTTAAGAGTACGGTTATGTATTTAAAGGACCACAGTCCCTACCTAGATAGTTCTCTCCTTTATAGTAAATCTTAGAATACAATTAGAATTAATCTATTAGGTAACCACTCTACCAGCTATATTTACGTTATTAACTATTCTATACCTATATACCCAGCCCATTAATAAGTCTACCGTAGTTCCTACTACAAGGCTTTATTATATATTTACTACTAAGGTTATAGTAAAAGAAGTTAAACAATATACCACTAAAAGCAGCAGCCATAACGGCGTCTATAGTGGCGACTACCTTAGAATTAGGTAATAATACCAGTATAGTAGATACTAACTTATAACTAGTTACTATTAGACAGCTATAGAAAATAGTTAATTAATTAACAGATAACAATAGGATATTTAAAGAAAGGATTAATAGGATCGGAGCAGCTAAGGTTAAGTTACCCTTAATTAAGCGATTCTTAGGAGAGAAGTTAAAGCTTAAGGGATTCCTTATATAAATACACTTTAAGGTTATATAAGAAGAAGTAAAGCTAGGAACGCCTATAGATTAAGTCACTTACGTAGGATTATTCTTAATAAGAAGGGCACTTAAGTGGTTTAAACCTTATCTTACAGAGGTATAAGAGTACGGCATAACGGCTATTAACTAGGAGGTATAGTATATATTCTTAAGTTAGAACGGGTTTAATAAACAATTAACGCAAATATTTAGAGACCTAGAGGTAACTACTACGGCGGAAAAGAAGCTTTAAAACTTAATATAAAGGACTTTAGTAATTAAATATATAACATAGTTTTAAATATTAGCAATATAGGTTAAATAGAATAATAAAGCGCTTATAGCATAGTATAAGTAAGGACTTAAAGTAAAAGTCTAGGACGTAATTATCCTAATAGAAGATATGGATACTCTTAAAGATCTAATTAATTAAGCAATTAAAAACAATAATAGGATTTATTAAAGAGAGCAGACCAAAAAGGGTTAGAATAGAGTTCTATAGTTATATAAGGCGCAGAGTACGCATTAATAAAGTTAAAGTTAAAAACTATAGTATGGCGCAGAGCTAATAAACCTAAGTAGTACTAAAGAAAATAAAAAATAAAACAAACGAC
>Ga0307515_10007272_pt1 | contig 21927 bp, 5 predicted proteins | sample 17_EM_MG_FD_194513 | JGI IMG/M metagenome (GOLD analysis project Ga0307515, IMG submission 194513) | Populus trichocarpa ectomycorrhiza microbial communities from riparian zone in the Pacific Northwest, United States - 17_EM | ecosystem: Host-associated > Plants > Roots > Unclassified | place...
TCGGGTAAAGTCCGCCTATATACTTTATACAATAATAGGTACCAAATTAACCTTATTAATTAAGACGTCGTTTATAGGTTTAACCTACCTATATACTACGCGCTATGTTTACATAAACCTATTATACATTTCCTTAATAGCAACTAGATAACAATTTAGGATACTTATAATCTAACGGTTACTACTAGCGACTCCTAGGGTACCTCTCGCACTATTAGCCCGCAGACCTTTTAGGGCGGCTTATTTAATAGTTACGATATAGTTCTTAGATAGGATTAGCTCGCGGAAGCAGATCTATTAATTAGCTTCCATTCTAGATAGTTTATCTAAGGTACTTTGGACCCTAGACGCCTCTAAATAGTTACCCTTAATACTCTCCTAGCAGATATTAAGGCTGGCAAAATAGTCTATTTACTATAGCTAGAAGACTCCTTTTTTATACTAGTTATAAATATAATAGAGGACCTATTATTGCTGGCAGCGAGTACCTATGTAGACCCTCTAGACGTAGAGATACTGGTTATAAATATAGTAAAGGACTTACCGTTACTAGCAGTAAGTACCTATAAAGACCCTCTAATGCTAGCGCAGATTACCTATATATAAGGGGGAGGTAATTAAAACCCTAAAACTATTAAGTATACTGCAGTAAAGCTATATACACTCTTAGTGTAAGTATACCTATAAAACGCATATTAGCTGCACCCTTTTCTTTACTAGCTCCTAGAAGCACACTACTACGCAATAATTACTTCGACCTCTGTAGCCCCTAGCTTACTAGATATATATAAGAAGGAAATTAATATCTTTTTAAATAAGCTAGTAAGTATACTACTGTAGAACTCTAAGTATAACCATACAATTAACTTAGAAGAAGGCAAAACGCCACTATAAATGCCCCTCTATAACCTCTTATAAAAAGAGTTATAAATCTTATAAGAGTACCTAAATAGTGCTCTTAAAAAGGGCTGGATTAGGCCTAGCAAGTTACCTACTAGAGCGCCTATCCTCTTTATGCTAAAAGCAGACGGTATAATACGGCTATACGTTAACTATAGACGCCTAAATAAGATTACAATTAAAAATTGGTACCCCCTACCGCTAGTTAGCGAACTCTTTAATAGGCTTAGCTATACGAAGATATTTATAAAGCTAAATCTTTATAATGCGTACTATAGGATTTATATTAAAAAGGGAGATAAATAAAAGACCGTATTTAAAATACGCTATAGTTACTTTAAGTACCTAGTAATACCCTTTAGTTTTACTAACGCCCCTTTGACTTTCTAAAGCTATATTTATAAATCTCTAGAAACCCTAGTAAATACTATCTATATAGTTTACCTAGATAATATTCTTATCTACTTAAATAATAAGGACAAGCACGTTAAGCACGTTAAGTAGGTACTGCGATAGCTTTGCGCTTGGGGCCTATACGCCAAACTATTAAAATATATTTTTATACTAAGAACGTTAAGTTCCTAGGCTTTATTATTACCCCTAGGGGTATTTTAATAAACCCTAACCGCGTAAAAGTAATTAAGGAATAGCCTAAGCCTAAGTCCTATAGGGACATCTAGGTTTTCCTTAGCTTTGCCAACTTCTATAGGCGATTTATCTAAAACTACTCGGATACTATATACCCCCTATATATATATCTTACATAGGCATATCGCGACCCAACGTTAGATAGGGAGAAGAAGAAAAAGCATAAGTTAAAAGGGCCCACTAAATGGTATTAACCTTAGTTCTAGCCTAATAATGTATAGTAGGCGTTCCGTAAGCTACGCGCTATATTTATAAAGGCTTCTCTACTTCACTACTTTAACCCTAATTTACCCCTAATAGTAATTACTAACGCTTCTAACTATACCTATAGTGGTATACTTCTATAGCCTTTAGGGTAGAAAGATTAACTCTACTAGCACCTAATTGCTTATTATGGTTAGAAGCTTACTAGCCTAAAAGTATAGTATAATACGTATAACAAAGAACTACTCGCTATAGTATAATACTTTAAAATGTAGCGCCATTACCTTAAATACGCCGCGTATATAACGCGCGTGCTTTACAATTATAATAATCTTAGGTACTTTATAACCACTAAGAGCTTATCTACTTACTAGGCCTAGTATATTAAAGAACTAGCTAAGTTTAATTTTAAGATTAAATATAAGCTAGGTAAGATAAATCTTACTAATATACTATCCTGGCGCCCGAATTATACTAAAGGCTTTAAAGATAGTAGTAAGAGGATAATCCTTAATGCTATACTACCTATATTGCAGCAAAAGTTGCGAGTTATAGGCCTTATAGGTGGCCCTAGTGCTACTATACTAAACTAGTAAGTAGCATATATATAGTATATAAGCGACCCTTATAAACTTGGCGCCGGCGGACTAGAGCGTCCTACTATTCTCTCTAAGACTACTTTAACTAACCTAATAGCGCTTAACCCTAAGGAAAACCCCTTAGCCTAGGCTATAGTCCCCTATAATAACCCGGCGAGTTACCTACACATTATACGTTACTTTACTGGCACTAACTTTACGTAGAGTCTCGTGCTATGGTAAGAGGTAGTGTCGTGGGGTAAAATGGGCCACTACTTAGTGCCTTGGCATTTTCCTGTATATATCGAGCCTTCGGCTTCTCTCCTTCTCTCCAGCACGACCTACCGGAATACATTCTTTCCTTTCTTCTTACTGACTGCTTTCCTACTGATTGATTACGACTGACGACCGACCGACCGACCGACAGACAGACAGACAGACAGCATTGTGACTTCCTATCTGAGAGGGACCGCGTCCACCACCACAGTAGTAGTAGCTACTTTAGCCAAAATGGTGTTTATGGAATAACCCCCTAAGTTACTAGTTAATTTTATTTATAGAGTATAAAAAAGGGACGCCTTTATACGCTCTATATATAATTAGTTAACTTAGGGATAAGTCTCTACCGGTAATAAGAACTATACCCTTAATAATTAAGGACTCCTAAGGTAAAATACTAAGGTCTAGGTGCTAAATTGTATACTACTATAATAGGAGATCCTATAGGCGGCCACTATAGTTTTAACTATACTTTTAAGGTAATTACGCGAAAGTATACTTAGAACGGCCTTACCTAGGACCTCTATAAATACCTAGATAATTATAATACCTACTAACACTCTAAATCGCGTCGCTATAAACCCTATAGTAAGCTGTAGCCTCTTTAGGTCCCCACCCAAGCCTAATAGTATTATTTACTTAACTTTATTATAGATCTCCTAAAGTCCAAGACTCCTACTAGCGTAGAGTATAACTCCGTCCTTATTCTTATAGACTATTTTATAAAACTAGTGCGCTACTATCTAGTGTATAAGATAATTAATGCTATACAACTCGTAGAACTCTTATTTAGAGTCTTTATATAAATAGGACCTCTAAATAATATCGTCTCTAATAGGGGTAGTATATTTATAAGCAAGTACTAGAGCACTATATACTACTATCTCCGCGTTTAATATAAACCTAGCACCGTATTTTACCCGTAAATAGATAGTTAGACAGAGCATTAGAACTAGGAGCTTAAGGTATACCTATATATATTTATAAACTGGGAATAGTCTAACTAGGCCTTCCTACTTAAAGAAGTAGCCTTTACCTATAACTCTAAGGTCTATACCATAATAAAGCGTTCCCTTATTAAGCTTGCCTATAGCTAGCTACTAAACATCCCGGATAGAGTCCTAGAGAGTATTTAAGACGCCTAATAAGGTAAGGAGGGGTCTAAGTTAATAAATATTAAACTTATAAAGACGTATTTATAACGCCTACGCCTTATATATAAGGTAGCGGCGGCGTTAGTAATACGCCTAACAGCTTTAGGCAAAATACTATAATCGTTACTATTTGGCTAAGCATTTCGCCGTTAGTAAACGAGTCCTACTCTTCTCTAAGAATATTTACACAAAACGTCCCTATAAAAAGCTTAACTATAAGTTTATAGGACCGTTTCAGATCCTAGAGTATATAGAGCAGTAAGTATATAAGCTAGAGCTTCTACCTACTATAGCACGGCTCTACCTAGTCTTTTATATCTCCTTACTAGAGCCTTATAGGTTATGCCTTAGGTTTTAACCCCTAGCAATAAAAGAGCTTAAGGAAGGCAGCTAGGAAGTAAAAGCAATTGTTGCCTACTAGGATTGTGCTAGATAACCATAGTACCTTATTAAATAGCTAGGATGGCTAAATAAGTATAATAAATGGAAATACGAGATAGAACTTAAGAATTATTAATAATTATTAGATAAGTACTATAAGCGGGACACCCTAGCCTTATAGCCGAAGCGCAGGCGAAAAGTAAGCGCCGCTATTAAAATATAACTTATATTAAAGTAAAATAGAGGATATTCTAAGGAATTAAAGAATAAGTAATAATTGCTATAAGAACTGCGGCGTATATATAGGGTAAAGTTTTAATTTATTAATATTCTATATAAGCTACACTCTAATATAACCTAGTAATGCTAGTGACTTATAAGTGAGGCTACGGCGTATACTAGCAATAAAGCTTAATTTAGAAAGCACCCTTTTTAGACCTAGTTTATTACTCTATACTAGCTAAGCAGATTACTTATATATTAGAGAATAGGCCCGTTTATAACCGGGGTCTATTTAACTAGGGTTTACCACCTATTAGTAACCCGCTAGTAGTAACCTATACTAATAACTTACACTATTCTATATATATACTATATAGATAACGCGTAAGGCTAAAGCATAGATTAGCGGCGGATTTAATAGGTATATAGCCTTACTGTCCTAAACCTGGCTATATATAAGTAACCTATAACCTACCTATAAAGTATATACGGCGCTACGCCGGTATAGCGTAAGGCTAAAGTAGGGTTAGTAGTGTGTTTAATAGATATATAGCTTTACCGTCTATAAATCTGGCTATATATAAATAACCTATAACTAACCTATAAGGTACTAGTGACCTACCTATATAAGTAAGCTTTTAGAATATTTCTGGTCTACTAAATTTAGGTAATAGTATTAAGCTCTACTAGCTCTACCTATTAAATAGACTAATTAGGATTTTCTATACCAGGTATATAAAATCGCTACTAGCTCGGTTAAATATAGGGGAGTTTTAGCAAGGCAAATCTAACTAATTAAATAACTTTAACCGCTAGTTAAAGTTCCTTAATATCTTCGCGCCGCGTAGGTATACTACCTATCTCTCTATACACAAAATTAAAACGCCCTTTTCCCTCCAAATTTTTTCCTTACTAAGGTTTTTTATAGGGTTTTATTAAGGCTTAAGTATATAAAGGATTGGGGACAACCCTTTTTAAAGGGGGGGGCATTATTAGGTAAAACCTAAGTAGATAGTTATATAGCTGTAAGGTATAGGCGACCCTAGGGTAACCTAGGGGTGACTTGCCTATAAGGTATGTGCGCTATATATATCTAGGGAAAACCCTTCCTACCTCGCATATAGACTCCTCCTTTTCCCTTAAGGATTCGTCTCTGTCTATACAATATACCTATTATTCTATTATTAGACTCCCTATCTATATCCTTACCTTACAGTTACTCTATAGTTTAAGTATCCGCAGTTATATTATACTATTATTAACCCTTTAATAACTTATTTAGTGACTTATAGGTGTTTTCTATTTATATTTAGGGCGTCTTATCTAAAGCCGCTATAGTTAGGATTCTCTACTAAGATAGGTCCCTAGCCGCATTAGTACTACATTATAGATATCCTATACCCTATTTTACTATTAGTTAGATAGATACTTCTCCTACTAGGGTAGGTACCCTAGCTCTCTTCTATTATACAACTATCTACTTACTATTATTTATCCTGCTTATCTCCTTCTCTATATATATATTTCCCTATAATATAGCTAAAATCTAATATAGATAGGCTTATTTTTCCCTAGTAGCTTCTAAGTATACCTAGTAGGTTTTATATACTATCTTCTACTATACTTTATATTCTTTACTGCAATTTACGTATCTAACTCCCTTATCCTTAGTATTATAGGTATTAGTATACTCTCCGCACCTCGCATCCTCCTATATACACTTTAGGTATATCCCTACTATAAATATCTAAAGCATTATTAGACTTAGACTCTATAGTAGTATAATCGGGCTTTATATTAAAGACTATCTATAACTACTCCCTTATAGGCTAATATTGCTTATATCTCTTAGGTTAGTAGGCTAATTATTAAGGTGCCGCGCGTTTTAACCCTTTAGAACTCTAGTAATTCCCCTATATATATTATATATTCTTTATTAAGCTATATAACCCTAGTTATAGTAATACCTAAGGCTAGTTATTTTTATAACCTTTATAATCCTCTAAATAAGCTATATATTTATAGTGCTTTACCTACTTTTTCTACTTATATATTAAGGGGTACTCCTATAACTTTAACTAGGTAATTTTAGTAAAGGATCTTATACTTAGGGGTGTCTCTTTAATCCTTTACCTACTAGTTAGGGAGTATAACCTCTATATCTCCGCTATATAGAACTCTTACTACTATTACCCTTAGTATATATGCTTTAATTAATATAAGAATCTATTTTAGTTCCGCGCCTACTACCTTTAGTATTCTAACCCTAACTATAGCTCTAACTAGTACTACGCTAGGTATACGCTAGAGGGTTACTAGTTAGGCGCTTATAATAATATTAGCCTATAATAGCTTTACTGCCTATACTGCTAGTATTCCCTATAATTCTATAGCGTCCTTAATACGTCTAAGGCTATTCTATACTGCATTTTAGTTTCTATTATACTTTATCTAAAGCTCCTAAGCAATTTAGCCTACTTATTAAGCTACCCGCACTACCCCTATACATAAATATTTATTACCTCCCTTTTTTAAGATCTTTCTTAATATCTTTTAGAAGGTTTATTAGTTTCTACTATCTCTAGTCGTTGCCCTTTAGTTGTTGTAATTATATCGCCCCCTATTAGGTTTGTTGTAGTATTGTAGTTTTCTATACGGCGTCTATCCTTTAAGTCTGCTACGATCCTCCTATATCGCGTAGGCCTTTTAGCTATACTATATATTAGTTCTAGGGAATAATATGCTGTGGGTTTAATTGGAGATGGTTATTTTTTAATTAGAGGATTAATGGGCGTGTTTTAGTGCTATAGCAGCTTTTTATCTAATAATACATTTCTGTTTATCTACTCTATATAGTATATTGTAATACTAGAGCTAGTATATAGGAATATTAAGCTACTAGTCTATAAGATAGATATATATAGAGGGCAAGAAGAAGATAAACAGTAGGTTTTAAAGATTATTAATTATAAGGGTATAGATAATAAAATATAGTATAAAGTAAAGCAAATAGGCTATAATAAGACTACCTAAGAGCTACTAGAGAACCTAAAATATGCTATAAGAAAGGTATAGGAGTATTAGAAGAAAATGGGTTAAGTAATATTAATAAAAAAGGATTATTAAAGAACGAGTTACTTAACGGGGACCTAAAAGAATTAGCTACTAAGGTATTTAGAGTTATTTCCCTCTCTATTAGAATAGAATCCCTTTTTTATCCTCTTCCAGTTTATAAAGGCCTTATTTAGTAAGACGCCACTCCTTTAAATAAACCGTCTTATAACCCTTTTTAAGACAGAGTAGCTAAGTATGACTAGCTAATTAAGCGTTAAATACTTGCCGCTCTTTAGCATAAATACGCTCCCTATTATCTTAAAGTTTTTATACCTTAGTAAGAGCTAAGGTAAGTTTGCCCTTAAGATAAAAGGCCTTAGATTAAATATAAGACTCTATAATAGATTAGATAAGGTACTAAACGCCTATAAAATATATTAGAAACAGATTAAATATTATAAAACGATTGTTTATTTAATTTTATATACTTAGTATATAAAGAAGGTTGGTAACTAAACGGAGCCGCGATTATAATATATTTTAGCACTTTCTCTATATAATGAGAATAGGACGGTATAAATTTACTAAGTAATAGTATAGTAGTTACCAGCCAATTATAATAATTAGATAATAAGGATCTAATAAAAGGTATTATAAATTAAGAAGGTTATTAAATTAAAGAGGGAAATACTATACCTCTAATTAATAATTTAGAGATAGGAGATGTCTTTAAGGATAGAGATAAAAAGGAGGGAGATGGTATTACAGACCTTATATTAGTAGTAGTAGAATTATTAAGAAGAGATATAAATAGGTTAGTTAAGATAATATAGGAGGCATTAGAACTAATTAAGCTATAGGATAAAGAGTAGCTAAGTTATATAATAAGTTATAAGATTATAACTTAGTATGTAGGTATATAAGTATATAAGTATATATAACGTACTAACGTATTAATATACTAAGTACATTTCCTAGGAGTTAGATTATATATTTAAAAGACTATCCCTTAACCCGTCAAGGCCCTTAGCATAAGTGGTCCGTGCGGAACATTGTTCTTAATAAAGTCAAAGGCTTCGTATTTCTAAGAACGGCTGCTTAATTTAACTGGTTTGATTAGTAGGCTCTTATCGATACCGTAAGGACCAATTTTAACGGGTTAAGGGATAGTCTCTACCTAGATAGTTCTATTTTTTATAGTAAATCTTAAAATATAATTAGAGTTAATCTATTAGGCAACCACTCTGCTAGTTATATTGACGTTATTAACTTCTTATTTACCTATATACTTAGCCTATTATTAAGTCTATTGTAGTATTTCCTGTAAGGCTTTATTACGTTATAAAATTTCTATTTAAGTTTAATAGGCTTTTATTTCTACCTTTTATACCTTTAATAACGTCTAAGAAAGTATAATAGCCTATAACTACTAAGTAGGTAAAGTGGAGTTAGGAATTTAAGCTAGCTATAAGTAAGAACACTTTTAGTAGTACTAACTACTATAGATATTTAGGCTGACGTTTTAAGCTTATATAGATAATTAAGATAAGTATAGACTATAACTTCTTCTTATTAAGCTTTCGGCTAGATATAGGTCTTTCTATATAAGATTTACGTCTTTCTACCTTATTTAAAGCATTTAATAAAGAACGTTAAATTAACGTGACGCGCTTTAAGGAAGTTTGGTTTTTCCCGCTAGCAAAGCGCGACGATGGCCTTCTAAATCCCATTTTCGATTCGTATATAATTAGAAAGCATAGTTTAATCGATAGAGGACATGATTTTGATAATGAAGTTAACGATTTAATAGTTTATCGTTGTGGCTTTTATTGTTAAGATGGCGAGTAAATTTACTAACAATTAAGTGGACCCAATCGAGATTGATTGATTAATTGCTTGTAAGCAAATAAGATACTATTAATTAAATAATTTATAGAGTTAAAATGCATATATATAAGGTAGGCCTATATATGAGCTACATAAAGGACAAGGATTGCGTTACCTGTATTTATTGACATTCGGCCTTAGCAATAATTAAATAATTCTAATTACCGACCTAATTCTAATTAATAATATTAATTATATAATTATACCTTAATTACCTAATATAAAAGTTAGTGAGACTTTTAATATAGAAGAGTGTCTTAGAAGTTTTACTAAAATACTTAATACTGTGTATCTACCTAATTCCCGTATTAGGAAGTCGGCAATAGCTTTTTAGAGTTTATTTATACTCTAAATCCTTATCTCCTGCCTTATTATTACCTAAATCATTATCCTACGCCTAATTAAGCCCTTTTTTAAATAGCCTTTATATTAAGTGCGATACTTACTATTATTAAGCCTTCTAATTTAACTGCCTTACAAATCTAGCTCTTTAAGCACTCTATTTATTCTACTACTATTACTTTAAGGCTTAAACGCTTCTATAAGATTATATAACGTATGCCTAAAAGGATTAAACTAGATTTAGCTAATATAGTTAGTATAGAGAAAATATTAATAGCTATGCGAAAGAGACGTAAATAGCGGCTTTATCAAGATGGTTTAAGCCACTAGCTAAGAGAAGTATTAGCGATTAGTTATAGAGACGTTTCCTATAAAATTAAAACTAAATATTAGTAATGTTAAAAATATTAAAATAGTGCTTATATTAATAAAGCGCTTAAATTTATTATTAAAAGACTGTTATTTAAGTTCCTAAATATACTTATAGCATAAATATAAGTTTTTAATAAGATCTAGGTCTTTCTACTATATCGTCTTACTATTAATAGGCTTAAATTTATACTCCTTCTACTATAGCTTTTATACGGCATTAATCGCTCGTTTAATCGTCCCTTTTAAGCACTGCTCTAAATACTACTAGTTATTATTAAAGTACTTTCTTTAATAAGTAGGGTTAAGGAGTAGCGCCGCTACGTACGTAAGAGTCTTATTAGTTAGCTAGTAGTGCTTATTAAAGGTAAACCCTATTGTTAATAGAGACGCTAAGAGGGTCTAATTAGCGGCGTATTCTTCCTACTTATTTTTAACGTAATTAATAAGGAAATCTATACTTTAAAGAACCTTATTAAGAGTCGTTTTATTACCTTTTAAAGCCTCTATTATATCTTTAAAGACTATAGTATATTAATTATTTTATAGATAGTCTCCCATTTATTAGAATTAAGGTTATTCTTTAATATAAGTTTATAATTCTTATTAATAAAGACTTAAATTTAGTTTTTAAGGTTAATTGCCGACTCTAGTATAACAAGCCACGAATTCTATCTAGTATCGTTATTATATTTAAGTATCTTCTTTACGAGCTTAAAAAAGGCCTAATAGCACTTAGTTAAATATCTTAACTAGACGGTAATATTATATATCTTTCTAAGCGCTCTAATCTCTTGCTATTTAGCCTGCGTAGCCTTATTCTAATTATACTTATATTCTAAATAAATATTAAGGCGTTGCTTTTTATACTAGAGTTTCTCTACTACCTAAATTGCAACCTTAACGGCTTCTTTATCTTTATATAATAGAAAGGCTTATATAGCGAGGTTAATAATATAGCTAATATATTAAATTCTGTACTAAACGGCGTCCTATTTTAAAGCGTTTTTAAATAAACTAATAGAGTTTATTATTACTACCGTAATTATTACCTTTATATAGTAGAGTTAGTAGAGAATTAAGTAAAGGTAAAGGCGCTTAATTAAAGCTTACTGGTAATATAACTAATATAACTCTTCTTAATCTTATACTTACTAATTATCTTAAGCAGTACCTCTACTTACTGCTTACTACCGTATTCCTTTTTATATTCCCTTAAAGCTAGTATAGCCTTTAATATTTAGCCGAATTTATTTATAAAATAAATAGTAATAGCTTAGCAGGCTTTTTTATTTAAAGACGTCTAGTAGTTAATAGTAAAGTGTAGCTTTAATAGGGCCTTTTTAAGCTTTTCTTTAAGTATCTCTTTATATATAACGAATGTCTTACTAATAAAAAGAGGCACTAATCTACGTAATTTATAAAGAAGGCCTCCTTTATTAGTAAGCGTATAGTTATAAACGTATAAAAAGGCCCTAAACTCTAGATATTTAAAAATTATATAAGGAAGAGTTTAGGTAATAATAAGGAGTAAAGGGCGTTAAAAAAAGGCGTGTTTATTAATAAGTTCTTTAAGGATCTTTATAGCCTTTAGGTCTAGTTCTTTAACCTATTACTTTACCTATTTCTTAAATAGAGCTCTAAGTATAGCTTTTGCCTTAATATTAACTTCTAAGTGCTTTAATTTAATATAAATTCCGTGCTGGCCTTTTAAATAACGTTAAAAATAAGTAGTATTGCTAAAGGCTTTTAGGATACATCTTTTATAATAGAAGAGTTCTTAGTTTAAATTCCTTTATTTTAGTAAGCCCTTAGGAGGCTTCTTAAGGGTATAGAACTAGAGCTCCTTATCCTTGCGTAACTCCTTACACTTTTCTTCTAATATACTAACTTAGTAGTAAGAGTTATTGCGCGTAAGCGTCGCGTTATTAAACTCGCGTGAATTATACCTACTAAGGTTAGAACCCGCGTTTTCTTCTTTTTAATATTAGCGCTTTTAGATATAGGTGCGATTAAGGGGTAAAAAAGGTATCGTTGGTAGGTTTTAGGGGGGTAGTAGTAGTAATAGAGGTTGGCGTTAATAATAAGGAACAATAGAATATAGTGCTATACTTAAGTACCTTAACGGGAGCGCGTACGGCTTTTATTTATATATATTCTAGTGCCTTTTTTATATTTTAAAAGTGCCGCGGTATATCTACTAATAATCGCCAAATTAACTAAACTACTGCTTACTACTTCCTCCCCTTCTTGCCCTAGGTAATTATATAATTATAATTATATAATATAATTAGAACCTTAATTCCGATTATATTAGTTATAATTATATGATAATTATAATCAATGTAGCTAATCAACTGATTATTGCCACCGCTGTCGACATTAGTTTCACTGAGGGTTTATAGGCATAATAGAACTTGATCCGGTTGCGAACATATGGCTCCGTTTTGAAATACACACCTTTGGCTGCTTTCATAAACAACAAAAAAAAAGCCATCAATTTATCGAAAATTTTGCATAACGACAATAAGAGGTACAAAATTTCACAAAGAAATATGAAGATCGTGTTTTTACCAACAAAATACTAGGCGTATAGTATCCCAATTTGATTTCTTTCATCTGCATTACTCACCCAGGTAGTATGACAGAGACTCCCATCTGACTGCTCAATCCAGTCTTCGCTTCCGACACAGCGACGACACCAGAGCACACCATTAGGATCATACTGCTTCTTTACTTTTCTTAGCCGCGGATAATTGGCGCCGAAGAACGAGTACTGCCAGTCTGGCTCGTACGAGTCGCACTAGAACTGTTAGCCTTGGAATAGGATTGACTCCTTCCATTGATGACACTGAAAGTTGTATGAAGGGAATCCTCATCACAGCGAAGGCCAAAGCCTTAGGAGCGGACGTACTTCATTAAAATAGGCTCCTCCATCCGGCGCTAGCTGCTTGAGCGCATAGGTTTTATTGAATGTGATATCATTGTAAACATTCTCAATTAGTGTTTGTGGCATTCCGTCAACCCATCTCTCCCAAATTACAAAATGAACAACCGCGTCACGCCATGCAGGATTCATGCCAATGTCAAGGCCGCGATTGCCGCTGTTGGCTACCAGGTGACCAAGGAGGAGGGTGTTAAAGAAAACTCCCTGTCAAATTATTATTAGAATGCGGAATGAGATATTATAAGGTAAAAGGAGACGAACGGCTCCACTAAAGAAGCCACGAGTGCCACTTGAGACCAACAGAAGAATAATGGGGGAATCATGACATACACTTGGTTTCAAAATATTTGGCGACGGCCCAATCTTTTCAAATGTTTTCGCAACAAGAGCCATATCAACCAGAGCGCGCTCTGGTAGTAATCGTGACCCGTAAGCCGACCCGCCAGTAGCTACCGGTTCGTTACTAGCCGTGGTAAGATATGCGTCATAGAAGTTAGATGCAGTATCGACTGAGGCTTTGTAGATAAAATAACTCGAGGCATTGCTCAGCCTTGCTGCAATTGGGGCAAATAGAGCCTCTGCAGTTCCATTTGGTTTATCATAAAGATAAAATGACCACAGCAATGACAGTGTTGGAGCTAGTGGAGGCCCTACCATGTAATAGTAACCTTGCATGCCACCGTTTTTAAGGCGGGGCAACTCGGAGTGGATGTATGCCATCAGTTCCCAGTATTCAGATGATATGTTAGAGTTCTTTGATCCTACCTGGAGGTTGTGAATGGCGGATTTTGGAGAGGGATATGCTCTCATCACTGCTTCGATGACCACACCATAAGTTCCCCCGCCGCCACCGCGGATCGCAAAAAATAGCTCGATATGCGAGCAAGCATTTGCAGTGACGACATCCCCATTAGGTGTTATGATGGTTGCTTCGAGAAGGTTGTCTGCTCCCATGCCATAGGTACTGGATAGATAACCGTGGCCGCCTCCAGTAAACCAACCCATGATGCCCACATCCTTAAAAATGTAAGTTAAGTTTGCAACTGGAACAAATTGATTATGCAGGCCTACTGGATTTCCACCTACGACAACAACTGCATTGTGCTTTGCCATCTCAGTAAGTACAGTAAAACCTGTTTCGCCGGCAGAGATGATAGCAGCCATATGTGTGCCACTGATTGGGCAAGATTTTGACTGGAATTTCTTATTAAATGTGACTCCTCGGAAGTTATGCATCCATATCCTATAGAGGGTATCAGTGTATGGCCTTTCGAACAAACTATATGCTCGGTTATTGAGTATCTAGGGGAGTGCTTACGATAAACTGCCATAGCCCGTACTCCTACTGACGCTTAGTCCAACTATTCTGGTATTTTAGAAAGTTTAGAGTTTACCTTCCAGGATAAGAATGGCCAGTGTTCTTAACTACCACTCTGACACTCTTCTGATCCGCCCATTTCAGCGCCGTGCTGACATGGTCTGCTTCAGTCGCATTCACCACGTACACAGGATACTCTCCAATAGTGCATCCTCTACTACCAGCTGCTGGATCCCCTGTCACACTTGTTCCATTCGGAAAAATGGGATTGCAGGAATCGTTCGCCCATATCGGATAGTCAATGCTTATAGGGTCATCTGCGTGAAATGTCGAATTGAACCATTGAGAGCGAACATAGTTGCAATCAGTCTCGTTGTAATTAGGCTCCGTAGGATAACAAACCGATGCCGGGGGAACCCCGCGAACGAGCCTTCCAGAAATAGTGTTGTTAAAGGTAGACCATTCAGTAGCAGAAGGCCAGCAAGAGCTTTGGGGAGTCTGAGTGAAGTGTTATGAATAGCAGGGTGGAGTTACAGTAGATATTTGGAATGACATGCACACTTGCAATTACTGTGGTTTTCTTATCATCTGCAAATTCGCTTGATAAGAGCCGCCCACATCATAACGCGCATCAAAAAATACACCCCCTATCGCCCCACCAAATATAGCTCTATATTTTATATATAGAGGCCTATTTTATAGCTCTATTCTAGCGCTATAAAATAAGCCCTTATTTATATATTTTAGGGCTGTTTTTGTGGAGTTATGGGGGGTGCTTATTTTTAGGAATGGAGGGTCGGATCAGTTAGCGCAGAGCCTCAATTCAAATTTTACAGCCACCCCTATAACCGTACTAATATAGCTCTATATTTTATAAATAGAGGCCTATTTTATAGCTCTATCCTAGGGCTATAAAATAAGCCATTATCTATATAAATTGGACTAATATTGGTGGAACTATATGGGGTGCTTTGCAACAGCTGAAAAAGTTAAATTAAGGCTCTGCGCTGACTAATCTAGAACCACTTTGCCCCTAAAACAAGCACCCCCCATAACTCTACTAAAATAGCTCTAAATTATATAAATAAGGGCTTATTTTATAGCTTTAGAATAGAGTTATAAAATGTGCCTCTATTTATAAAATATAGAGCTGTATTAGTGGGGCAATAGGGGGTAACTGTAAAACTTGAATTGAGGCTCTGCGCGATCGCGACCCTCCATTCCTAAAAATAAGCACCCCCTATAACTCCACAAAAACAGCCCTAAAATATATAAATAAGGGCTTATTTTATAGCGCTAGAATAGAGCTATAAAATAGGCCTCTATATATAAAACATAGAGCTATATTTAGTGGGGCGATAGGGGTGTATTTTTTGATGCGCGTTGTGATGTGAGCGGCTCTTATCAAGCGAATTTGCAGAAGATAAGAAAACCACAGTACTAGCCGAGGATGCCTCGACAAGTGTACAGGACAAAAGGACGGGTGCAAAGAAATTTGTCAGAAATCGTTTCCCCAGCATTCTGAAAGAACAGGCGGTGATACAGGGAATTTCCATAGCATCTGCGGCGGACTTGAGCATATATAGACAAACGCAAACTTAAATTATCTGCGATTGGACAAAAGGGCGTTGTGGAGGCGCTCGCGACATAAAGCCCATTATGGAAATTTTCTTTAAAATCGTGGCACGATTAACTCTCTCTCATTGAACAACTTGTTCTATAACGCATCCCAAATACGAATTACGAACCAAATTATACCCTGTAAATTATTTTTCAGTCCAATCGAATGTTAGGAACGACTAGAAGGTCAAGGAGGCTGTGTCGAGCTATCCCGCATCATCTAGGCCCCTGCCAAAAGCGAAATAAGATCAGGCAACGCGGTTAGCTTAAGGCTGACTTTAAGGCTGCAAAGCGACTTCTATCTATAATATCATCGAGATATTATATACACGGCGCCGCTCTGTGGTACCGAGCGTTGAAATTTTTTTTTTTTTTTTTTTTTTTTTTAAATAATACACCGTTTTAGCTGCCCTAAGGGCGCCATGCCGGGTCTTCTATTATGGTAGAATTATATAGTGAGCTTGCCTACAAACAACAACTCAACCAAACAAAGGAAACCATCGCTCTCTCTATTATATTCCACCCCCCTAAGGGGACTTCTGCCGTATAGTGTATTCAAAGCCACACGCACTGTATACCAACTCCACCCCAATTAAATATCCCCTAAGTAGTAATGTCGAGGCCTCCACCTCTTACGTACCGTGGCGTGTATTTGTATCAAAAGGATGGCGAATCTAATAGAGGCAGGGGCTGTGGGTAAGCAGCTCAGCGCCGCTAAAACCACGGTGTTTAACACCAAAACGTGGTTTTTCTTTGTCGTAGGCTAGCAGTCGTAGTGCAACGGCCGTTCCTCTAAGTCGTTGACGGCTGTAGTCTTGAGCGTTGAGGTTCGAGGTATTCGGATCGAGGTCGAGTCGTGTTCGTATAGACCCTGTGTACGCGTCGGATTCGATACGATCGGTGGATGAGAGACTGCCTTCCTCTCTCTCCCCCTATTGTGCGTGGCCGCTCGTGTCGTCGTCCACTCGAACTCGTCTTAGCTTCTCAATACAAGTCGGTTCACCACTCCGACAGGTAAAGATACTAGACACCGGACACCACGAGAAGGTGCGAGTCCATTCGTCCGGCAGCAAAGCCAATAGAACCGATCGGATCAAGTTGAGATATCCAACATTTGCCAGTGCACGGATCACCAGATCGTAGGGCGCTACTAGGGGAAGGGATATATATATAGCGTTTATAAAGCGCTTCCTTGCAACTTTATAATATGATTCTGGAATATTGTAAATGTCCTGGACAGTGTACTTAGTGTTATTAAAGATATTTAGGTTTTGTTTGTCTTGGTTATACAACTCTAGATTGGCCACTTTCGAGGGGTTGGCCTGGCCCTAGTATGCCCATTTGTTCAGACTTATGTCGATAGTTGCTAATTAGCATCGATCTGGCTTTAATACCCACGAAGGTGAATGAGCCTCGGGGGGTACCTCGCATCACTAGTCAAGCTTTCAAGGCCCCCCCTTACATAACCTTGGACCCTTCTCGCTTCTTGACTGTTGTGGCCTGGCCCTGGAATGATCGAGACTTTAATAGCACCCGCTGAAGCACGCCGGAAGGCGATCTGTCGTTGGACACGGGTTGCGCCTGGTACGGTCTTCTAATTCTGATATGAAATAATACAGACCTTCCCTCGTACCTTCCTTCAAGGTCACTTGATGACCCGTGACTTGATGACCCGTGTTCTCTTTTATGCCATTTCTCGACAGCAGAATCTATTCAGTCCTGTTCGGAATAGCAGATTCTTTCATTATCTCAACTCCTCAGCATCCCACTCGCTCCAGAAAGTTCTACTGGTGAATTCTCATTAACCGCAACGACATTCACCCTTCTTATATTGTCATTCGGTCCTGCGGCAAGCTCGCCCATGACTTCTCCTTCTGGCCCCAACTCGCCCCTGATTTTCTCCCCTTCCGGTCCCAGCTCGCTGACCGGATTACCTCGCAGTTCTGAGAGACCATCTAAGCTCCTGCCTGTTTTTGATTTCCGCCTAGCGTTTCGCTAGTGCCTCAGGATGAAGGATAGGAGGCCAAAAAGGAGGCCAAGTGCCACGAGGCTTCCAAGAGCAATGCCAACCTTCGCGCCAGTGGGAAAGGGTGGCGTTATAGGGTTGGTGGAATTACCGTGGGGTGGTATAGGAGTAGAAGGAGGTATTGTGTTAAAATCGCCAGCTGCATACGCAATAGTAGGCGTCTTCGAGGGCTGTTCCAGAAGTGATAGTAGTAGTAACTATCGAGCGGAGGATGATAACGCCGAACGTTGCAAATTCGACAGTGACCACGGTCATAGTCCCGAAAACGGGGCTCGCGCATTGCACAACGATACCGTATACATTCCACTCGGGACTAAACCTACTGATTACTAGTTAGCATTGCAAGTCTGTTTTAGAGATCCACATTATCATGGGTTGTGATATACCTGAAGCAGTATCCCACGAATATTGCTGTACCTACAACGGAAGTCGAAACGGCGAAGTAATTAGACGACATATACTAGGACTCTAGAGAACGACTGCAAGCCAACCGCCGTACAATCTTGGAGGGTAGTAGGACGTAACGTAGTCTCCAGCTGTGGGTTGCCCATAGGCATAATATCCTCTAGCTTCAGCATCATGGATAAGTACTGTCGATGGCAGCCGGGCTTCTGTCTATGTCTAAAAGTCACTTGGTCGGGTAAATGTTGTTGTAAGAGGTAATGTTGTTTTAAAATAAATCCCACTGAATGGTGGTACTATTCTAACGAAGAAATTGTGGTCGCACCGGTTTGGTCGAAGGGCTCGGCTATTCTCTCGTTCCCGTCCAGGATATTATTCTCTAATTGAGAAATTGACCAGATTCGATCAAATCAGATTTTGGAAACCAGTCAGGTCATGTCATTACATACAAGGCAATGCCATGAGAGTGAGTAGTTATCCTGGATGAGAGTATTAACCAAGGGAGGTTGAAGTTGTCAACCGAACCGTGAGGGCTGTCCGGATATACCCCAACGGCTGCCGGCACTAAAAAGTGGGTAATAATGGGCGCCTTGCCCAGTGGCGTTACTTGTTTGCCATCTCGAATGTTTCTTGGTTAGTTTAATGTGATAAGACTTGCTTTCTAGCTTGTCTCAAATTCTCACTTGCCGTTGGCCCCAGATTTCGCAGCAACCCATTTCCGGAGGGGACGTTTGCACGAAGACGCCTCTGCATGAGAACTAAATAGACTCACGGTTCATTATATTGGACGTGGCCTTCCTCGAAACCAGCCCTCCCACACCACAGTTGTTTTTGAACTTGCATGCGGGGTGGCAGTTTAAAAAGTGGGTGACTGAGAGGGGGATGAGGTTCACATTAGTTCTCACTCAACCAGTCAGCAGCCGCGCTGTACGTGTACAGGAGTTAGAATTTAGATACCTCTAAAATATTCAGTTCTTCATCCATATTGGGTTTTCGAATATCCACGTCCTGTTGGTAAAGATCCTATCGTTTTCATAGTCGGACGTCTCTACCAATATCAGAACAGAGGCTGGAGAATATGTTTTCCCCTGAGTATATGGAATTGATTTTAATCCGTGGGAGAATACGATGATTAGGTAGGGATATTGTGAAGGGGAGTTAGCGGGGTTTAAGTATTGATATCGGGGCGGTGTCTATCGGCTCTCACAATTCTAGTCGTAACGTTGTGCGTCAGTGGTAATTCTCAATTTTCGAACCTTTCACCATGTCAGTTTTTTTTAAGGGTATCTCCCAGTTCAGTCCAAAAATCCAAAGTTTCGCGAGCAGCTTCCTGCGCACCTCCTCTTGAACAGGGCTCCCGCCCAGACTAACTAAATATGGTTAAGCGCAGGGATATTTGATTTTATGTTGAACGAAAAGCTTCATACATGAGAATGGGTATCTTGATCGCATTCGTTCTGTAGTGTCTCGTCTTCAGCATCATGGTGCTTTCAAATCATTGGCGAGACCAGCGAAAGCCACTGAGGATTATATATTACTCGTACCCCTGACCATGCCCGTTGCTTTCGCACAGCCCCGTTTGGCCTTACGTTCCGGCACCACCATCTGAAATTTTATTTAAACCCTACTCCATCCAGAGCATTTCAGAGAATTCCAAATTTGCAAACTCCTACGTTCCGGGATTAGTATTTTCTTAATTCCAGCTCTTCATCTGAGGCCCAAATGCCTGTCCGCAGCCTCGTGAGGCTGAACCGCAGACGAGTGTAACGTCGACGACCTTCCATCCTTTAACCTTTTCTCTTACTATAACAACAAAATTGTGCTTAATATTACGATAAGCCTTGGTTTTAGCGCAGGTGACTCCACTGCTAATACTGCCTTCATTATCACAATTGTGTTTGCTGGAATGTACGCTAATGCCCTCAATATCTGCGCTACTCTACTGACCCTTTGATTGCCTAGACCAGCCACCGCCTCCTGAGACACCAGAGTAGACTTTACCCTAATTCTTCCTTAGAAGTACATAGATGGCCGTGTACAAATACCTACCAATCGATCTCGGAGGACCTGCTATTCGGCTCCTCCGACTTCTTAGAGGAAACCTTACGGATAATATTCAATGCGACCTTTTTGAGGGATGGATTAACCAATTGAAGGGCGGTATACCCTATGATGCTTTGTCGTATACATGGGAAAGCACAGAAAAGCCAGCCAAGATTACAGTCAATGGCAGCACAATGCACGTCACTTTAAACTTATATATAGCACTCCAGCATCTACGCTTTAGAGACGAGGATCGAATCCTGTGGATTGACGCTATCTGTATCGATCAGGAAAATCACCAAGAGCGAGGACATCAAGTTCAACAAATGAGTTGCATATACAGGGAGGCTGAACAGGTTGTTGTTTGGTTGGGCCAGAGTACTGAAGAGGCTGACCTTACGATGGATTTTATAAAGCAACTACATGAAAATAATGTCGCGATTAGAGGTGATTGGAGACATTGGGCTCAATTTTGGATGCATTATCAATATCCCGACCTAGAGGACAGAATAAGGTGGCGTGAAGGGATGGAGTTTATGTTAGGGCGACCATGGTTTTCGAGAATTTGGATCTTGCAAGAAATTGCTAACGCTCGAGCTGCTACAATCCTCTGCGGTAAAAAGTCTGTCTCAGCGCGGACTTTCGCTCAAGTTCCGCATTTAATAGGATTACAAACCCACCCCCATTGCCAGGCTATTCTAGATATAATGCCAGGTTTGTCACGAAAAGGGTCTTGGTGGAGCGACAAGCGGAACCTTCACACTCTGCTAGCGAAGTTTCGTGGAAGCCAAGCGACTGATGAGCGGGATATCATCTACGCCTTACTAGGTATATCATCGGATGCATGTAGGAGCGATATCTTGCTTCCAGACTACACGAAGTCGTTGCAGCGGGTCATCTGGGATACTACTTCATTCTTACTATCTCCCACGAATCAAGATGAATCACTCTATAAGTTTCTAGACTGGACGTTATCGAGGTTCTTGCAGAGTTTAGATTCATTAAGTAGCGCAGTACTTGGGAGTGCATGCGCGAATGGGGAGGAAGCAATAGTCAAGCTACTGCTCGCGATGGATGGATTTGAGGCAAACTCGAAGGACAACTACGACTTGACACCACTGCAGCGGGCGACCCGGAATGGGCACGACGCCGTTGTGCGGCTGCTGCTCGCGCAGGGCGCCGAGCTCGAGTTAAGGGATGAGTACGGTCGGACTCCGCTGTCGTGGGCTGCTGAGCACGGGCACGAGGCCGTCGTTAAGCTGCTGCTCGCGCAGCGCGCCGAGCTAGAGTTAAGGGATGAGTACGATCGGACTCCGCTGTCGTGGGCAGCTGAGCACGGGCACGAGGCCGTCGTTAAGCTGCTGCTCGCGCAGCGCGCCGCGTTTGAGTTAAGGGATGTGTGCGGTCGGACTCCGCAGTCGTGGGCTGCTGAGCACGGGCACGAGGCCGTCGTTAAGCTGCTGCTCGCGCAGGGCGCCGAGCTCGAGACGAACGATAAGGATGGTCGGACACCGCTGTCGTGGGCTGCTGAGAACGGGCACGAGGCCGTCGTT
>Ga0307515_10007273_pt1 | contig 21926 bp, 5 predicted proteins | sample 17_EM_MG_FD_194513 | JGI IMG/M metagenome (GOLD analysis project Ga0307515, IMG submission 194513) | Populus trichocarpa ectomycorrhiza microbial communities from riparian zone in the Pacific Northwest, United States - 17_EM | ecosystem: Host-associated > Plants > Roots > Unclassified | place...
AGTAAGTGAAGTGGATGAACTTGATGCAATTGATGATGTCTATCTGCGGGGGATCGAGTCTCTATATACCTGGAAGACCCTAGTTCCGGAACGTCCACGTTCCGTCTCGTATTCTGATACGTTACCTAATACACTAGGTGATACATTACCTAACACACTAGGTGATACATTACCTAATACACTAGGTGATACATTACCTAATACACTAGGTGATACGTTACCTGATACACTAGGTGATACGTTACCTGATATACTGGCTGATATACTAGCTGATACCATCTGATACACTAGTTGATACACTAGCTGATATACTAGTTAATACACTAGCTAATACCATCTGATACACCGCGTAAAGCCGTAGGGTTCTTCCAGGGTGTTCTTATGTAATGCTTACATAAGCAACATCAGAGATCATCATTGACAGTTTTTGGTGGTGAGATGGGTATGCGTAAGTTTTAAAGTGTGGCGCTACCTTTTAGTAAGGTCGCATATGTGGTAAATCTTTTTTACTAATAAGATATAGTGGGGTTTAGAGGATATAGCTTCTATCTTATATAGGCAGTTAAAAAACATTAAGCCGCAACAGCAGCGAAACCAGCCTAAAAACTACTTAATAAAGCAACCCGATATTGGAATCCTATTCCCCACACCGAGAAACCCTATAAAACCACGCCGCCCCCTATCTAGAGCATAGGGGACAATAGAGGGGCGCAGGCTTCCTACTAGAGTCGCGAGAGTTGTAACGCGCGGAAGCCGAACCACAAACCAGGTGGGCAATAACGCGAAAAGGATAGCTGCTAGTAATAGTAAAAACTAAAGGAAACACTTAAATAAATTAAAGACAATCTTATAAAAGAGGAGGAAGAAACTCTACGGCACTAAATACTCACCTCTATTTAAGAGGCAATATAATATATTAAAGCCCTTTTAACGCGTCTAGTCCCCCAGATAACCTAAGAATAAGAGATTAAGGCCTAGCTTAACCGAATTAAAGCTAGTATTAAGAAAATCTAAAAAAAAAACGTGTAAAGGAGGACCCCTAGGCCTAGGAGTTCCCCTAGTATAGGTCTAAACCTAGGTAGCCGTCACTGCGTAGGCGGCCTATATAGTAAATATAGTCGCGGTACCATAGAGAGCGAGTATACGCGTCCAGCTTAAGAAGCCCTAGGGCTATAAACTAGGGGAGCTTCTTAAGACTATTTAGAGAATAATACTAAGCGTATACGCCGTATATACCCTTAATAGTAGGGATATAAATATCTATATCCCCTCTTAAATAATAAAGGACTAGATCCTAAATAGGCTAGACGCGCTAGGACTTAGAATACTAAAAAAAGATTACCTCCTAAAAGTACTAGAAGTCCCACTTAAGACTCTAATTAATAGTAAAAGGGACGTAGACAATTTAGAATTAACTTAATTTATCTATAAAGCTATAAAGCACCTTATATTTAGGATAGCTATTAGTTAAATCTAATAGCTATATAACCCTAAAGCGCAGGCGAAATATTAGGTAAACTTTAGTAGCGCCTAGAGAGAACCTAAGAAGACTAGAAGAATAATTATAATTAGTATCCTAACCTAAGTAATTTAGCAAAAGATTGTAAAAAGTGGGATAGTTATTAAATCCCAGCTTTTTAAGACTAGGCTATTTAAGAATAGCGTAATTATAAAGTAATGCTACCGCTATAATTAATAGGGGCATATATAAAGCGTATGCGGAAAGTAAATAAAATATAGGTAATGTGCGGGACTATATAACACTATAGATTGCCCTAAGGAAAGGGTATCCTATATTAACTATAGTAAAGCCTATAAAGTATAGCAAAGAAAGGAGTATAGGACCTTTTAAAGCTACTTTAAAGGTATCTAAATAAAGAGGATGGCCCTCTTAATGCAGTTACTCCGTATATAAGAAGCCGTAGAAATAATATACTAACCCTTAATACTAAAAACCCTTATAATTAGCACTAATAAGAAAAGAGGATAAGAAATGTCTTACCTAGGGACCTAAGAATAACTACTTAAACGGGGACTAGGTAAACTATCTTTTATTAAAATAGCAAGTAGAGATAGATTATAATTAAGGCTCTAGCTTCGCGCCAATAGAGTAATAATAGTTAATAGCGAAAACGATAAGGAATAGGATATAGATATAGATAAGCCTATACCTACTTTAAATAAGTAAGTATATAATTATCTAGTATAACTGCGGAAATATAAACTAAGGGGCGTATCGCCCCTTTTTTAATAGCGTTACGCTAGCGGACTACTAGGTTCTTATAATTTATAAGCCGGTATATAATAGATACACTAAATTAACATACTACCCTAGGGGATTCACACTTATATATAACGCTCTTCCTATAATAAAGGTCTGCTTTATAATTAGCTAGAATATTAACGCCGCGTATTAAAAGCGTAGACAGTACGGCCCCTTTACTGCAGCCCTCTAGGTACGCCTAAAGGGGCTAGAGGCTATAATTATTAATATTTATAACCCGCGCGAAGATAGCCCTTAGATTAGAGTATAGCCTAAGGTTAAAATAGCTATTAAAAAAGCTAAGGGAGAAATTATACTCTTAGGTAACTTTAACGCCTACTACCCAATATAGAGCGGAAAGTATATAGCCAGTAAAGAGCAGGCGGAACGCCTTTTGGCCGAAACTAACGCTAGAGGCCTAGTACTCGCTATACTAAAAGGAGAGCCTATATAGAAAAGAGGGCAATAGGAGAGTGTAATAAACCTTATATTTATATCACTAGATCTATATAAAAAAGTTAACTTCTATAGTATAGTTAAGGAATAGGCCCTTATAAGAGACTATATACCAATCCGCATCTAAATTAATAACGCTAGCTATTCGCTAGCGGAACGCCAGCGCCTCACCCTTAAGAAGCTAAACTTATAGGGCTTTCTCTCTAAAGCATTTAGGAGCTTAACTAGGCCATATCTAAAGACCCCTTTTAAGCCCTTTAGAAAGGGATTAAGTAAGCACTTAAAGAATACTGCCTATAAGCACAGCCTAGCTAGCAGGCCTATTAAGAATAGTCGCTATAGGCTATATAGCTCCACGTCGGCGCCTAATAGGCGTAATAATAGCTCTAAGCTTATAACAACCCTAAGGACTACTAAAGATATTTAGTATTAAATAACTAACTGTAAAAAGAGACTAGAAGAGTTAGTCGTAATAATTAAAGACGCTTTATTTATAAAATTACTAAAAATTAGTTAAAACTATATAATAAGGGACTTTGGACTCTATTAAAATATAATAAAAAAGTAAGCGTAGTGAAGGCGGACCCCTATTTACTAGACCTTAGGAGGTTTACTAAAAATCCCTTAATAGATAATAATATTATAAAGGCTAATATCCTTATAGCTAAGTTCTTTCCTAAAACTAGAATAGCAGACCTTAGCAATATAGAGATAATAAGGGAATAAAATATGCTTAATATTAGCCCCACTATCTTAATAGAAGAAATTGGTAAGCTTATTAGGAGTCTTCTAAATAAAAAAGCTTTAGGGCTAGATAGCATACTAAATAAGGTCCTTAAAGTAGTTGCCCTAGTTATCATAAAAGATTTAGCAGAAGTAGCTAGTTATTGCTTTACCAGCGGAATAATATTAAAAAGCCTTAAAGAATCTATAACTATAGTATTATATAAAGAAGGGAAAAAAGACTACTCTCTCCTAGGTATCTATAGACCAATTACCCTTAAAAACACGCTAGTAAAAGTCCTAGAAAAGTATATAGCTAATATTATATTTAAGGCTGCGGAGGAGTAGGGGCTACTTCCTTAGAACTAGATAGGAGTAAGGCATAAACGATCTATACTATTAGTAGTAGGACTACTTAGTTTCTGTATACAGATGGCGTAGCAAACGCGCCGCGGGTGTATAGTGTTAATATTAAGCCTAGACTTAGCAGGGGCATTTAATAACATCTTCCATAAAAGGCTCCTTTATATTTTAAAAAGAAAAGGCTTTTTAAAGTGGCTTATAAACTTTATATAAAGCTTCCTAATAGCATATAAAACCTATATTAAGTTTATAGGATATAAGAGCAACTAGATTTAGACGCAGATAGGTATCCCCTAGGGGTTACCCTTATTACTAATCTTATTCCTCTTTTTTATATTAGAGCTATTAGAGGAATTCTAGCGCCCTAATAGCGGCACGCTAGGGTTTAGCTTTGTAGACGATATAAACCTTATTACCTAGGGGGACTCCGCGGTAGAGAACTATCAACAATTAGAGGCCGCCTATAACTACTACGCTGTATAGGCAAATTAATATAGGGCGGCGTTCGCCCCTAAGAAGTACTAGCTTATATACTTTATAAGGCGACGGCGCCACGCTACTATAGACCTTGCGTCCACCGTGTATATCACCAGCTATAAGATAGCCCCTTAGAAAACTAGTATGCGAGTCCTAGGGATCTAGGTAAACCCTAAGCTCTAATAGAAAGAGTAGGTTAAAAAGGCCGCGAGTAAGGGCTTAGCAGCCTTTAAAGCGATATTAAGGATTACCGCGTCTATATAGGGCCCATTAATGCGCCGCTTACGCCTCCTATATACAGCCACCGTCTGACTAGTAATGCTATATAGCGCCTAAGTATAGGGAGTACGGAACGACGGCGGAACGCCAGTAAAAAGCTTACTTAAACTACTATAGAAAGTCTAAAACTAGTGTCTCCGCAGGGTTATAGGGGTATATTAGCGAACATTAATAGCTGCAATAGAGAAGGAAGCGGCTATTTCCTTAATCCAACTCTATATTAAAATAATAGCCCTCTAAAGAGCCGCCAAGACGGCCTCTAATAGGGTAGAAAAGGAATTAGTAGAGGCACTTAACGGTATCTAGAATATATTAGTAAAGCGCCAGTAAAAAACAAAACGGCTACTAGTACTATTAGAAGCGCTTAGGGAATATATAAAGGACCGTAAAAATAAGATATAAGGCTTCCTTACGCACTAGAAGAACTATATAGAGTAGGAAGCTATAATAAACCCCTATAAGTATAGCCAGCGGAACGCCGGCAGAGCGTAGGCGGAGCGCCGCTACTATATAGGAGGTCACCAGCACTAAAGGCGGGTAATTACCTTTATCGCGAAATGGGTAGATTTAAAATAGCGATAACGGTAGTAGGTAAAGGCTAAAGACCGTATAGAAACCACGTGGAAGACCCTATAGGGGAAACCTATAATCCTATTATACGAAGGCCTAATAAAAGCAGAGGCTATAGTACTATTTCTTCTTTATATAGAGGTAATAGGGCTTAATATATAGCTTATATCCGTCGGTATACTAGCGGTTCTCCCGCAGTGTAAATACGGCTGGATAAGGTAGACAGTTTATTATATACTGTTCCAGTGTCTAAACTACTAAAGGGCGGACTTTATAGCAAAATGCGCCTTTAAACGCCTTTAGGATATTTTAAATAATAAAAAAAGCGCCTAAGCGGCAGCAAAATGGCTAGTATAGTTAGGTATTTAACCCTAGTTTTAGGTAGCGAAGGTAATAAATATAGAGGATATAAGTGGATACTAGCCCTTTTAAAGCCTAGAGGACTAGTAAAAAAATAAGGGTAAAAGAATAAGGAAAGAAGGGGGTAGAGTGAGATTATCCGCAAAGCGCAGCTAGTTGGCTTAATATACAGACTTAAAGGCAGGTAGAAGGCGAGCCGCCAGCGCTCTAATGTTAGAACGCTGCCATCTCTCCAACGCGGCCCGAGGTGGGGTTTTCTCTAAGTTAGAGTTTTTCCTATAGAAGGTATTAGCCTATATGGACCCATTAGGGGGACCGGGACAGGCGGTAAATTGAATTTATTATTATTATATAGGCAGTTAATATTAGCACCTATTAGTAAGAATATTAGCGGCCTAGTGTTAAAAAAATATAGTAAAGAGATAAGAAATAATGGGCGGGATAGGCGCAAGCGGTCGTTAATACTAAAAGCTATATATTTAGAAAAGTGGGAGGTGTAAATAAGACGGGCTTAGTATTTTTAGATAGTTTACCTTTATTACGTGCTAGTAGGGTATAAGCAGTTAATCTCTAAGTAAACTTTTATCTTAAATTAAACCAAAAAGCAGTTAAGGAATTAATTGGCCTATTAATTTAACTATTCTAAAGGCTATAAGTTACCACTTATTTATCCTAAAAAGAGAATTATAAACCCATTTATTAAACCATCTACTAAACTATAATTTATTAGTTATATATATAATTCCTAAGCAGCTTATAAAATATGCTCCTTATTATTATATATGTCTATAAATATAGGCCTAGGCCAATAGGTTAATTAGGAAGGAGCCTAAGTAGTTAACAATAGAGGATCTTAAGTAGCCTAATTATAAGGAGTAAACTGCTAGGAGAGAGGCTAGTAAGTTAAAGCGGAAGGAGTTTAAGGGGTTAAAGCTAAAGGAGTAGAGCGTTGGGAGGGAGTTTAAGGAGTTAAGCGAGGATTTATGGATATACGCGAGAGCGGCTAAATTAAGGAGTTAGGAGAAGCTGGTTAATTTACTAGCAGAGGTATACTATTATACCATTTTATCCAGTCTAAAAACTAAGCTACCTATTTTTTAGAGTTATTAGTAAACCGGCCGACTAGTTAACCAAGACTTAAGATATTATAGAAGGAAATTAATAACGTGCGTATTGTATTGCCGTATAGCGGTAACTTATTAGAGAATAGATTAAGTGGTTATACTTAACAGTTTAGTTAATTATAAGTATTAAGACTCGCTACTACTATATATTAAGGTAGAAGGAACGCCAAAGTAGTTAACCCGCGCACGATGCTAATTACAATAGCACCTTAATAACTCGCTATATTAAGAAGATTAGTCTAATATTCCTCTATTAGATAAACTAGTAGTAGTTAGGTAAACGTACTTAAGGCTACGCCATAAGATGCCAGAGCACTATAACCACAACTAGTTAGTATTAGAGTACTCTTACTAGTTAATGTTTAACCTACGGAGAAGGTATATAGCTGTTATTGCCTCTCCCTAAGAGGCGTGGGCTCCTTATTATCTAACAGCTTAATAGGGTTAGACTACTGCGACTCCTATAAGGTATATAAACGTTATTATCTCTCCCTAAAAAGTGGGGACTGCTTATTATCCGACTGCTGTAACTGTTAATGATAAGCTCTAATGTTGCTTATATAAGCATTACATAAGAACACCCTGGAAGAACCCTACGGCTTTACGCGGTATATCAGATGGTATTAGCTAGTGTATTAACTAGTATATTAGATGGTATTAGCTAGTGTATTAGCTAGTATATCAGGTAACGTATTACCTAGTGTATTAGGTAACGTATCACCTAGTGTATTAGGTAATATATCACCTAGTATGTTAGGTAACGTATTACCTAGTGTATTAGGTAACGTATCAGAATACAAGACGGAACGTAGACGTTCCGGAACTAGGGTCTTCCAGGTATATAGAGACTCGATCCCCCGCAGATAGACATTATCAATTGCATTAAGTTTATCCACTTCACTTACTTCACTACATCGTTCACCCTGTTGTCCTCCAACCTCCGCTTACCCAAACTTATAGTAACTACTATAACTGCCACAACTACCAAGACTACTCCTAGCCAGTATTACCCTTATCCTTATTACTGCTAATTATAATTAATTTACTGGTATCCTTACTACTCTTATTACTACTAATTTAAGTTAGCTTACTTAAGAGACTAAAGCGGATAGCATGTAATTAGAGAGGCTAATAGCGGTTAACTAAGTCTCGGTTTATATCCTAGGTTAACTACTAGCCTACTTAACCCCTATAAGCAACTGCTGCCCACCTATTTATAGCGATAGTATTAGAGGAGCCTATTAACTAGTCCTTAATATTATTTAGAGTTACTATATCTACGCCCTTAGGTAGAGTCTAGTTGCGGAGCCTATTAGGGTAGAGGTAAAGCGATAGCTGTTAAATCCGTAACTTTAGGAACTTAGTAATATATGTTTTAAACGGGTTAAGACAAAGAATATTAAAAAAGTTAATATTAAGGAGAGAGGAGTTAAGACGGCTAGCAAAGCTATTAGGATTATAAATACCAACTATAATAAGTAATCTACTATAAGTAGTTAGTAAGATGGTTTTCTTAAGATAATAATATAAGAGATATTAGGTATAAATCGTATAGTAACTTAAAGGGGTGGACTTTAAGGAGTAAGAAGTAAGGAGTTAGTAAGTAGTTATTAACTATAATAAATAAGATAAAGAGAGCAGAAATAAGGGTAGTCTTTAACTAGTAGTTATAGAAGAAGTGGTTAATAATAAGCTAAATAAGTAATTGGGTGGGTGGTAAGCAATAAGTTAAATAGGTGGTTAAGGGGTTAAAGGGGGTGAAGTACAGCAGTTAAGTTGAGTAAAGTTAAAGTAAAGTAGTTAATAACCTCTATCTTTAGTATAAAATATATTATTAATTGCCTTTATATAATCTCTAAGTGCTAATAGCTTAGTAGTAGTAGTAGATTACTCCTCATCTTTAGACGAAATAGAAATAATTTTATTAGGTATAGTAATATTTTAAAGATTAAATAAGTAAATATTTTCTTTAAGAAGCTCTGTACCATTAGCAAGAATATTAATAAACTTAAATTAACCGTTATAATTACTATTAACTGCTTAAATATGTGTATAACCCTTGGCCTAAAGATAGTGTATAAGACTAAATATATTAGCGAGTGCTGACTTTTTACTATGTTTGGAATTAGCTTTTTAACTAAATAAAGTCTCCAGTATAGTGTGTAGTTAAGAAATATATAAACTAGAAAGCGTAACCCGTTTAAATATCTTTTTAATATTATAAGTGGAGTTCTTATATAGTTTTATATTATACCCCAGGGCAAGATCAATTGCTTTAAAGGTATTTAGTTAACCTACTAGATTTACTAGACTTAACGTAAGAATTAATTATTAAAGCTTAGTAGTCGCGATCTAATCTATAAGAAGCTATTAAAGATAAAGCATCTTATACCTATACTATAACTACTTAGCCCTATAGAACTAGACAGAGAGTAGATTAATAAGTTAGCGGATTAGACTAATATTGCTATAATAAATAGCATACCGTAGGACTATAAAAGCTTTAACCTATTAGAGATACCGACATATACTAAAAAAACTTCTTATTGTTATACCCTTAACCAGTCTAAGCGGAGTAGGTAAATACTTATTATTGTATACGTTTAATTAACTAAAGAAATTAAGATGGAGTTAGCTATATAATAGCATCATTATATAATTCTTTTCTATTATTTTCCTTACTATTAACCCCTTAGTACTAAGTACATCGTACTAAAGTGCGACTACTTAAGCCGTTTAGCCTTGTGTAATCAATGGCTTAATAAAATAAAATATAGTATTCTTTTATAAGATTTTATGCCGGTCCTAGTAGCCAATATTATAATAGAGTATAGCCTTTAAGTAAGTGCTAGGAGGACTCTTCTAATAAATACGAACTATAAGGTAGAGGAAACTTTAAAGGATATAAAAGAACACAGGTGGCTTAAGTAACTAGTTTTAATGGTCAAAAGCTTAACTAGTAAGAGACTGCTTAGTTTTTATGCTCCTAATATACTAAATGGTTTTTTAATCGCCCCAGGCAAGCTAAAGGCGCTAAGTAAAATAACCTAACTTGTTATCCTCTTTAAGGCTAAGTTTATAGATTTAGATATCTTAATAGACACTATATATACCTTTAATTATACCCTTATTATAAAAGATCGCACCTAGCTATTATAGAGCAGTCTTTTAAGGAGATAGTAAGTTAAGCTTTAGTACTGTAGGAAAAAGACCTAGCTTACTACTAAAAATATATTTAACTGCTTGTAAATAAAGCTTATAAATAGCAGTAATAATAAAGTATATTAATAACCGCTATAAGATTTGGTCCCGTTAAAGACCTAAAGATAAGATAATATTATTAAGAAGAAGCGGTTGTAATGGGTTAAATATTAATTACTTAAGGCTAGTAGTTAGAATCTTAGGATAAAGGATAAGAAGCATAGTGGTTATATTACGCATTTTTATTCCAGAAGATCTAAGTACTTAATCTCTAATATTATCTTTAAAATAAAAATTATTATAGACTAGTAGCGCTTAAGGATTGGCTATAAGGGTTAGTAGCTTATTCTTTTTATTAGTTAGTTATATAAAATATAGGCTAAGGGGTTAAACCTTCCTTTATATTATTAGCAATATCTATAAGGTGTTAATTAATATATTTATAACTATTATAAAGACCTAGCCTAGCTAATACTTTAATAACTTAACGCTTAACACCACTTCTAAGTAGGTAGATTCCTAATATTTTTATAAAGAAATTGACAATAGACTATATACGATTCCTATAGATAATAGAAGTAATTAAATATAATTACTACTGGATAATCTTAGAATTACCTAACCCTTTATAACTGCTTTAGCCCTAGCGTTAATTACTTATAAGCTTTTTAAGTAGAGCAGTCTATAGTAGGAGTAGTCGATTTAATTTTTTTTAATACTTAAGAGAAGTTAACCTTCTTTATAGAGGTAGAGTGGTTAAACTTATTAAAATATAGCTGCCTAAGCAGTGTATTAAGTTCTTAGATAAGTTTTATTAAGGAAATATCCCCTACTAATACGTAACTAGTTAATTAAAGGGCTGTATAAACCTCCGCTTATTCTAAAGTAGAACGTAATAATAAGATCCACTAACTAATATAGAGGCCACCCAATCTATTATCAATACCCTCTATAACCTATGCCTTAAGGAATTGCTTTATATTAAAGTTATTCTGCCGCTATAATATTTATATCACCCAGAGCTTTTAACGCTAGGAAAAACGGTTCCGCTATTTCCTAATTTGCTTTTAAGGTAATGGAGATATAGAGAATAGTGTTAAGGGGGAAAGGGAGTTAATATTGGAGAGTGGGGAGGATAAGGACGCGTTAGTGTTTACCTAAATACTAGAAGCGCGTAACTTGGGAGGAAGTAGTGTTCCTATTATAAAAAAGTAATTAATTATAAAGGAGACTGGTCTAACTTAACTTGTTAGTTTATTAGGTTAAATAGGTGTTATTAGGAAGTTAAATATATAGGTAAAAGTGTCTCTTATATAAAATTGTGAAAATTAAAGTTAAGCCTTACTAAAACCCGCACTAAAGGTCCTTAGACGGCAGGGCGAACTTAAGGTTAGTAGATAGCTGATTAGTTTAAAAAAAAGTGGCGTTTTTTAGGATAAAAACTAGTGATACTTTAGTATTAGTGAGTGCGCCTTAAGTTCTACCCTTGCCGTCTAAGTCGCTTACTAAAATAACTATACTATAAGCCATAGACGTCTAAGGGCTAGGTAAAAAGGTTATGGCCACGCTAAATGCCTTAGCGTGGCCCCACTATACAATTCCTTATTAAACCGTCACTTTAAGGCACTATAACACCATAACTACGCTTATAAGGCTACTCGCATGTATATAGAATTGAAATCTCGTCATTTTTGTGGCGGTTACCACTTTATTCGCCCTCCCTCGGCCTCTACGCACTCCTATAGCCTTTGTAATAGTGTCTATTAATTGCGTCCTATTTAGCCTATAGCCAGTCCTTAAGCTCCTTAGGACTACTAGCCCTTCTCCTATAGTTCTTAAGATGCTGTTTAAGGATGCGCCAGATATTCTCTATTACTAAAAAATTAGGAAATTATAGTGGGTTAGCGTAGTAAGGAATTTTAAGCTCTTCTTTTAAGCGCGCTACTGAGTTTGTTTTACTGCGAGTACTATACCCTTAATTATTATCTTCTTATAGAAGGAAGTCTCTTTCTACTTAGGCGGCGCGCTATACCTTAATAATATAAGGCTTAAAAATATCCCTAATATACCGCTTCTAGATAAGATTTCTACTACTTAGCTTAGCCTTTTTAAAACCCTTATAGTAAGTATGTTTACATACTTACTTATCCTTATACTTATACTTATAACGCCACTACTTTCTCTCTTTCTCTCTAGCCTTTTGTATATACTAGCGTGCTTATTTTTAAGGTTCTCCTTAGTAGGCTTTCTACTTAGCTGCCTCCTGATCTATTTCTACCTTAGGATTTATAATCTCTTTCTCTCTATAAAAAATTAAGGGTAGCCAGCTACCTTTCTATACTATACTCTATGCGTAAAGAACTAAGCTGCCTAGCATATACTTAAATTGGCAGTAATCTAGGTGCTTATACTTAGAGTGTTACCAAATAACCTACCTAGTACGGTTATTATTAAGTTAAAAATAAACCTTATCTATAAACCTAACGGGATACTAAATAGAAGATAGGTAGTCCTTCTATTTATTAGAGAACTCTAGCCTTTTATGGGTATTATTCTCCTAAATACTACTAATATAACAACCCTAATATATATAGCTGGATAACTGGAGCTCTTGCCGCACCTGGCCCAAAAAGACTAAAACCAACTAAAAGACCCCTATAAAACACCTAGAGAAACCCCCTAAGATGCATGCATCGCAGGGTAGGCACACGTCGAACAACGGTGGTTTGCACTCGCGCGCGACCGCCAGAACTACGCCTAGCAATGGCCCTCTATAACAAAGATAGGCGAATACCACACCACAAAGCAGAAATACCCTTATTAAGAAGGCATTGGACAAAATATAAAGCCTACTGGACGCGTCTAGTACCTAAAACTATAGGGGAGTAACCGTTAGCTATAATAATCTAACATAGCTAGTAGAATAGCTCCGCCAGTCTAGTAAACCTTAGGCGCCCCTTTAGTAAACCCTTAACTAAATCCTCTAACGGCTAAGCAAAATTAAAAATAAATAAATCTCCTTTTTACCGGCAAACCGCACCTAGGCCGCCGTAGCTGCGCTACTACAGTATAGGGATCTTACCCCCCTTAAGACAATAACTGGGTATATAATTATAATACGACCAAATATAGAAAAAGTAGAGGGGCTTAGGGGATAATTAGAACAGAAGTCCTTATAGAGGTCCGTAAAGAGGTCTATAACGCTATTATAGCCCAACACCTTAGGAGCGGAGATATTAGAGTTACCCTAAAGGACCAATAGGTAAAGGAATAGGCTATAAGGGTAGGGGATAGGCTAGGAGAATGTATTAGCATAAAAGTACTTTATGAAAACTACCTAGTTGAAGTCCTAGTGGTTCCTATAAACCTTAGGGTAGAAAAGAGACGCTAGGTGGACAACATAGCAATTATATAGGAGATAGTAAGATAAATGGAACGCCTTATACTAGGACTTAAGATCACCTAAATCTAATAGCTTTAATAGGAAAATACAAATTAAGTAAATAATAAGAATAATAAGAGGATATAAGGGTCGCTAGAGACTTTTTAGGGAGACGCTAGACGAACGTATAGCTCCCTTATTGTTAGTATATATATACTAGGAATGAAAAAACTTCTTATCTAAAAAGGAATAATTATAAACGGCCTTATATATAATATAAGGCTCTATAACTATAGACTACGCCTAGAATAATACTATTGCTATATATAATAGGGATATACCTAATCTACATGCGCAGTATAGGTGTGCTGCGGCTATTATATAGGTCCCTATAATATAAAACACTGCTTAAATTAAGACTAAATAAAATGTATAAACTGCTACCGAAGTATATATAAGGCGTAGGAGAGAGAAGACTATATTAAATATAGGAGATGGAAGGTAAGGGCTTAACAGCTATAGGAATAACTGTACGCTAGGTTATATAAATAGAAATAATAGGTAATAAGCTAGGGGGGCGTAGGTGCCTTCCTAGCGTTTCCTACCTTTAATACTGGGGGGCTAGGCCAGCTATCCCAAGCCTTAACAGGCCAGAAGTAACGCCGCGTGATATTATTAGACCGTATAGGAATATAAGGGTTACAGGGGACATAAGGGAGAGGACGCCCTATAAGAAGACCCTTATAGACAGCTATAGTAAGCTTAAGACTAGGATAATTAAGAATTAGACTTAACGTAGTAAATATAATATTTATAGCCAACTTTTAAAGGGTATATAGCTAACTAGTAAGAATAGGGGAGGAACTGGAGATAATAATAGATTTAGATATAAAAGCGCTAGTAGGAATATAAGATACGGGAATAGAAAGCTCTATACAAAATAAGTAGTAATTAGGGTGTAGATATAAGAGATAGAAGTTCTAAATATCCTAGAGAAAATGGAAATAGAAAAAGTAAGGAATAATAGAGAGGTAAAGGACCCTTACTAGGGGTCCGCCACCTATCTATTATATAGTATAACTGTAGTAACACAAACTACCGTCTTATAAGGCCCTTACTAGATAGTCTAGACCTAGAGAAATACTATATCCTTACTATATAAGAGCCGTACTATAATACCTATATATAATTAATATACTGCCCCTAAGGATTCTAGCTCCTATACGAACCGAAAGTAGCTATACACGTGTGCTTTATAATTAGTAAGGCTATTAGCCTGTCCTTATAGTTATAGCAGGCAGTTAATCTAGATATTTTAGTTGTAATAATTTAGATATATAGGGGTCCGGTATAAATTATTAATATATATAACCCTAGGGTTAAAGGTGTCCTATAAATGGAGAATATTATATTAGTAATAAGCTTACTTAAAACCGAAGGTATAGAGTCTATTTTATTAGGAGATATAAACCTCTACTACCTATAGTAGGGGGGTATCTATATTACTGCTAAATAATAAATAGAGTGCTTACTAAACGCTATAAATACCTGGGGCCTTAAGCTGGCCACCCCCTTTAGAGTAATTATATGGCAATAAGGATCTGCCAGAAGTATAATTAACCTTATATTTATAGACGAAGGCCTATATTAGAGACTTAAAAGGTATAACCCTAAAGAAGAATAGGCACTTACTTTAGACCATATCCCTATCTAGATACAGCTAGATTTGGATATTAAGATGTAACTAAATAGCAAAAGATATATAATAAGGATGCTTAAGGTAAACAGTTTTCTTAATACAGTTAAATAACAACTTTAAGACTTAGAAGAAATCTACCTAATACTAAATAAGTGAGGCTTATTAGCTACCCCTAAGGAAATTAACTGAAGACTAGAAAGGATCTAGGTAGCGATTAAAAATAGGCTAAAAGAGCACTGCCCGGTCTTAAAACTAGGCCCCTATATATGATATATATAGTCCATATAATACGCGATTCTTATAGCTAGCTAATAATGAGTAAGAAGGAAATATATAAGTAGCTATAACCCTAAAGATAAGAGATAATATAAAGACATAAGAAACTAGTTAAAGAATACCCTAAAAAAAGAAGTAAGGAATAACTGGAGACGGTTTATAAATAAGTATACTTCTAACCCAAGCCTCCCCTATAATAAGGGCCTGTAGGCTATAGTAAAATAGGTAAAGAAAAAGGCAGGGCGATTAGTAGAAGACCTATACCTACTACCCCTATAAAGAGTAGGGGAATTACAGGCCACTAATAACAATAATAAGAAGGCAAAGATCCTTATAGAAAGGTTCTTCCCTTAACCGGCTCTAGTAGACCTTAGTAATATTATAGGGGAAATACCGGTAACTTACCTGCGGGTTAATAGCGACATAATAACAGAGGAAATGGCCAGAACTATTAGCCGCCTTTTAAATAATATAGCACTAGGACTAGATAGGATTCTAAATAAGGCCTTAAAGACCTGTGGACTACTTATAGCACCCTAGCTTATAGATGTAGTTAAAGCATGCTTTACTATAGGCTACTACCCGCAACTTAGAAGATCTATAATAATGGTTATTCTATAAAAAGAAGGTAAAGTAAATTACTTAATCTTAGGAAGCTACTGCCCTATTGCCCTAGAAAATACCCTTAGTAAGATCTTAGAAAAGGTAATAGTGAACCGTATAGTAGATATAGCTAAGGAATACGCCCTACTACTATAGAGCTAAATAGGGGCAAGAAAGAACCGCTTAACACTATTAGTACTTACGCTACTTGCTGCCACTATTAAATCTGTATAGGCGATGCGAAGGGACTTTATAGTATTAATACTCAGCTTAGATATTAGTGGCGCCTATAATAACGTACCCCATAAGCGTCTCCTATATATCCTTAAGGTAAAAGGCTTCCCAGAATAGATTATATAATTTATTTAAGAGTTTATAGGTTAGAAAGAAATATTACTAGTTTTTAGTGGATACTAGAGCCCCCCTATTATAGTTATAACAGGAATACTATAAGGATTACCCCTTTCGCCTATACTCTTTCTTTTCTTTATAAGTAACCTACTTAACTCCTTTAAGGAAGGGGCGACCTAGGGGATAGGCTTTATTAATAATATAAACCTAATTATATATGGGCTAATAGCCGCGGAGAATTATAGAATACTAGAGAAAGCTTATAACACCTATATAGAATAGGTAAGATAATATAGAGTCTAATTCTTACCGGAGAAATACTAGCTAATCTATTTTATAAGAAAATGTAATTAATCTATAGATCTCTAGCATATAATTTATATTTAAGGCTTTAAGGGTTAACTAGTTTAGGGCCTAAGGGTATTAGGAGTATAGGTAAATAGTAAGCTTTGGTGGAGCGTATATGCGGCGCAAGCGGCCTATAAGGGCTAAGTATAGTATATTATATTATCTAGGATTATTAATTCTATATAGGGTCCATACTTTTAGAGGTTACGCCTACTATATATAGCAGTTATCCGGCTAACTATAATATATAGGTCTAGTATTTAGGCTATTAGAGAATCTAAGAAAGGCCCCCCTAAGTCGCTCCTTAAACCACTCTAAAAGGTCTAAATAGCCTACCTTTAAAGTATAATAGGCGGATATAAGTAAACGGCCACAGCACTGCTTAAGAAGGAAGCTAATATTCCCCCTATATAACTATATATTAAAGCCGCTGTAATATAAAGGGCGCAAAATAAATATAACTCTAATGTTATAAAGTATATTAAGACACGCCTAAATAAACTATAGAGGGACCCTAGGGCGCCCTATAGGAGAATAAACTAATAACCCTAAAGTAGGGAAGATATATTAGAGAAATAGGTAAAGAAAATAAAAGAAAAATAGTGCTGCTTTAGGGCCTAGGCCTATATAGAGGAGAAAGGAAAACGTATAAAAGGCTAGTAAAAATAATAGTAAGAGAGAGAAAGGAGCTAAAGTAGAGTATAAAAGAACGCTAGGAAACTATCTACTATAATATAATACTAGTTAGACTAATACTAAAGAGGTATATAGGAGTTAAAGGTATAGAGGCTAACTAAGGCAAGAGGAACCTAAGCTGTAGTATAGTTAACGCTATAGGGGGTAAACACTCTAGGGCTCTAAGAAGGCCTAACGAAGGTAGAAAATATAATAGTAATACTCTTAAGAATAGGAATAATAGGACTAAAAGACTGGCTCTACTAGGTGGGTGTTTTAGTAGGTAGCCTAAGATATAAATATAGCTGGCTAAGACAGACACTGAAACACGTAATACTATTATGCCCCTTATATATTAACTAAGAAGTAATGCTTTTAATAGCTAGTACAAAGAACTATAATACACTACTCTTAATATAAAAAGGCCTTAAGGCAGTTACCTAGTGGCTTATTAGCTAAAATATACTAAACTAGTTTTAGGTTATAAAGAAAATAGTAATAAAGGGCGGGGGGGCGAGTAACGGGCGCCCCCTAATAACTCTATAGTAGTAGAGTAAAGTTTACAATACTAGCGCGTCCGTAGGCTTATTACGGCAGCAGTGGTTCCCTAGGAGGTTAAAAAGTAAGGTAGTAGGAGCACCACAGGTGACTCGCAGGCGCCTCGCAGGCGAGTCCCAAAAGGCGGGGAGATGGATCACAGGGTTTTCTCAAATAGAGTTTTCTCCCCACATGTACATAAGGAGTAGTCCGCGTGGGCCCAATAGGGATCTAAATCGGACGTTAAGCAATGAATTATTATTATTATTCTCCCGAATATAGGTCCTCTGGCATGCTTTATACTTAAAATATTTACGCTTATTAAACGCGTTTTTAACCGTCTCTTTATCTTTAACTTCTAGATAATATTTAAGCCTTAAGTCTTCCCACGACCAGATCTTATTAAGGTAATTACCTTCCTTAATATACTTAATTATTCGCTTTAATTTGGCATCTCCGATCTTATATAGAGCACCCATATTAGGAGCATAACTGCGGCGCGCGTGACGGTTAAATCCCTCCTTTTTTTTAGCGCCGCTGGATCCTTTCTGGGACGCTATAACGCTTGCGGACATCTTTGTATAATTTTCTAGCGTCTAATTGTCCTAGGGCCTTGTTTTTAGTAGGTGTGTCCCATTTAAGAGCTTTATTAGGGCTATCTTTAGGCTGTCGTAGCTAACGCTTAGGGGTTCTTTGTTTATATTGCTTCACAACGCGATTAATACCTGAATTGTGGGTAATAGGCTGGCGTATAGTAATAGAAATTTTTTATAGGTTTCAGGCTTCAAAATAAGCTATTATTTGTATGTATTGAGTGCGTGGTTGTGGGGTTGTGAGGGTGCGAAGTTGTAGGGGGCTGTTTTCGCGACTTTTTCGCCTAGCCCTTGGTCCGTCACCCAAGTTTATGTAAGCTGGCTTGTGATTGGTGGACGTTTCAGTCAGCAAAGCTTTTGCAAGGCTCCCTGGCAGCCACAGCAACGCTGAAATGCAGACAACAAACAATGCGCGTCGCGACATTTCTCGGGCACACCACAACAGGGAATCACCAAGTTCGCTCTAAGGTACCACCCAGAGGCCATTCCAGGATTTGCGTAGAATCTCTAAACGTACTTGCAGAGTCGTTATACGATGCCGCGTGCTAGAGACAGATATGCTGCTGCGACGCCGCACAAAACTCCCATGAAGTTAGGGCACCTATGGTCGACTAGATACCTACGCTGACGACATATTAGAATACCTTTAAATGATGACCGTCAGGAAAAGGCAAATCGACTTCACTCGAGACAGGCTCTCCATGAGGCGCAACTAAACTCAATCAAAGCTGCGGCAACTCCAGTCCGGAGAAGGATATCAGCCGTTGGCGGGAGCCCCGGGACACCCACATACAATCAGAATGGAGTTGAGAACGGCATGCCATATGTGGGGGGGAATGCGGTGACACCTATGAAGCGTGTTCCTATATTAGCTAACTTTGAGGAGTGGATGAAGATGGCTACCGACAATGTAATCAGACTGATGCAAAGCTTAATATAAAACAGCTGCTAATCGGAATAGAAAATAAATGCTACCAATTCATGGAACTTTGCGCTCATCGATTACTTCCACGATATGTCCTTACTAAAAGAGGGTGATGGCGTTAACTTCCAGCGGGCAAGCTGCACCCTAGACGGATGCGTTAAAATATATACAAGTCGTGTTGACAGTGTTGCAACTGAGACCGGCAAACTACTTAGTGGTCTAGCAGACAGCGGCAACAAAAAGCGACGTGGCGAAGGCTCTGAGGGGGGCGACGGTGGCGAGGTTGAAGATGAGGATGAGGAGGGCGAAGACGGGGTAAAGAAAAGAAAGAAGAGATCACAGAGGTCTTCCGAAGCAACGCTTGCCACATCATTTGCACAACTACAACTTAAGAAGATGGAGCTTGAATTCTCGGTAGACCCGTTGTTCAAGAAAGCATCCGCAGACTTCGATGAAGGCGGCGCGAAAGGGTTATTACTAAACCATCTCACGATTGACGGGAAAGGTAGAATTGTGTTTGACAGCAGCGACGATGTGCAAGACATCCCTGCCGAAGACAGACGTGAGAGTGCAAGGCTCGAGATAAAAACACAAGAAGCCGACGTTATTAGTCCAACTGAGGACATTGACATTGACATTGACATTACCACACTTGCTTCTAAATATTTTCCAGATCTCTCACGGTTGGAGGAACAGGACATATGCCCCTCCTTGAAAGCCTTTGACCTTGGAGATGTCAACGGATCGCTGGATCTACCATTTCTGAAAACACCGGAAGACTGGAGACAAGAAAGTAAAGATGTAGATGAAGGGGATCATTCTGGAGTCGTTCTTGATGACGAGAACGCCATGGGGTTCGACGATGAGGACGATGATGACGGTGGTCTGGGTGGGTTCAACCTTCCCCTTGAGACTGGTTTCGGTGAAGGAGGCGAGGCTTGGGCAAAGGAAGCGGCATTAGAACCTCAAATGCGCCTTCATACTGTGACCATGGGTAACACGGACGGAGAAGGTGATGAAGGGATTGGAGAAGTTGGGGCTTTTGAGGCTGGTAGTGCTCAGTACGGCATTTCCTTAATACATGGCCAAGGAGATGATCAGGAAAACATACTCAACTACTTTGACCAAGCAATACAAAAGAACTGGGCGGGACCTGAACATTGGCGAATCAGAAGAATCAAGGACATTACCCGGACGGCTACATCTCTCACGAAACGGAAAGAGAAGGAACCGTTTGAGATAGATTTCACCACACCTCTTACCCAGTTTTTGGCAGATGCGTTGTACACCCCCGCATCGTCGAATTCGACCATAACAATGCCTAAGGCCCAATGGAAATCGAAGACGAGAAACCTGCTTCCCGATGATAAACATTTTAACTCACGGCAACTTCTTCGATTATTCCTTAAGCCCGAGGCTCGTATGGGGTCTACAAAGGCCGGGCATGGTGTGCAGTCAACAGGAGCTCGTCAGGAAGAGGCTCCAGAAGGCGAAGTGGATGAAGCATACTGGGCCAGAAAAGAGAATCGCGTTTCCACATCTCCCACAGACGAGGAAACACCGCAAGGAAACTACGATGCGGACTTCTTCCAAGATGACGGGCTTGGGCTACCTAGTGGTATGGAAGAAGAGGATGATGATTTCGCCGATGCGCGGGAACACTTTTCCCCGCCGGCCGCGAGAGGATATGTCGGTGCTACGGCTACTGAAGATGTACTTGGCAGTTCTCAGGAAGGGGCTTTCGGCGCTCAGTTAGTTACGCAAAGCCGAAGGTTACGCCCTGAATATGTGCAGTATGCCCGGGTAGCAAAGAAGGTCGACGTTCGACGGCTTAAGGAGGAACTCTGGCGAGGAATTGGATTCGAAAATGTGAGCGAATGTCTATTACACAAATGGAAGAGCACACTGACAGAGCATAGTTGCAGGAGCAAACTCCCTTAAAAACATCAGCAGTACCGGTCCCGAAAGCCCCGGATGGATCCCTCAAGTTCACAGATGTGATGAATAACCTGCAGTCTGTGTACCCTAAGCAGACAATGGCGGATATCTCAACCTCTTACTGTTTTATTTGCCTTCTGCATTTGGCTAATGAGAAAGGACTCGTGATAAACAATGAGGAGAATTTCCAGGACTTGACGATCAGGAGGGATTTCACAGCTGATTTAAGTACTGGAGGCGATTAAGACGTTTCTTGTTCGAACTTCGAAACATGCATACATTGGCGGGGATTGGGCGTTGAGGTGGTCATAGGGGCTTCGGATGGGTTTGTTCGGATCAACGGACACAGCGTTGAATTTGTAGACTGCAGAACGGGCGAGTCTTACCATTGGACTCGAAAGGCTAGAAGCCAAAATATTGCTTTAACACCCTAATATACCTTGTCGTTCTTGGTCTCATTTATATAATGCATGCATGTTCAGCTATCGCGCTCAACTCGGACTGCTGTTTTGGCTCAATAAAATGAAGAGCACAACAAGCTTGATAAACATGACTAAAATCCAAGTAATATATATAAATCCAAGAAAAAAAATGTAACTTAAAAATTCTGAGACCTGAAAGTGAAAAATTAGCTACAATCTCTCATTGATTGAGATATATTCAAGCCGCCAAGAACTTCCCATTCAGGCTAGCTTTCCAAAAACCGCCTGCAGACCTCAACCCAGTATTTCGTCACCAACGGGCGTAGGTTGTTACGAGCCCTTGATCTTAGCCCCGCCCCGC
>Ga0307515_10007274_pt1 | contig 21924 bp, 27 predicted proteins | sample 17_EM_MG_FD_194513 | JGI IMG/M metagenome (GOLD analysis project Ga0307515, IMG submission 194513) | Populus trichocarpa ectomycorrhiza microbial communities from riparian zone in the Pacific Northwest, United States - 17_EM | ecosystem: Host-associated > Plants > Roots > Unclassified | place...
AGGATTGAGGTGCGCCAATTCTAGTGGAGTTGCGCCGCAGGGGGGGGGGGCGGGGGTGTGAAGCGGCTGCTGATGTGTCATTGATTGTCTAGTCGCTTCTAGAGTAGAAAATGATCACAGGGGATGGGCCAAATGTACCTCGATATTCATCTTGAGAAAACATAACCATGGCCTTCTTTCCCCTGGCGTATATAGACAGCGCACAATGAATAGCTGCGGCTGCCAGCGCTAAAGTCTGAGGAGCAAGAGGTTGGAAATACTGGGATGTTGTTGGCTGGCTCCCCAAGCTATTGGTGGTGAAGAAGGATTGGTGGTAAATGAGATCAAGAACATCTATTCGCGTGAACCATGACTTCTTATCATCCACGACCTTGGACAGGTAAGCATCATGAAATAGGAGCTCCTTAACCTTGCTCCAAAGCTCAGTCTCAGAGCCCAGATCCAACCCGTAACTGCGGACAACAGTTTGACGTGCCCCACCTGCCAACCATCCTCGAATGGTACTAATCTTCAGTTACAACCATGTATATTCTTGGGGGTAGTCAATATTCGTAAGTCAGATAGAAAAGCAGTAAACAAAATTCAAGACTTACAGCTTCTCGTGTATGCGGATCCATTTTCAGAGATGGACCACCACGCAATTGACACACAGATGGTGTACCTACAGGTGCACCTGCTAATGCCCGCTGACCATTCTGGGCTTCATTCGCTGGTTTCCAAGGTTCTTCAACCATCGAGTACCTGACATTGGATGATATTGGTCAAGCAGTCTTCGTGAATACGATTGCCTGCATGAACCTGTTCACTACCTCAAAACTAGCCTTTTGGTGTTGGGGAACGTTCTGATCACTACTGGCCTTGGGTTCTGGAATATTCTGGTCTCCACAGGACTTGTTGGGAAGCACATGAGCCCAGGCGGAAGGTGCACGGTCAGACACGTATAATTCATCGAGGAGGGATGACATTGGGCGTTTGTGCACTGGTAGTGCCCTCGCCGCAGGTAGATTTCGGGATGTTGGACGAGGAGGGAGTGCAATGACAGTTTCGGCACGGCTCCGTTTCTTGGCAGTGGAATCGTTGTTGTGCGCAATGACTTGTCCCAGTGCGCCTGACCTACATGAAGGACCTCCTGTTGATGCTCCAAATCGTCATCTTCAATGTGAGATGATAAGGTAGACTCTCCGGTGTCCTCACTGTCCCCATCACCGATCTCCTGATCGGTCTTGTCACCCTGATACATTGATGAAAGCGGGGGATATTTGTCATCCGCAATACGATGCACGAAGGCAGATAATTGGACGGCAAACATTTGATGGATAATGAAGATTGGCTGCTCTCTTCAATGCGAGTGCTCTCTATAGGTGTGTTTCTTGATTCTTCTGTGAACAGTGATCGCTCACCTGGCTGGGCGTAGGTTCCATATGCTGTAAGGAAGATCTAAAGTTGGAGAATATCGAAGAGAGTGTAAAAGCAGGAAATATCAGATTAAGTGAAATATAATAACGGGATAAATGGTGCAAGAATTTGCACATAGTCAAGGAGGATGCAATTCGAGGAGGGCCTTGAAAGGGTTCTGGAGAGATGACGTCAACGGTTAATATTTTTATCGAGGACGGCTGTCTGTGTTGCGATTTCGGATATTGTAAGGTGGGCTGGAATAGATGGATTCCTACTGCCGAATGTTAGCAACTCCTATGAACAACGCTTTGTATGGATGCAAGAATTGGAGGTTGTTTAAAGCCAACGCACATAGGGAATAGAATCAGATGCACCAGAAGATAACTCGCGACATCAACTGATCCTTGGTGCCGGCCACAACTGGAGCAATGAGAACCTGAATCAAAACATGAGCCCCTGCATATGACTCCTCCAAACGTAGTCATTATGCGTTAATGTTCGAGGATTTGCGGTGACCGCATATCATAGAAATCGGTGCAGCATTGAGAATCTGCAGAACTCGCTAGATTTAGTTGGGACCTTGTGAGTGACTGCTGAGTTGCAAGGGTTCATACTGGAGTTCGTCATGGAGCGAGGAGATATATGAATCTCCATATGTGGTATATCTGCCGGAAGGACACATGTATTTTCACGATATTCTAATGTATTAGGATGCTGCAGCACGGTCAGCGGTCAACAAGGCAAGATCGTAAACATAACTTCCCTTTTGTGCGGTCATCTGGGCTGTGTCTGCAGAATAGCCTTCACAACAATGTTGCAGTAGGTAATGGAAGAGGGAGAATTTGGTACAGAAAGGAGAGATACAGGCGTAGAGAATGAATGGTAATGTACAATGGATGATTCAGGGGTAATCTTATTGATTCAAGCCCTCATCAATGCCAAGATTGCTAACAAATGGGACATAAATTATCACTCACATTCTGATTTTGTGCCTGATATCTAGTAAATTGCACACCGTTCAATTGCACACCGTTGAATCACACATTCATTATGAATTTCACAAGTACAATGTTGACCCAAAATAAATATTGGGGTTGAAAGCTATATTCTACAATGGTATGAATGTAAAGTGAGACGTCATGTCACTGGGGGCAGAGGAATGACAGTTGCATGCATGCAGTTGTGGGGAATCGAGATGCACCGAAGTTGAAATGTTCATGCTTGGATTCAATGGCTGAGGATCGCAGGCTCACGTTACTCAGACAGATAATTGCACTCTTCGTAGTTGTCCTCTCATCACTCGATCTTTCAAGAATCTCTGTCTCCGAGCTTCTCTCGATGCAATTTGGTCCACAAAATCTGTTTTCGGATATGTGTTTAGGCAGCCCAAACATACATTTAGTCAGAATACAGTTAAGTCTTCATTCAAAGATTTGAGAACTTGGGCCAGGTTGAGTAAGTGCGGTACATGGGTGAGCGGGAGTTGCCGGCCATCTTGCAAAGTCGCTGAGCAGAATCAGTCTTTGAGATTCTCGCTCTTAAGCTTCCACAGCTCTTTTAAAAGAGCCCGAACTTGGAGGAGCTGTTTTAGGATTTGGAAGCATTCGTCCAAACATACTACTTAGTCAATATCAAGTTAGATGGGATTACTAATTGGCCGGGCGTGTGCATTTATGGTTTAGTTGCGCAGTGGCAACCGTCCTCCAACGGACAGTTGACACGGAGCTGACAGTTCAAGGCATGTTAGCGGCGCCCTTCAACATACTGATCAAGCATAGGTTCATATCATACCAGGCGCAGAGCGGGATGAGCCGCCTGCACCTAAAGGTGAAGTGTCTTGATAGATCTGTGTGCACTGGGTCCACTAATTCAAAGTCGAAGAAAACATGATCAGAATGAAGCAAACCAAAATATACCAAGTGCAGTGCATAGTGCAAGTACATGCGCTTCGGTGGCTCATTTGTGGCTCTTGAGGCCGGCCTGGGCTGGAATTATAACATCCCCAATGACTCGCAGCTTTTCAAAGTTGGCTTGATACATATCCAAGACGCTCATTCCGGACAGGATTGAAGATTTCAGTTGTGAATCATCTTCAATCATAGGTAAGGAGAACCCCCGCTGCGAAAACAGCATGTGAGCCAGGAATACCCGAGCCGTGTCCCAGCTTCCGACTCTCTGGGATGCGGATTAGAGGTCTGCCAGAACTTCAATAATATGCCAGCATAATCTGCGGCTTTGCTCCGAATATGTGAGCTTATGTCTCATATCCTGACACAAGTACTCAATATCGCCTAGTGTGTTTTGATTGGCAAATGGGATTGGCGAATGCGCAGTGCTGGATCTGTCACTGTTAGGGGTTCTCCGTTAACAGTGATAATGGCACTTGTGGATGGGCGTGGAAGGCCCATACCAGGCTCAGTCCCCCAAAGTGTAGACCAGCAATATGCTCTTTAGCGGGAGTTATATTGGTCACGCGAGGTGTGGATACTTCGTTCACACCTGGAGACCATGCGGGACTTGCACGAATATACGTGCACGGCAGTTGATAGTCTACATGATTAAGAGGGCTCCGGACCTCCATCTCGTAAATAGTGGATAAAGGGAAGACACACCCCGGTATCGAGAATTGTCTCTACCTTAGAATGACGTAAGTGAGGGATTTTTGACATTGGTTTTACCAGAAGAGAACACCTTGCATTGATTTGCATGAGTCTGGATCTCAACATATGATATGTGTCAGGATCTATGTTCTCTCAGCACGGAGTGGTATCCGGTGAGCCTGAAGAGTTATCTACCAAACAAACTCAATGATCAGCGAGCACTTCCGTTAGGCGCACACAAATAAGTCGCGAGGATATCTACCAGGCATTCCAATAAACCCAAAGAGAAGTGGCTATTGTGGAAGCACTTCTGTTAGGTGCACGCAAATAAGTCGCAAAGATATCTACCGGGCATTCCAATAAGACCCAAAGATAAGTTGCTATTGTGGAAGCACTTCTGTTAGGCGCACGCAAATAAGCCGCAAGGATATCTACCGGGCATTCCAATAAGACCCACAGATAAGTGGCTGTTATCGAGGGATTGATATAATTACGATAAGGAATTTTCGGGTGATAAGACACGTGAGGTTGTGGCCTGATTTTCAGGGATTGATATATAGTACTGCAAAATCAGGGGATCATCGAGAGCGATGCTAAGCCTGTACTGAGGAATCAGGGGATCATAGAGAGCAATGCTAAGCCCGGACTGTTCATTTCAGAGACTATAAAGAGACCCTGTTGTTCTGACGATGGAGAGGACAACCAGCTTGAGATACGAAAAGACGGATACCTACCAGCGAAGAAGAACCCTCATTTATTATTGCGTTTTTATGATACCTATACCTATTATACCTATACCTAGAATTTATTAGCTTTGTGTAGCGGCAGCCCCGCACCTTGATTGTCTGTGTCTGACAGATGACGATTACCTTCGAGAACGATAACGACATTGTTGTGTAAGCCCTCGAGAAAGTTATAGTATACGCTAGAAGAACTCAGCAAATCTTCGTGGCGCAGTGTGTCTGGTGGCTGGCATCTATTATCGGATTGGAGCAAGGGTTAATTGCTCATATTGATAATCTACGGAAAAGTTCAGAAGATTCGCTAGTGAAGGATAAGGATTTATCGGCAGACTCGGAGTGTTCGAATCAAGAAGGGCAACAACCTTCTCCCTTGTTTACGAATCAATACGTTAGAGAGGTATCAAAAATACCTCGAGATATTCAGGAAGATCCTAGGATTGATAACGAGATGCGGTGCCTATGTCTGGAAAGAGTGTCGCCAGTCCAAGATATTAATAATGACGTTAGCGATCTGAATCTTTATTGCTCCAAGAACGATCAGCATTGTCGAATAATTCAAAGTACTGAGCGGTTCATTTCAAGGTCCCGCCGGGAAAGAAGGAAGTTAGAAAAACAGAAGCAGAGCGACCCCTCATCCAGGACGACATCAGGACAAGTCCCAGTTAAAAGGTCCAATCAAGATTTCTCGAAAACCGAAGGACTTGATCCCTCAGAGTTGAGCCGAAGAAAGGCTGCAGAAGAGTGCTTGAGGTGTGCCTGGCCTTCGGACCGAAAAGGAAATCATAGGGTCAAGGATTGTCGGAGAAAAATCAAGTTGGATAAAGGAATGGCGAATTTCCCAAAGGCCAAGGTATATCAAACTGAAGAAAACGGAATACGTTGAAATTAGGAAATAGGATCTACGGCTGTACCCACCCATAGTACTTAGGGAACTGTTATTGGATAGGTGTCGAACCCCCGTAACAGTCATGAAGATATGCCCAGGATTCTCTCGTCCAGTTGAACTTCAACCATACGCCAGCAAATGCTGCGGCTATGCCACCAATATCCTGACACAGGTACTCAATATCACCTAATCTGTTTTAATTGACAAATGAGATTGGCAACTACGCAGTGCTGGATCAGTCAGGATGATAAGTACTGGATTCTCCGGTGTACCAGAGAGTGCTGGGGACATATGGTTATGACCGATCGATCACTGCATATTTGCGTATCCCATTTGGCATACAGACAGTCTAAGCAATATTCAGTACCTGTGTCAGGATATTCGTGGCATAGCCGGAGCATTTGCTGGCCTAAGGTTTAAGTTCCGGTGCACCTGAACTTCAATCATATGAGGGCAAACGCTCCCGCTTTGCCACAAATTAGTGAGCCGTGTCTCATACTCAGACATAAGTACTTGAATATCACATATACTGTCTTCTTGCTGAATGCGATTGGCAGAGATGCAGTGCTCAATCTGTCATAACGAATCATATGACATTTGCAGATGAGACTCCAGTGCACGTGAAAGTAGATGACTTTTGCTTTTGCATTTGAGATATGTTCGTGGCGTCAGGCTTCCTGTGTACCGCAATTTCGCAAATGCCGATTGATTGAAGCCCTTTGCTGCATCATTCTCACAATTCAACTCATGCCATTTATCATACAATTGGTCAGCTGGAGGAACATCTTGTGTCGCGCATCAATTCACTTCATCTCATATCGTCATTAATAATAAACGAGAATCCCAATGAAATCCCACTGTAGCCATTTCTAATTCAAGATACAACAATTCCAACATCAGAACTTTGATTCGCTTCAACATTGAAGAGAGAAAGATTCATCTCTCCAGTATAGTGTCCCTTAAAAACAACATTTTTGACTATTTCTATCAGTTAAGGAAATTATGTTGCTCGAATGTCTAAAGAGGCATACCTTGATGAAGCGTCTAACACTCTAAGATTAATGGTTCATCAGACAGCAACATGTCTCCAGTCTCTGTCAGCTGCTTCTTATGGTCCTCACGAGCCTCCAGAATCTGGTATATCATCGACATCTCAATGTTCGGTTGACTCATCAAGCTATGCAGGACTCTCATTTGCACAACTCCAGAGTGTTGGTGGAGATCACTCGCGCAGTTATTGTAGCCACCAAGACCTGTATTCTGTAACCATGTGTGTGGAACTCGGTTGTGCCTTAGCCGTACAACTCGTGCAAATGCCTGCCGCTGCTCATTCAATACCCAAAATTTCTCAGTTATTACTGCATGATTTGCAGCTGTAAGATTTAGGCCTGTCCCGCCCAGTTTGGGTGTGGTTAAGAATACTGAGGGATTTCGTGAATCCTGGAATTTGAACTGCATTTCTGTGCGTTCATTATTGCCCATTTTGGCATACATGTGGACTAAATCCACATTATCTGCAAAAAACTTTGTTAGCCACCACTTCAAATGACGAACTCGGCCAGGAAGAGGACACAATAACACTGCCTTTTGTGGAGGGGGTGCACCGGGCGGTGCATTTTCGTGTCTCTCTTCTGGAAGGAGCGTCCCTCTTGATGCATCGTCTTGGTCACGTTCGGGATACTCTGCAGGTTTCTTGACAAGCATTGGCAAAAATGTCTCTCTCAGCCATCGGAAAATTGGAGATTCCACCCAAGTATCGAGTGGCCATTCATCATGCGATTGTCCGGAACAATCATTGCCATCCTCGCTGTCTCCCAACACTAACGAGAAACATGCTAGCCGCCATCTATGAACCCTCCATGCTCCAGAAGCACCCTGCAAAGTGTATCTGTCCACCAGGGTCATCAGATATGCTTGCTTGTCCTCAGTCCACTCGAGATCAATGAGGTGTGCATTCTTCTTTGGTATCTGGACGAGTGGTTTTCCATTGGCAAGTATTGATTCTAACCACTGCCTGCTTGTCCATGGCTTTGCAATCTCGATCATCCGGTGCGCCGCATCATGTTGAGCGTCTTCGTCTTCAGTCCGGATAGCATGCATCAAACTCTTCACTGCAGAATACAATGCCTCAGCACCATGCTCTGCCATCACAGTATCATCCTCTGGATCTTCAGGCGCACCTGAAAACAGCCACATCGTCTGAAAACACCAGTCATAGAGTGAATGGAATCCCGGTGTAGCTGTGACTTGAAGTTTGCATCCAATTTTCGCATTCATCACAATTTGCCAGCCCACACTGTTTTTAGTCCTATACCGATGGGAGTGATCAAAAATCACAAAACTGCATGCACAGTAGGAGAGTTGGCCATTACTTGATTGTTTTGTCTTGGATGTTAAGGTATCATACAGCACAAGGTGGATATTTCATTGGTTTTCTGGCTCGTCAGTACTGGGGTTCAGATCCTCGTGGGTGAGATTCGCATCTTCGGCATGCAATAAGTTGAAGAAGTTGAAATTTGTTCCATGTGTCATCTCTTCGATAACACTTTTGAAGGTCTCAGCCACTCCAGGCATTGTTACCATCAGGATTGGTTCAAGGGCTGCGATCAGTGACGAATCCCCGTGGGGTGGTGTTGACTGGATCTCCACCAGGCGGCAGGGCACAGAATTCAATCTCTGCAGCAGATACCACTTCCGCTCTTCACTGACCATGCCGGAAAGGTCATTGTGCGCCACAATCACCCACTCTTCAAGGGTATTCCCCCATAAAATGGACAGTGGCAACCCCATTATGACTTTCTCAGTCACCAAAGTGCAAAGCATTGCCGCTGCAACCGAGGTGTAAGTCTTTCCAAGACCCGTTCCATACGCCACCAGTGCTCCTGGCATATCACCATCCCAAACCCATCTCCTCACGATGGACCTGATGGCCCAAACCTGGTGCACCAAAAAACTTAGTTGCGGGCAGGTCTGGAATTGAATACTTGCGGGCTGGAACAGAGTCATCTGTTGATTGGTGAATACGACGTGCATTGAGCAGCCTGAATGCTTCATCAACACACTCATGTTCGAATTCGTTGTTGATTGTATTGAGAACTGCATTCAGTACTGAGCTTGTATTCTCTGGATCAAGGACCTCCTCTCCATCCCCCACTTGCTCCTGAACGTCACATGCACTTTTGTCCGTGTTCTTTTCGTCCTTAATGATCTCTTTCAGTCGCTCGGATGTATGCTGGGCAGATAAGCTCATCTTCCAGCACTCCTGAAATTCATCTCAATGTTAGGTATATCACAGAGAAGCAACCATTTGAACGAATACATGCCGATGGAATATAATCAATTCTATTCTTTCAATCAGAACTTACATTAATAAAAGCATTATTCTTGTGCCCACCATCCTCCTCTCCCTTCACTTCTCCCTCTCTTCCACCCTCTTCAGAACCTTCCAAAGTCTATGTATAATGATTAGCAGTTGCTCACGTCTAGCCTTGACACGGCTAACAGGGATTACCTCTGTCGGCCTCATTACGTGCTTCGCAATCCCCTTCCCTGTCGCTCTCATCGTTTCTATCACAAATATCTTCACATTATATCCAAGTTTCGACTTGAAAACATTTGAAAGACAATAGTTGTATGAAATCTGGCCATATATGAGGTTATTGATCATTTGCCCGTGTTTGTATATTCCCATAGTCTCTTCTCCCAATTCGTCCTGCTCCAAGGTGTACTTGAACATCGCTGTGAGATTGTATGGCTCTTTCAGGCCGCCGTTTTGGTCGATGAAATCAACCAACTCCTCCCAGTGCCTCACATCCGTATACAAGGCTTGGAGTTGTTTGGGGGCCAGAACCATATCCTTCCCATTCAACACCCACTCAATCATAACCGTGGACATTGTATTTGGCAACTCTGGGAGGTTACTTCCGCCTTATTGCCCACGCACTCTCCCAAATTCGTTGCCGGTCGCTTGTTGCCTCGCCTTCCCTTCTTCCTCGCATCTCGAATTTTGCTTGCACATTTCTTCAAAGACATCTCCACCCACTACCGGCGAATCCATTTGGCATTATGGAAATTACCCGACCACAGCCAGTTCTCGAATGTCACCAAAAAATCTGCGACTGCCATCTCCCAGTGCAGGGGTCCATCTCGAACTTTGTTCGATCTGTTCTGCCCTCAGATTATGGACCGATGATTCTTCTCGAGAATCCTCGCCACCCATACTTTCTTACAGTTGTTGAATGAACTGTAGTTGGCCTACCCCATCGTTTTTTCAAATTGCTTCAAGGAGAACTCTGTTTGCTTCAGGCTAGTTGGGAGTTTGCCTTCTGCACCGCCGAAGTCCGACCAATCCTCGCTGTCATCAGCTGCATCATATTCATTGTGGAACATCTCCGGCATTGGGGGCAAGTCGGCAATCCCTCGAACATCAGTTTTCGGCTGTTCCACTGGCGGCTGGAATATGTTTGTCGGGAGGCTTGTGGGGTGTCTCCCAGGCTCGCCGGAAGGAGGTTGAGGTTGATGAGTCGAGCTGGAAGATGTGAGCTGATTGACTGGATGATTTCCCAGGCAGTCCTGGAGGCACTCTTGGTTCACCTGAAGATGACGGCCCTTGTCCTGGGAACTGTGGAGAGGGGAACATTTGGGACCTGCCATAACCACCTTGGTGCAGGTCATATCCTTGCCATGGTGGCCCATCACTTGGATGTCCTTGGCTTGCGCTGCGGGTAGGTTGCGAACTGTGTGTCATGTTGAATGGAGACTGGTCATAGAACTGCCGAGCACCTGGGAATGGTTGCTGTCAAGGAGGGTAACCATACCCCTGCGGCTGATGATATTGATTGGTGTGGTTCCCAAATTGACTATCCTTGCGAGTGGCATGTCGTGAACATTTATCTGGTGTTTCTGAATTGTCGTCACCATGTCGTTGCGATCCAACAAGGCCACCAGGTGGAGCCATATTCATCATCTTCGGTGGAGATCCTTTCGTTGACATGCTCTGTCAAACAAAGAGAGTGGTAAACTACTATAGATGCGTGATGAGATATAGAATCAATTGGAATATGGTTGAGTATATTGCAGGTAGCAGTAACCTTCGGTGGAATGAAGGGCTTCTTCTATCCTCTTCTGTTGTCACAATCTGTGGTGTTGCACAACACCTTTGATCCATGAAACCGACCCAGGCCTTCAGAAACAGAAACCTTGCTCACACAGATTCCGCCTTTCTTTGTTATATGCTCGAAGTCATATACTAGGATAATCGATAGGTGCTGACCTTCGTCCGCATCAATGACTTCACAGGTCATAGAAGGGATGTGATACGATATTTCCAGGAACCCAACAAGAACTATAGCCAGTATGAAGGTTAGCACAACTTGGGATATTACACATATGTTGTGCGTGTATGACCTTGCAACCTCATTCAATAGGAGGCCTGTGAGGCGAGCAGCAACAGTGATTGCTTCCTATTGAGCTCCTTGCCTGTACATCGTAGTTCTCCTCATGATCCACGCTCCTGTCAAAGATCGTTACTGAAGCAAACATCCTACCAGCCTTATCAATTCTCGATGATCAATGCCCAGACATCCAGCTAGCTTGGAAACTCACCGATTCATTGTATTATGACGATCCACCTTTATTATCAGCTGCTCGGAGTCTCCAGCGTAGGCATAACTCACAATGACGTAGTAGGAGGCCCCATTGTGGTGATTGCAGTGATGACAAAGGAAACCTCCCCCCCGCATTTGGTGGGGTGCAATGCGCCTGTGAATGAGTTACACTAACCTGAGTTAGCTCACTTTCAAACCAATATTGCAGAGGCAATATATCACCCCCTGAAGCATCATCGAGATTCATCCGAATACGTGTTCAGTGACCATTTCTCACATATGGTCAACACTCACCAGAAACATGTCAAGTGCTTTATCTGCAAAAGGAAATCATCCGACAAGAACCGACTCAAGGCCCACTATCAACAATATCGCACATTATCGATGAATGAAGGGCTAGTAACTGATGGGATTTTACCACCTGCAGGCTGGGATCGACCTGAGCCATCATGGTTCAGCTTCAGTCAGTGCACCTGAATGGCCATCGATGAGCTTAGTCAACTAATTCATCTACCCATTGACAATGTGAATGGTGCACCACCACCTGAAGATACTTCCGACGAAGAAACGATAGACCCCTAGAATCCTGATCTGACTTGTACCCATGGTCCAACAAAGACGAGGGCTCATACACAGGTAGTTGGAGTGGAGAACGCGGGGGGGAAAGCATATGGCCATGCGACTGGATCATACAACAAGCATCGCAAGTACTCAGAACAATGGAATCCATGGGATCCTTTTCAGTCCGCACACGACTTTCAACAGGCTCAATCATTTAGCCAGCAAACGAAAAAGTGGATAGATCAACAACTGAGGCGTGTACTGGACAACTTCAACAGTGAATCATTTCAATCAGCAGATGCTCTACGAAAGCTCCTCTCCAGGCTCGATTTTGGGTTGTGCAATGATGGTTGGATTGAAGATCATGTGCACATCTTTGGAACATTATACTACCGGGATATTTTCAAATGAATACAATTCCTTTTGGCACATCTCCCATTTCAGGCGCACCTCGATTTTGAACTGGTGCGCCTTGCAGGCACGAAATGTAGCAGAACATACTGCGAGATGATTACAGGCGATTGGTGGTGGGATACCTAAGATCCACTTCCTGCTGGAGTGCCGATTGTGCCAGTCATTTGGGAATCCGACAAGACCCACTTGACTAATTTTTCCGGCGACCAGCACGCCTGGCCGCTGTATCTCACGATCAGTAATATTCGAAAAGATATCTGTCATACACCTGAACAGCATGCCTGGATTCTTGTTGGGCTGATCCCCTGTCATCCGAATGGTGCCAATAATACTGACGAGGCATGGCATTCCACAGTTGGAACAGTGCTTTCCCCACTCCGGAATCTTGACATCACTGGCCCTAGCTTGAAATGGGATTATGCTGATGGATTCCCGAGACAATGTTATCCTCTTTTGGCTGCCTGGGTCGGGAATCATCTGGGACAAGTCATGGTTGCTCAAGGCTCATATGGCTCATGCCCAATGGGTGAAATGCCTAATGGTGCGCCGATGGGGCATTCAACTTGTCGACCACTTGATAACCCACGAGATCAGCAAGTTTAGTTGGAGCTTCTGGATGAAACTGATATCGATGCTCTGCACACTCTTGCTGTTCAACCAATCCGCAACCAGTTCTGGCATTACCCTCTCTGCAATGTCTATCCTTGTTGGCAGCCTGATGAATTGCATCAGCTGCTCCTGGCTTTAGTTAAAGATTGATTGCACTGGCTGCTCAAATACCCGGAAGCTGGAAATGTCAAGGATCGATTTGACAATTGATTCACATCAGTACGACGATATCCAGGTGTCCGGTGCTTCTCTAAACCGTTCGATTCGATGAAAAGCGGGTCCTGGCAGGGAAAAGAAATCTGGGGCATAATCAGAACACTGGCAGTGAATTGCGCTCCAATTCTTGACTGCTCCCAGGATGCTGGGAAAACTGGGGTGGAAACTGCCTCTGATGAAATGGTGATGGGAGCACTGCGGGCATTATGTGAATTCTCTCTACTTGTCAGCCAACGAAATCACTCTGATCTAACCCTTGCAGCAGTAGATGATGCACTAAAGTGATTGTACAACACGAGGGGTGCTTTTCGAGATCAGAAGATGTGAAATTCTCCGAAGGCCAATGTGCATGAACTATTGGCAAGAGGATCCCATCATTTACGAGAACAAAAGATTGATACAATCAGTGCTGCAATGGAGGTTCAGCTGTCCAGGGCTGAAAAGGTTACGACATCAAAACGATGACAATTCCAGGTGCGACTGAATAGAGCCGGACATGCGGTAAGCATCTGGTCAGCTGCTGATCGGCAGATGGCAATTGAGCGATTGCAGCGTGAAATCCATCAGTTGACACCTGCTAAAGGCAAGCTATTTCATAAATTATTCCAACATCATGAGTGACAACAATTGCAGGAAGTCGGAACAAAGGCAATCTGTCCCAGAAGCATATTCGCCAAAAAACTTCCTCAAGTGGAGACTGGTGCAGAGTAAGAGGCTTATGGGGCGGTAAACATGACCGCAGATAAGCATGTGCATTTTCAGGTCTGCCTATCCAATGCTGAGATTGAAGCCACCACCTGGAGTATATCTGATACGGACCGCGTTGTGAATCAGCTCGAGAGAGAGATTCATGGTATCACTTCGGAAGACCAGATGCGTTTCACATAGGAATTCTCCATCCGCTTTGTTGAGTTTGAAGCTTGGTGGCAGCCAATTGCCATTCAGGAGCTCCAGAACACCATCGAACAACGTGTAATCCATTTCAGATATTGCAAGATGCATAGTGTGAGCCATATATCATGGTCAATTTGGCGACTGGCTTCCGGTGACAATTTCACCACCACGATTTCTGAACGGCTACATATCGGCAATGTGAAAGATGTATATCGATGTACCCACAATGTCAATTACATTCAACAGATGTTCAAGCACAATGACCGGTGTACTGGTCTCGACTATATGGAAGTGACACTCTCATATCTTGCCCTTCAAGGCTGGTACATTATTGACTCTGGGAATCTTTTCAACCTACAATCGGCTGCTGATAAAAGGTCAAATACGCGCCGAGCCCATCTTTTACGCCTCCACCACTGTCAGAAAGAGACATATTTCCCCCCCATATCACAACAGGTACATCATTTGAGAGACAGTCATGTCCGCGGTGTATGCAGAGGTATCAAATTCACCTCACTCTGAGATGCATCAGTAGATTTCAGAATTCCCAACTTTGGACAGCTATTCCGTATACAAATTGAAGATGACTGGGGACAAGAAGTTAGTGGAGTGGTGCTTGGATATGATCAGAATGTACTCAGAGACAGTGTATTTATTGAACTTCAGAATGGGCTGTTGTACTACCGTCAACCATTTCACCGCCCTCCATCTGTTGAGCATCTGGAACTTGATTGCAACGTAGAATATACGGATGCCAACCAAGGGATCATGCCTGAATTTCATATCATCTGGGTCCAATATACGGACAGTGACCTCAATAACACATTCCATGGCCGAGTTCCTTCTTTCCCTGTATTATACTTCAGCTGGACTCCACCAAATCAGATCCTCCACTTTCAGGAGCGCCTGCCGGCAGGAAAATCAATATCCACCTCCTCTCAGAGGTGCAAGAAGACCCATCATCGGATATTATGTCCGCAACCTCACGAAGAAGCGGTGGTGATTCACACAAAGTACAAAGATCCGCATGGTTGGGCTGATTGTGTTGACAGGTTCATCTGGGATGTCAAACAGACTGATAAGATGCATATTTTACCTGTCGGAGCAATTGTTGGACCTGCACATCTGGTGCGAGAGAATAATGCTGCATCAGATAGAATCGATAGCGTATGGCTTGTAAATATTCATGTGGATTTAGATACCTACTGGACTGAGTGTTAAAGTTACAATGCCAGAATCAAGGTGTGCAGAAGATGGTTGATTGAATTGTATTATTTGAAATAACATTATAATAATCACTCCCAGAGAGTATGGCTCCAGGTTCGAGGTGCACCGGAATACTCTTAGAGACATGGCCAATACTCTCAATAGCTCGGAAATTTGCACATCCTCATAGTTTGATTTGGAAGCATTTTGAAGACAACTATACACTCTTCAGGATATTCTTTGATTGTGTTCCACAACTTCCAGAGTATTCAGGAGAACCGGTGAAGTAGTCCCGGAGCACCTGAGAGCACATCGCTTTGCATCCAGCCCATCTGGGAGCATCTGGGAGCATCTGGAAGGATCAGTGTGGCTGTTCAGAGTTGCTGAGTTGTTCGGTTATGACTTCCAAACCATTTTACATTTTGCTGATATAACCATATTTGAGTTGTTTGCTTGTGATATCCGTGTTGGAGTGGTGAGAGTTATGTGTAGGAGTGGTGGAATAGCCGAACTTTGTACATTTATTAGGCTAAACAAGTTACTACATGAAAAATATTGTATATATCTCGATTAATAACATGATTGCTCTGAGAGAACATGTGATTCAACTTTATCGTTATTCAATGTAAACCCTAACTTGACAGTATGAAAATTGGTATTAAAAATTAAGTTTATAAGTTGAGGTTCTTACACATGAGATGCTATAATATCTTGCAAATAGTAAAAATGTATACAATGGTAGCATGAACTCCCATAACTCATCGTAATGAACCCTGAATGTGCAGTAGTATCGTATTAATAACAATAATGCATCACAGTACCATACTAACAGCCATAATGAATCACAGTGACAGCAATGCCAATGCTCCTCCTGAGATTCAGCAGTCTCAAAAAAATAACATATTGTTTGGGAACACTGCAGGTGTATCTGAAACTGTAGTGATTACTTATTGTGAAATGGTTTTAAAACTCATGTATTCAGTTTGTATTCTCACCTATTTATCTATATATATGACTTTATATATCTAAGTACATATCAAACAGCCTATACATGTTTGATTGAAACGATCAGTAGGTAGGGCTTGCAATGATACAGCAACGGGTCTGGTGATGGCCATTGTCTGGGCATGAAAATGAACTTGGAATGAGGAGTATATAATACAGTAAACTCCGCTAATACTTCCAAGGTGCAATTAATTAATTCTAGACATATACCGAGAGACAATAATCATGGTAACTGAGCGATTTATTTGGGCGGTATGATATAGATCATGTTAAAATGTACTTAGAGATCATAGTTGTATGATATGTGATAACCACTTGCTAGGTGTGATCTGGTGAACTTCACAATGCTTCTGAAGGGCATTGGCTTGTGAACTCAGTTATTTACTGGGGGGTCACAATAAAGTTGACTTAAATTTGCACTTGAAGTGTATAAGTGTGTCATACACATGGAGATATTCATTGAGTTAACTTAAAGATGTACTTGGAGGCTGGTAGTGTGTAAATTTAGGGATGCACTTGGAAGATGAGGTTGGGAGAATATAGAGATGCAAGTTGCGAATATGATTCAATGAATGTAGAGATGAACTGTTCAGGGTATTACTGTATGAACTTAGAGATACACTTAGAGACCATGAGTGGGTAAACTTTGGGATGTACTTGAAGATGGTTGATATAGAGGCAGTCTGCCCGGTGGGGGTTGATTGGGAGGGAAGTAAATCAAGTTATACAGAGTCTTTCTAGAATACGTCATCACATAGCTTTGGGTTATTGCTGGCAGGTACTATATTGGCTGCATTTCATTCTAGACTTAGACCCAATCAAACAATTGTCTTGAAAGGTTCATCACAACATAACAAAAAGCTAATACCTGATTTATCAATGGACTAGAAATTGTGGAAATGTAATAATAGTTAACTTTATCTTGGAGTTTCTGGAATGCTCACTGACAGCAGTTGATCTGTAAATAGGGATTTGCCAAAAGAACTGAGGTGAGATAGAGGTGCTGACTTGTAATTGGAATGAATGAGATTACACCGGGTGGTTACATATGATACCGTGTCTTTGGTGAAGGCTGTACTCAGGGTTAAAGTATTGTCAAGGCACAGGTAGATACAGGGGGACAACTTGCCTTTATGCTGTCTTGCAATTGTACAAATGCCAACAAGAAACAGAGAGGATGGAATGGAGACATGGAAATAATATGAATGTTACCAGGTAATATGAGAAACATAAGCTATCACCTGCCCAATGAGATTTGGAATTTGTTGAAATGTACTGATTGCTAGAAGCATATATTCTTAGGTACAGGTACATTTGTGCTCTTATATATACGGTATTTGGAGTATGTCCTGTACGCATGCATGTGAACTCAGCTGGCATCTCCAGCAGAGTCTGGAATGACCAACATCTTAGAGAGATTATGCATCAGCCCAACTCAAGCCATACGTCAGGGAGATAAACCATATATGCAACACTCCCCCCTCTTGCTACACTCCATGGAGCAAGAAAACACACAAACAAACAAACAAACAAACAAACAAACAAACAAGCAAACAAACAAACTGTAATTCCCATAGTAGCCTCCTTAAAACCCTGCATGGCAAGTGAGCAGGGAAAGAGTACTACCATAGCCTGAGGATGGCCATCCATATAAACAAGGAAATCTGTATTTCCAAAAGGACAAGTGAAACAACCTAAAATCCAACCTTATATCAACCTCCAAATACCACAAACCCATTGCTTTCGTGAACTTTGTATGCTTAGCATTAGTAATTACTTTCTTGACCAAATCTGCCACATTTTCGTCTGTGTGTATGTAGGAGTAGTTGACTATTCGTCGTTTATGCAGATCTCAACTGATGTCATAGCAAACGTCAATGTGTTTTGTTCGAGCTTTGATGATTCCCTTGGTGATGAGGGTGATAGAACCCTGATTGTCACAGTTGATTGGCAGCGGTGATAAGTCTTTCTGAAAACCATGAATATCCGTTTGCAATTGGGGTAACCATTTCCCTTCTCTGGAGGCCTCCTAGCAGGCGATGAACTTAGCCTCGAGAGTTGACATCGCGATTTGATTGTGCTTTCGAGACTGCTACTTGATAGCTCCAGGCCCTACGAGAAAAACAGGGCTTCCTTGAGACTTGCGGTCTGCGCTGTCATTGGCCCAATCAAAATCCCCATATCCTTCAAAGCTATTGCCAAACTCAATGGCAATTCCAATGCCCATGCCAATGCCAATGCCATTGCCGTTGTAGTGTAGTCGGAAATCGGCTGTGGAATTGAGATACTGAACAACTCCCTCAGCAGCAGTTGTATGGCTGGTGAATGGCCACGAATTGTAACGAGACAGAGAAGCGACAACATAGGAGATATCTGGCCGAGTTGCAAGTGCTGCGTACATTACTGATTCCATGACTGCTTGATTGTCTGTGATATCAGTCAATTGCTTCTGCCCCCAATCATAGGTCAAGTCCAATATGACATTGGGATCAATGGGCTTCGAGACATCGTGAGTGTTGTCCATGCCGAATTGTCTGCAAATTGGGATGATATAGGATTTCTGTCTGCGACTGTCCCCGGCACCATCGGGGTGAAGTTCAATGCCGAGGAATTTTCGTGCCGGGCTGAGGTTCGCTATCTTGTATTTCTCTGAGAGTTTCGCTTTGACTTCAGTCACAACTTTGGTGGCTACCGCCGGATATGAGATGGAGATATAGTTGACATACAGATATAACAGAATGCCGTCACTGCGATAATAGAGGTTAGGATCCGCAAGGGATCGAGTGAACCCAACAGAGAGTAGAAAGGGATTTATATCATCGTGCGATAGCCGTGGAGTGTGTTTAAGGCTGTATAGAGCTTTCCTGAATCTGACAACGATCTTCGGCGCGTTGAGGCCCTCCAGCCATATTTCTGGCAAAGTCATATATATATGGTCATTGTCAATATCGAGGTTCAGGAAAGCGGTCACGACATCCAAGTGGTCCATAATGCACCTATATCTCCTGATGAGACACAAGAGATACCGGAATGTAGTTATCTTCCCAGTAGCGGCATACGTCTTACTGAAATATGTCTGTTCACATCCTGTCATGACCAGCCGTGCTTTGTACCATGTGGACCCGTCAGGATTGTGTTGAGTCTTGTACACCCACTTAGAACCAATCGGCTTAACTGGCAGTTGCTGTGCTTCCTGGGGGTTGAGAGTGGAGAAGGTGTGATTGAGCAGGATTGATGTGCTTTCTTCCTCCATGGCTGGCTTCCAGTGATCTCGTTGAGAGCTTTCCTTAGCGTCTGCCTAGGTGAATGGATCAGTTGCAGATGCTGTTAATGCCTCGCGGAGACTATACTTTGAAGTTTTGTGACACGACTCCCTATCGGCGGAGCTGAAGCTGCAGCTGTGAGCGTTACTTGGCTTGATTGCTTGATTGCTGCTGCCGAGCGCCAGGCAGTCTGATCCTCTCTGTGGAGGCGCCAGCTGTGGGCAATGTTTTCTGCATTTGCTGCCCAACGCTGGGTAGTCTGATCATCTCAGCGGAGACACCGGCTGTGGGTGCTTTCTGCTTCCTCGTCAAGAGCCTCATCCATGTCGAATGAGGATCTCCTACATATCTGTGTAGGTTGACTATCTCAGAGAGGCTCATCTCCAGTATCTGTTTCTTCGACATATTCCTCATCCTCTGCTAATTGCTACATGTTGTTATGATCAATTCCATGGTTACACGGCGTGTGTGTATTCTTGTTTCGTTGAAGACAAATTCCGATTGGGCTTTCACTCTCTAGAATTTGGGGTCCTAAATCCTCCATGAAGTGTTTGAGTCATGTGTGTAGCCTACCATGATGCAAGGCTTAGATTATGGGCCGGATGTGCCTCGGCATCGGTCTGCGGGGATGAGTCTGCTGGTTCAACATCCAAAACGGTGTGGGTTTTGGAGAGAAGCATGATAAGATATCTCGTTGCCGTTGACGTTGGGCGTAGGTTTGCCGAATCCATTCAGCATGTTCTATGGCGTTGTGTATGGTGCTTGATAGCCATTGCGGTCACTTCGTTTCAGGCCTAGATTCGGCAATCTCTGATGCACATAGACTGCGGTATTAACTACTACTCCCCAGAACTGGATGGGGGCCAAGGAGTCTATCATCATTGCACGAGCTGTTTCAGTGATTGTATTGATCATGAATTCGTCAACACCATGGTTATGGTTAGCGTAGGGAGGGCATGCCTCGTATGTTGCTCCTCGAGCCGGGAGGACATATTGGAAGGTCTCATGGTGATATTCTCCTGGTTCGTTATCACACCGGAATTGGTTCATCTTGTATCCCATTGAGTCCACTCGGCCCTGAAATCACAGGTAGGCGCATGCGCAGGTCTCAGCTTGTTCATTTGGGAGCAGCCATACGGATGTGAACCTTGTGTAGTGGTCGATCAATAATGTATAATACTGATTGTCTCAGAAGGCCAGTGAAACAAGGGACTGCACGAATCCGATTTTACAGGTTCAAAGGGCTTTATAATGCGCTTGACTGGCACTCTACTGCACCTTTGATTGCGCTTGGCTTGGATAAAGACTGTGCACATAGAATCATAGTGTGTATATCTGTCAATTAGTGAATTCATGGTGGTAGGATTCATATGGGCTAGTCATCGGTGCCATATTCTAGATTCTGAGATCGTCAGACACTTTCGAGTGGACTAAGTTTTTACAGTCGAATGTGCACTTGAAGCAGAAGAACCAGGTGGATTCGAAGATGTGATTGTACGTTCTGCGTTTATAGGCTCTGTGATTAGTACTCTGGAAAGTGAGCTTTCTCATCGTCTGTTTGTCTCTTTCTCGGTAGTCGATGATAGGAGTGCGGTTGCAGGGACTATGACATATATGCCATTAATTGGATTTCCGGCGAGAGTGCAGGAAGATGGCGAGGTTATGGAGCATTTTCCGTCCTGGAATATAGTCATATGCCAGCCCAGATCCAACTGGTTGATCGATAGAAGGGAAAGTCGAAAAGTAGGAGTATGGAGGGCTTTGACTTGATAGAGCTGTATACCTTCAACGAAACCGTAATGCATAGCAGTGACTGAATTGTTGTCTCCGAGATCGATCACCACAAGAAGTGAGAGGTTTTTGATCATTGAGAAGCCGCTGCGGTCATTGCACATGTGGCGTGACACTCTGGAATCAATGACTGGCTTCGGAGGCATGCCGGCAGCGGCTGCGGCAGCAGCGTGAGTAGAGGCGGTTAGTCAGAAAGGATTGCTGTCTCCGGTTGCAGCGGGGGCTGCTGTAGCAGTGGCTTTCTTCGCATTCCAAAATACTTTATAAGTTTGTAGGAGACGCAATGGACTTTGGCATGGCCTGGGAGCCCGCACTGGAAGCAACTGTGCTCATTATTTCCTCCGTTGTTTCCTCCATTGTTTCTTCCCTCCTGAGCGCGTTTCCGCTTTCTGCATGCATCTGTAGTATCGCTGTCAATTGTGCAATAGGTGCACTTACTCTCTTGGCTGTGTCCGGTTCCATTGCTTCGTCCACAGCGTTTACAGCGTACACAGCATCCGCAGCGTCAACCGCGACCACCCCATCGACCCCGTCCACCCTGGCCACCCTGTCCACCCTGTCCACCCCACCCACCCTGTCCACCCCATCCACCCTGTTCACCCCGTCCACCCCGTCCACCCCATCCACCCTGTTCACCCCGTCCACCCCGTCCACCCCGTCCACCCCGTCCACCCCGTCCACCTCGTCCGCCCCGTCCACCCCGTCCACCCCGTCCACCCCGTCCACCCCGTC
>Ga0307515_10007275_pt1 | contig 21923 bp, 20 predicted proteins | sample 17_EM_MG_FD_194513 | JGI IMG/M metagenome (GOLD analysis project Ga0307515, IMG submission 194513) | Populus trichocarpa ectomycorrhiza microbial communities from riparian zone in the Pacific Northwest, United States - 17_EM | ecosystem: Host-associated > Plants > Roots > Unclassified | place...
TAAAGCCTTATTACTATATAGGCAATTAGAGAGCAATATATAGAGGGAAACTATATAGATTTATATAGTAAATACACCCAAATCTGCTGTATATTCTTAATTAATTGGCCTACTAATTGCCTCGCAGTAACTTTGCTATATAAGCTCCGCAATCTTATTGCGTTTTTAGTTTATAACTACATCGCTTTCTGCCTCTGCGAGTCTTACATTTTCCTTATCTATAACCTTATCCTACGCCTCTGGAAAGTAACCTAGATTATCTGGATTACTTATATTTATGAAGTTATATACCGCGGTTAAAGCGTATACTATATCCACCTGCGTACTTAAAGGGAGATTATGCCTACTGGCCTCAAAGTACCGGAAACGATTTTTAAAAATACCTATAGTACGCTCCACTATATTCCTTAGAGCCGCGTGTTAAAGATTAAAGAGCTCCTTTGCGTTCTGTGGCCTTATATTTGCCTGCGCCTGCTTACAAAGATAATATCGTATACCGTAGTAGGGAGTTAGAGTTATAGGTGTGTTGGAGTACCTAGTATCTGCGATATAGTATCTACTAGGTAAGGCTTTAAATTCTTTAGCCTTTGCTAAATTAAGGACTCTAGAGTCGTGAGTAGAGCCCTCCTAGCCAGCCAGAACGTATAGGAAGTTTATCTGGAAATTAACAGCTACAAGAACATTCTGCGATAATCCTCCCTTCCTTCCACGCTATAGAGCTTGTCTTATATACCCGCCTTTTATAAAGACTGGTAAATGAGTACTATTAAGAGCTCTAATATAATCAGCAAAGAAAGGATATCGTTTAGGGTCATCAGCAATCTCTTTTAGAGTAATATTCTGAGGAAGCCAAACAACTTCCTTATGCAGTTTTAGAAGGCCAGGAAGGACTTTATATACAGCTCTAAGGCAGTAAATTAGTACTAGAAGTTTAGCTGGCAGGTAAATACCTACTGGTGGATCGTTGTAGATGAGTGTTGAGTTACCTTACTCAGTAATCTATATGTCGAATTATTGCTAAATATCATCAGGAATATTATTAGCTTCTTAGCTGCTGATAAAAGCTTCGTGTCCTTTAAGTCGCTATATAGTTGTAACTAATTAAGAAGCTTCTTAAACACCTCAGGCCTCATACGAGTTATACTCATAAGTTGTTGCTCATGGCCGTAGAGCAATTGCGTCATCCACCTTGTTCCTCGCTACATATCAGTATACTGAGTACGAGCGCCCCCCAGAAACAAGCTTATTGCGATCACGAAGGTTAATATAATGATATCATATAAGGCTTGCAAATGCGACTGCAGTATCGCGATTGGGGCGTGTGGAGTCGCCATATGCGTTGCTTTGGCGCGTATGCGAGGGCTCCAGATTGAATATGGAATATGGAACAGGAGCTCGAAGCTCCATATTGAAACGGTGCCAAGAACCTCATTACAACTACTGTATATAGTATAGCCTGCAAATTTGACGCGCTTGCCGATATGGAGGAGCTCTATATTCAAAAGTCGTCAGATTTACCGAACAACACCCTCATATTCATATTGGAGCTCCATTTCCGTTACAATATGGAGGTGCAACCGAACATGCCCTAGATCTTCTCATAGTAATTCGAATCCCAAAGCTTTGTCGCGGACGATCGGAAAAATCAGTCAATCTCGTAACTCGCAATCCGCTCCACACCAAGCGGTATCCACAATCACTGCAGCTACTGCACGTCCAACGTATGCTGCCGTCTTAAAAGGAGAGCAGTCTGTAAAGGCCTCCATTAACCCTAGAGAAGTTAGCAGCGCCACCCCTTCCTTAGCCGCGATGACCGATGTCTGGAGGGCTTCTGACGGCGCACAGCTGAACCCACGGCGGAAGAAACCTATGACTGCGCAAGAACGAATTGAGTATCAAATTACGAGAGTCAAGGGTGCGTGTGTCAACTGTAAGAAGAAGAAACGCAAGGTACGCCTCTTCTCCCTGTTTGGAGCCAACTGCTAATAAGGTTAAGTGTAAACATGGGCTACCGCGGCTGCCGCACAGCCAGACACTGCACATCCAGCCGCTAGAAGAATGGTAGATTAAGTTTGGTCTAACCCGTCGCAATATCCCATGCTAAGCTATCTTTTACAGTCCCGAAGACACCGGCCTAGAAATTGGCAGTATGCAGCATGAACGTTCCTAGAAGATTGCACAGTACGCCCCGCAGCCAGAGCAGCATAAAGACGACAATGAGAGCGGCGCGCTCATAAGGGAAGGTCCCGTTTCGCCTCCAAGGATTCGCAACCCTACTCCTCCGCTCCATGGTTCACCGAAAGGTAGTCCTATCAAAACACTGGCTGGCTTGCCAGACCTGGGAGAGTCTCAGAACCCACAGCTTAGAAGTGCAGAAAATGACACTTTGTCACGGAGTGGTCCCTACCAGCATGCACACAGGCATTACGGGCTAAATGTTCTCAACCCCCAAATACAAAAAAACTTCATAACTAACCCCCAGCATACGCTTCACGAAAAGGAAGGTACGACGTTTTACGGTGAACATCCGGTCCAATTCTATCCTACCGAAACTATGTTCAATGAGCTTTATACCAAAGGATTGAAATCGCAACCCTTTGCTTCTGCTATCAGGGAACATGGCGGACGTAAATTACACACCTCTATCCCCAACAACGCCAATGCGGAAACCTGGGCCGACACAAGATCTATCATGGACTCACCACTGCTAAGCGGGTTGTCGGATGTCCACCACAACCACGACTTCAACGGAAGGACGAATGCAGAGTCAGATGATCCAGAAGTTGCGCGAGTTCCAGTAACTGAACCACGGAATTCCTCCCAAAACTGTCCTGCCACACAAAACGAAGTAACGGAGCCACCAGGGCAGTTCCATTTCTCTAGAATCACCCCTCCGGAGATAGAAGATTGGGAAAATATGTTCGTCTGGACTTCTTGGGACGATATTCTTGATGACATTTTCCCCTCCGGAAATTTTGATCAGCCTAAGACTTGGTAGATTGTTGCAGCTCTCTACAAACTCCGAAACAAGTGTGCGCGACAATGGGGGAATCGGCTAGTAGAGTTAATTAATGGAATATTTCCTAAAATTAGCTAGAGGGTCCTGCGTGGATTGGCGGGCGCCCGTGCCACCTTTAATTGATTAACTGCGGCTGATCAGTAGCTAACGGCCATGAAAATTTGCTTGTGGAGCAGCTCGCGCTTCTGAATTTACCAGTAATATCTCGGGGCCGTCTACGATAAATTAATCGAAGCAGCGTATTTTACGTTCTAACAAATAATGAGTCGAAGTGTTGAGTGTAAATACTGCCTCAGTGGAAAAGATTGTTCGGTTGAAGAGGACAACGGATGTGTGAATATGCGTGGTGCTACATGATTAGAGACCTAGGGAGGTGAACACGGAAAGGGTTCGTTACTTTTTGGTTAAATTGTTCTAATAAACACGTCTACAAAGTCACAACTTACAGCAGTATATACCATCTAGCCATGCATGGGAAGCAAGTTTCAGAGCATCTATGGAAGGGAAGACCAACCGTTGTTCAGACTTACATTGGTAGTAGTGAAAGCAAGAAGCAGGTACCAGGAGTTGTTCGCGGCAGGGATGATGGGGAGGAGGCCTTCCGTCACCCAGCCATCAGCCTCTACGCACTGATCGAATTATCCGAATGAAAAAATAGGCAGACACAAAAGAAAGAAACCAACTAATCCACTCACCGACGCTGGATCGTCAGAGTGATTATGACTCGCTCAACCCGTAACCGTGGTTACCTCCATACTCCAAATCTCGTCCCCGGCTGCAAAGTATCAATTTTCAACACCAGTAATTGGAATTGTATGTCGGAAAAGCCAGCAAACTTAGCTGCTCCACAGCATTTCCATCCACCGGCTGCTGCAAACTTCGCCATTCCCTCCCAGTTGAGGCACACTGCGGTTTGTAGATCCAATAAAACGAGTCATGAAATGTAAGTTGACAAGATGAAACGTCGGACTTCGTAGGGAATACGTGAAAAGGCCGTTGGGTAGGTGTTTTAGGCGTCCACTGTTCCAATGACAGCACCTTCGGGAGTTCCTAACACTGTCTCTTCTTTGCGATCTGGAACGAATGCGTACCTGGGCAGTTTCGACATCTTCTCCTCGGGACTTACTTCTTCGTCTGAGTAGACAAGTCTAGTAGCCTTGTCCTTGTCTTTCTTAGATTTCTTCTCCGAACCAGCTTCGGCGTTAGGAGTCGTCGGAGTTGCTGCACCTTTAGCTGTTGAGATAAGCTCATCAACAGAGGCTGCAATAGCAGAGCTAGATAACTTTCTCGGCTCAGGTATGTGCTCTTGATTTGTAGCGTGACCAGGAGCGATATTAGCAGAAGGCTGGCTCTGAACCGTTCCAGGTGGAGCATTCGGAGCGCTTGGAAGGTGGCCTTGATGCATTTGTTGCAGCTGGAATGCGTTGACATGCGGGGCACCGAAAGACGGGCGTTGTGGAAGCCCTGGTGGCGCAGGTAGACTGCCTTGTCGCTGGGGTACGGCTCCATTCATTGGTGGAGTCCGACTAGGCGCAGGTGGTTGCTGATTCTGCGCCGCGTGGAATGGCAGAGGTGGAGAGCCAGCACCAAATTGGTGTGGTGGACCCGTTTGAAATGGAGGCTGGTACTGAGGTCCACCAGGTGGAGGAAATTGTTGACCTGAAGCAGAGTATGGTGCACCACCCGGAGGTGGATATTGTTGTAAAGGTGGTGACGCAAACCCAGGCTGTTGGTGAGGAACAAAGGGAGGCTGTTGCTGGGGAAATGGCGCCTGCGAAGGGAATGTAGGTTGTTGGGCTGCCTGGGAAAATGGAGGCTGCCCATAAGGTTGAGAGAAGGCTGGCTGTGGACTGCCATGCACTCCAGAGAAGCCTTGTTGGTGTGGCATAAATGGAGGTGAGCCAGCGGGCGGCTATTATGATTGTTAGCCCGATGTGCTAGATGGGGGAAAGGAAACATTCAAAGGCGACAATGAGTGAGGATAACTGGAAAACATAGGAAGAGAACCACACGAGGTCCAGGAGAAGTATGCACGAGATTAGGCATGGAATGAGGTCAACGAAAAACACTCACAAATCCACCAGGGCTATGACCTACTCCAGGACTCTGCGTACCTTGCCCGGCACCCAGCGGCGTTACATCCCCACTACTACCGCCCGCTTCTTGTACAGCTTTCTTTGCTTTGTGCTCAGCTAGACGCTTCTTTAAGTCTGAGGGGCTCTCGAATTTTGGTCTCTTGTTGGCGTTGCCGGCACCAGCACCATTGCTACCACCAACCGGATTGCCGGTTACTGCTGCTCTCTCCTGTTCATCTGCGTAATGTTGCTGGATGACGCGCTGGTTGTGCGCCTCAACGACATCACCCGGGATACCCTCCATTCCAAAAATCTCGATGTCCAACCCTTGACGGTTAGGAAGCGCGTTTTCGACATTTGCAAGAGTCTCTTTATGGACTTGATTCATATGAACATTGAGCCCTATCCGAAAAGTTAGCTCTGTCAAATGACTAGTATGCTGCCGAGCTTTAATGCGACGGAGCTTCGAAGAGCAGAATCAAACATACCTCCAGCCGTGTTCAGTCGACGGCCGCATCGCTCACACTTGAAGTGCTTAGCCTTCTGGTGCGATATAAGAATCTTCAAATCGTCAAAGTCACGCTCACAATAGTAGCACCATGGACGGTCAAGCTTCTCTTGTAAATCGGGGTGGCCGCGCTTCTTTTTCGTCATGTTAGAGATTTCACGTCAGGAACTGGGAGTGAACTGGAGTATGAAGCAGTATTTAAAGCGAAGCGGCACACTGACGTAAGTTGTTGGTAGGTTGTTGATGAAAGGATATGAGGGAGTAAAGGTTAAAAGTTGTGAGCGCAGGTGAGGTCAAGTCGTGCCAGCTAGCGTGCACGTGACTCGTTATAGTGCTGAGTCACAATTCTGCTTCATGAATTTTTCTTTCCTCAAGCCCTGGAAGACCCTCACCAACATGCTCAAGCGTGGTGAAGAAGGCAATGATATCAAGACTTGCCCATCTCACTACTAGAACTACCACTAACCGTTTTATGAAATGCTCTCCTAGTAAATTATTGTAGTTTCTGTGCTAAGTCCGCACCCGCAACTGCACGAACCGGCCACTTCCTCCTCCAGGAGACAATCGAGAAGTTCTTCTTCGAAGAGCAGCCCTTTTCATCGCGTCCTGCGTTGGATGGGGTTGTATGGTCGGGGTTCTACCCTCGTGGTATAAGTGCGCTTGTTGCAAGATGAATTCAGGGCTTTCATAGTTCACACTTCTTGCTCTTTGGAGATCTACAAAGAGTGTGACTCCTTGCGCCCTACATATACCCAGTTCCTTCAAATAATCTGGGAAGGCAACGAACCTTTGCTGTAGAAGAAGTTTCTTGTACTGCTCAAATTACTCGTTCAACACTAGAGCCATGAGGCTAAAATTCAGATTGCCCTTCTCTTTAGTAATAAAATCTCGTACTAGGTTTAAGCAACCTTCGGATAGCATGTCCTCTGCGCCCTCGAACTTCCCTCGATCTATTGGGCCCTTCCGGTCACCGTCCAGCTCATATATGTGACCGCTCTTGGATGACCTGACGAAGCAAACATAGTGAAAGTCGACTTCGTCCTCTGGATTCTCAGGGACTTCTGAGTCCCCTTGCCGAGCTACTGTCGCATAAGCAGATTCTACCTCTTCGTTGTCTTCAAGGATCTTAGCGCGTTCATCTGGTTGGAGAGACAAGCCTTCTTCTAGCAGCTTCGAAAGTGTCGAATCTGAAGCTGTGCGTGGGCTAGTTAGAACGGGGCACGTTTTGGGGAAACATTAGGGGGTATAGGGAGCACGAGTAAATGAGCTGCATTCCTCACCAATATAACTTCTAGCGGCACCATTGCACACTGCGTGAAGTATGCCGTAGAGTCCACAGGCGTTATTGATCGTTTGCTTGAACCATACAACTTCCTCTCCATCACCGCTGCCATGATACTCATTCCGCATGGCCTCCTCCATGGCCTTTTGGTTTTGGTAAGCATCAGAGGTTGGAAATATTAGTACCAAAGCAAAAGCTGGGCGTGGAACAAATGCCAGCAGCTCAGGATCGTCCAGAGATAGCACATCTTGAAAGCAGAGAGAAGGCAGTATGCCAAGCTCGTGAATCAGTTCAGTAAAAGGTTCTGGATTGGATTCAAGTGGGATGAAGTGCTTTCGGTAGATGGGTTTATTTGTTCCCAGGGCCGATTCAGGCTCCATCTCTGTGAATATTACTTACGGAGTTGTATCAGGTGGGCAGACGAGCCAGATCTGCAAATTGAAAAGGGGTCTGTGCTTGTGGTCCGTGAAACTACAGAACCAAGCGACCCCGCCCTCCCAATGGTCATACCATACGGAGATTAATGTAGACCGCGCATCCTTCATCTAGCCACCATCCGTTTAATCTTTTTTTTTTATTCCTACACCTTGTACATGCCCAAATAGGCAATGTATCGCTGTGGAACCAGGAGATTTAGCCTCAACAAAGGCTCACCATTCTTTGTACGTTCTTGATGAAATATAGGGTTGAGTTGCTTAATTGCATGCTATCTACTACGGGAGGCCGTCTACTTATAAAGCTAGTAGGGTGGCTTCCAGTCACCTTACTTACAAGGGTATATCAGCCACCGATAGTTCTCAGGATTCATGCACGCAAGCTAGCGACGTCATAATGTCGCCTACAGCTATCAAGTTCTTGCTAAAGATCCCTGAGCCAAAATAACAAGATATTATAGCTATATAAGAGTCTTCGGTTCTATACGCTGACCGCATGTCGCCTCAATTGCAGCTTCTAGGGCTCAGATCACAGTCGCCAGTCTTCCTGCGACCAAATCTCTTTCTCTTATCAAGGCGCCTCCGAGCCTTCCGCCCATTTCACAGCACATCAATTATGGGCTCAAATCTAAAGGACAAAAAGCACCCAAAATTTGGTCACCTACCGCTCTCTACTTCAGGCCCTCAAGAATGCGCATTGACGGTATTGTCCTTTCGCACTGTTCATCGGCAAGCTAAAAGTAATACCGGCAGGGCAATGCTTTACTGCGGACACCTTATTTTAACAAAGGCTCTGCCTTCTCTAAGGAAGAGCGGAAGGTGTTCAAACTACATGGTCTCCTCCCTCCGAACATCCAAACTCTAGAAGAGCAGGTTCAACGAGCATACGAACAATATAGTAGTCGACCAAACGACCTAGCAAAGAACTCATTCATGACTAGTATGAGGGAGCAAAATGAAGTACTCTTCTATAAGGTATACCGATATATATTTTCCATATTCCGGCTTGCTGATTAGTGCCTAGCTTATCCAAAATCACCTAAAAGAGATGTTCTCAGTCATATACACCCCAACTGAAGGAGAAGCTATCCAAAACTACTCGAGGCTTTTCCGGAGACCCGAAGGCTGCTTCCTGAATATCGAGGATCAGGATCGGATAGAAGATAACATAGATCAATGGGGCAATCCAGAGGATATAGACGTCATTGTCGTTAGCGATGGCGAACAGGTTAGTCAACTACCGCCTTCGAATCCGAAATTATTTTTAACAAATACAACAGATTCTTGGCATCGGCGATCAGGGCGTTGGCGCAATACTTATCAGCGTTGCGAAGCTGGTCATCTACACTCTATGTGCCGGCATTCACCCTTCACGGACCTTGCCCGTAGTATTAGACTGTGGAACTAATGTATGTCATGGCTGACTTTACCTAGAATTTTGACTGACCGTCCCATAGAATAAAGAGCTCTTAGATGATGAGCTATACCTTGGATTGCGTCAACCCCGCGCGGCCGGAGAGAGGTACGATGCATTTGTGGCCAGATTCGTTGAGGCCTGTCGAAAGAGATACCCAAAGGGCTACATACATTTCGTAAGTGCTTCCGTTCAATTCAGTCTTAACAAATCTTTTCATCTTTACAGGAAGACTTCGGCTTGCACAATGCAAGAAGGATCCTGGATAAATACACTCCTCAAATTGCATGTTTCAACGACGATGTTCAAGGCACCGGCTGCGTGACTCTTGCCGCTATTATGTCTGCCCTGCATGTCAGCAAAGTTAAATGGGAAGATGCGAGATTTGTTTTATTCGGAGCCGGCACTGCCGGCACCGGAATTGCGGATCAGATTAAAGATGCCATTGCAGTTGAGAGAAACAAGTCCAAGGAAGATGCGGGGAAGCAAATATGGTATTTCAACCGAAGAATAACACGGTTTATAATCGACCGACGGAATTGCTAACTCGTTGGCTGCAGGTGTGTAGATAAACCAGGCCTTCTGCTACAGTCCAAAAAGGATCAGCTCACGCCTGCCCAAATCTCTTACGCCCGAGAAGATTCTGAATGGGAAGGCAAGGACCACAATGATTTGCTAAGTGTCGTCAAAGAAGTTAAGCCGCATGTGTTGATTGGTACCTCGACAAAACCAGGTGCTTTCACGAAAGAGATTGTGCAGGAAATGGCAAAACACGTCGAACGTCCGATCATCTTCCCACTCAGCAATCCAACAAAACTCCATGAAGCTAAACCCCAGGATCTATTCAACTGGACGGAGGGCAAAGTTCTTGTTGCTACCGGTTCCCCATTCTCCCCTGCAGAGTATAACGGCAAAAAGTATGAAGTTGGTAAGCAACCTTCCCCTGCAGGATTCCCTACGAAGAAGCTCACATGTGATCAGCTGAGTGTAATAATTCCGTCACTTTCCCTGGTATTGGGCTTGGGGCGATCCTCAGCCGTACCCGTCTCATGTCTCCGTCTCTTCTAGTTGCTGCAGTTAAGGCTCTTGCTTCTCAGGCTCCTGCTCTGAAAGACCCAGCTGCTGGACTTTTACCCGATGTAACAGACGTGCGGGAAATAAGCGTTCAGATCGCCAAAGCCGTTATCAAAGCTGCCGTGGAGGAAGGCCTGAACCAAGAAAAGGAAATCCCAAGCGACGATGCACAATTAGAAGAGTGGATTCGTGACCAGATGTGGGATGCTCGATATAGGCCGTTGAAATATGTTGAAGAAGCTGACGCAACTGCCCATGCGAAGGGAGAGGCTGGGATCGGAAATGTGAGACAGTCGGCTACCTAGGTTTTCATTGGCTGGGATATGTCGATTCTTTGTATACGGCATCAGATTCGACCTTTTTCTTGATTTATCGTTGTCGGTATTTAGTCTCACAGATTTTGTGTCTTACACTTCTTCAAGACAAGTTCTCAATAACTTTATTCTCCCTTGCAACTATTTACCAACCCTTCCACTAGATTACTTCATATTCTTAAACTGCCCCGCGAGGTTACTGGCACTGGTTTATGCTACCCTCATTGAATGACGTCAGAATAAGGCAACTCAATTAGCTCTTCTGTCAGCCAGCTCAATTTTTGACCCACTAGGTTTTCCGTACGAAGACCAAAAAAAATATCGCAGATTTGGTTCGGCAGTTTCAAAATATCTAGATGTACTTAGCCGTGCAAAAATGCCGGTACTTCGTGATAATCCAGTGTTCAAATTCATTTGCTCATTTCCCATTATTATCATGTCAATTGGAACTTGTCCCAAACTTGGGACTAGGCGTTTATGGAGATCCCTCTGGCATTGAATGAGTAATTTAGGGAAGCTCCTAGAGGGCTGTGCATTATCGTCTAATTCCTTCTGTTCCGTTGAGTTTGATGTTTTCGTCACTTGACCATTTTGCCTTCCAACCAAATCGGGCTGAGTTTGCTTTCAACTACTACCACAAAGGGAATTGAGTTCTCAACTAATAGAATTAAGAATTCTTCCAAAATTTCCATTCGCTCGAACCAAAATTGAGATTGCATTTTCAGGGAAGTGTCTAGATGGATATTGGAAAGCTAAAAACTAAGTTGAAAGTTTAACATATAAATTCGGCTTCTTGCTCCAATGCCCTTAATGTAAAACCCTCTTACCCTATATTATCTACCTAGGCATTTTCTGGAGTAGAGAAGTAAAATCATTTAGAATAGAGGGCTCAGAGGATATGCTTCCTGTTTAACGACTTCCAATGGCTACTTCTCTTCACACATTCACTTACAATCTCTACCAGATTAAACCCTACATTGTCTAAAACATATCGACTAGATAAGAAACTCCCATGATGAGGACCACTATGCAATGTCTCACCCTTGCCGGCCTAGCAGCCGGCGGGCCCATCCAAAGAGCCCATGTCCCCAGCTTCAGCACAGGCTACACCAGAAACTGTCAAAAGAGAAGATCAAAAATGAGAACTCTGTCTAATCGAGAGCGGCTCTTGATTCTCCATATATACAGTCAAGATTAGCGGCCGAGACACCCCCGATCTATACCCAATATAGGGAAGCTAAATCGACATGGGTAGTCACGATCGCTCGACAAAAATCCTGGTTCCATTTCCTGCCCTGACTCCAACGGGACCACTTTAACAGCCTCTGCTAACGCGAAGCACCAGGTCGAATGTTCCACCGACCGCAACGGCATCGACATGCCCAAGAACCCCGTCTACGTCAGCACCTTCGACGAGTGCGTCGACGAGTGCGCCGAGGAGTTCCGCTGTATTGATGTCTCGTACATCTACGGCGAACCAAAGGGGCCCAGCTACCTCAAGACTACGTTTGGACCCTCCCGCCATGGTAGGAAGGCCGTCTGGGGCGCGAAGCAGATTGAGGCGGCGCCTGGAGATGCCGCTCCCGCAGAGCAGGCTTCTACCAAGGAGACGCCAGCCGAGGAAATGACTACGCAGCCCACTGTTACTGAGAAATCAAACCCTGCAAGTACGGAACGCTCAGATGCCGTAAATTGTGAAGACAGTAAAGACAGCGAAGATAGCAACGACAGCAACGACAGTGGCTCTGCGTCTGGTGAGGATTTGGTGTGGCCGCTGCATATGAAGGAAAAGTCTACCGAACCATTAATTTTTGGAGATGAAGAGGCGAATATGGATGAACCCAGCAAGCTTGGAAGTGCCGAACGTAGTGCTCACACCAGTACCACCACCCACATCATCGTCACCACTTGGGTCAGGCTGAAGATGCTGCTCCTCCAGCAGAACGGTCTCCTGGGGCTGCTCCAACTGAGACCGTTGTTTCTTCGTCAACCTGTTCCGTCCCCAAAATGCTTCACTATGTAGTCAACTCCGACGAATCCGTTAAGTACGCAGGCGACATCGCATCTCAACCTCCCGCCTCACTGGCCTTGGTTTCACGCCTTGTGACTAAGCATGGCTCTAAGGTGTCATTAGCCAATGACCTTACCGCGTGTAGTTCTGACGACAACACCGATCCTCATCATCCTGAATCAACTGATTGTAGCCTCGACGACGGAGATAAAGTGCCACAATGTAAGGAGAAACGGTGCTCGAAGCACCCCAACCCTGCAGGGATAGCCACCAAGCTAAAAAAAAAGAAAACCATGCAACGATTCTGCTCGCCTTGGTCTCGCGTGAAGCGACCCGGCGTGGCGAGCCCAAGGATATGAACACTGATTGCAGTTCTGGTGACAACAGCTTCGGCATCTACCCTAATTCATGGGATATGTTCCACACCGATGAGCGTGAGGGCAGAGCTGACTGCAGCTCTAGCGACGCAGAAGATTCTGCGTTGTATAAGGTGCCTGGGTCCGAAGAAGCGGGCCTCAGGACGCTCGAAGCGTGTCGCGAGAGCCGTGCGGAACAACGACACCAAGGATGATGCTGCGCAGCAGCCAGCTGCGGAGGCTAAGCCTTTCGATCCTAATTCTGCTCCAGGAACTCAATGATATGATTGCGCAGCTGGACTCGAAGCTGGTCGCGCAGGGTAATGCTGGGCTCATCACTAGCGATATGAAGGTCCTGCGGGTCAAGAGCGCCCCTAGTGGATTCACGCCCAACGGCTGGATCCCTGTGCCGAATGAGAATTGCAAGAACCAGTCGGGTTCGAGTACTACGGTCTGCCGTGCGGATGATAGCCACTCCGAGGGCTTCCGATGGGACTCTGCCAAGCCAGAGAAAGGTAAAACTGAGGTCGAGAGTGAGTACGAGAGTCCGAGCAAGGATGATGCGAAGCCTAAGCAAGAATCCAAAGTGGTTGTGGATGAAAAGTTGAGCAAGACGTCAAGGTCGATGTTAATTTAAAGCCGGAGAAAAAGCCCAAAGAACAACCTAAGGAGAGCTAGAACAAGGACAACGAAGACCCTAAGGAAGAAGTGAGTGGATGGCTTAAGGGATTGACTACTTGCGATTTGGACAATGAGGACTCCGAAGGGTTCATAAGGTGTCGTCTTGGTGGTGCGCCCTCTTATAATGATTTCCTTCATAAGGCTGAACGAGAGATCGTCTACTTCGACCGTAGGGTCTGCGTGAAGGAGGGCTGTGTTCTGCAATACCCCGCTCACTTATTGGGGGGCGGGGGCTGGCATTTCCAAGCCTGTAGATCATGATAGCCGGCGAAATGATTCTGAGGAATCGTACTATCAGCCTGCTTGGAGTGACGACCGTCATAACGTCACCGAGGACGACTAAGAGAGCTAAATTAACGAAGAACGCTGATCCGGCGGCTATGGTTTCGACTGAGCGATAAAACTGAATTTGATCTAATCTAATTTGTAACGTTGTGGGAGCCGTGAGGCCGCGAGATTACCTGGAGCTTTAGCATTCCTCGTTTCTTTTCTGTTTGTGGGTAATGTTATGGCAAATATAAAAGGTTGTCTTATATAGAATCCATAAACATTCGCCGCTACGGTAAAACACTTCCATTGAGCCGCTTAAATATAAATGTCTGGAACCCATGTCTTTTGTACTTCACACATTAGCAGAGCATACTTAGTTCCGTAACAGGGAATTGATGGAGAACATTGCTGAAAATCAACCTGCGAATTCATTGGATTGAGAATCATAAGCTAGAATCCAGACTTTCAATCTTGGATCCGATCAAGTAGAATCTCGATGCTGTAGTTGGGTTTTGTGCATGACGGCGATAGTAGTGTGCACATGGCCTAGTATAAGCTAGTAAGCGGGGTTCTAGCTCGCTTTTTCGAATTCTCGAGTTGATGAAATCCGTCGGCATATCATAATCAATACGAGCGAGCACAACCGTTTTTGATGTTCGGTTCAATTGCTACCAGATGCAATGATAAAGTTTGAACGCAGCAACCAATACTAGTTGCCTATCCTCGAGGAACCCAGAAACCAGAGAGCAGCAAAAGAGACACCTCACATCACCACACCGGAGTTGCTTGCAATACGCTAAAGGAATCAGTATCATCCAAAACCTGATATGCTTTGATAGGATAAGCTTACTGGCCAGAGCTCTGCCGCCTCCTTGCCAACGGGTCCAGTGATAGCTGAGCCCTTCATCTCACCCTTGGGGTTGACAATCTAAAGCCTTCAATTAGCAAATGCTTGGAAACCCATGATGCCGACTGCCCGAATTATCCGGCAGCACTCCCATATAATCCCTCTCGCTCGCCTAGGAATCACTCACCACACCAGCATTATCCTCAAAGTATAGGTACACGCCGTCCGCTCTCCTCCAAGGCTTGCTCTGCCTGACCACGACCGCGGGCATGACCTTCTTCCTGAGTTCCGGCTTTCCCTTCTTAACTGTTGCCATAACCATGTCCCCCACACCAGCAGCTGGTAGACGGTTGAGACGAGCGCCGATGCCCTTGACGGAGATGATGTAGAGATTTCGTGCGCCGGAGTTGTCGCAGCAGTTCATGACGGCTCCGCTGTTCCCTAATCAGTTTTTTCTTCCAATGCGCCTAGACTTCGTTCCATAATTGTTTTGGGCGGAGGAGTGAAGGCGGCTTTGAGGGTTTCCACATACACAGGCAGACCGAGGGTCATCTTCAGCTTGTTACCGGACGCACCACCACGACTACAGGTTCGAAAGTGTTAGTTTATGGTTCCTTCGCTTGGGATTCACCAATATAGTAGACTTTAGGGTTTCCGGAGCAGTATCATACCCTCTCTTAGACATTTTGGATGACTATTGTTTGAGCAATGTCGTAAATCGTAAAAGGCGCTTCGTCGCTGATGTCGTCGAAACTGTCGTCTTAAAAATCCAAGTGTGTCGGCGGGACTGCTTAAGCGAACTTTCGGTGCGCTACTCCATTATGGGCCTAGTGTTTTTCTGCAGTCTCGCTAACGGCCCCGTCGGAACAGCTTCCCCCAGTGGGGGGACACCGGAGTCTGTACAGGCTTATTGCGAGAAGTGCCATGTATCGAGGGCAAAGACAGAATACCATGAACCCTAGGAATAATTTCAGGGAGCATTTTGACATGTATTATATTCCTCAAGCACGAGCAGGGGATGGAAAGAGTTGACGATGTTGGCTTTCATCCCGTGTGATTCTTGCAGAACCTTACTGTTCCGGAATAGTAAGATCTAACTAGATTCAAAGTACCCCTCCTCAACGCATCCCAAAACTTCACGCCTTTCATTTTCATCACTAGGAAGCGACCGTCTAGTCGCCTCACCACCGGAGTTCGTTCATTAATTCTTATGCTCTTGATAATATAGATAGTACTCAATCAGACCCTCGCAGTGGTCAATACTCCTATATTGTCAGACCAAATTTTCTCTCAAATCATTGCAGCAAAGACTACCCTTTATCTAAACATGCCTACACCGAACTCCCTCGATCACATCGCTATCCAAAATACTCTTGCACGTTATTGCATAGCACTCGACGACAAAGATTTCGCGGCACTATCCGATGTGTTCGTTGCAGACTGTGACGCACACTACCCAATTCCGGGAGGTGACTTGAAAGGCGTAACAGCGGTGCAGAATGCCATTCAGGCAAGGTAGGCAAGCTCTTCTTCCACAGAATGCCACAGTTCCAGGCACGTGCAAACCTAAAGGACTACCTCAGGTAATAACAATCTACATAGACTTAAGCCGGTAACTTCTCAACACGCTCTCACGACTCAAACGATTACGATTAGCGAGGACGGAATGACCGCGTCTGCGGTTACCTATTTTACCGGAGTCCATTTTGGGACGGGCGTCAAGGAAGGTCAATCGGTGACAGCTTACGGGAAGTATCTCGACGAGTTGGTTCGTAGTGAAACTCAAAGTGAGCAATGGAGGATCAAGCGGAGGGAATGTAAGTTCATGGGACGAGTTGGTGAATCGGGGGTCATGGACCCTCAGTGATCAATGCTATTATGAATCTTGCTGTAACCGAAATATTTACAGCTTTCTGATTGACACTTCAATTCTTATATCAGAGGAGAATGTTATTAGTTTGTGGAGTTTCCTCTCTTGCATTCGCCCATATATGTCGAACTGTCTACCTCGCAACAAAACTATCTGTAAGGAAAATATTGAAATTACTTAACAGCGCTGCAAATTCCGAATAATGCGTCCACTATATATCACATCTGACCGTTCGTGGCGGCATAATTAGAGCGGAATATAATATTAGCATATCACGAGGGAATCCGTAATCCTTGCGGCCCTCCTGGTGAAGTACTCATATGGCTAACTCCATTCTCGCTCTTCTTTTTCCCTGATGGAACAGCCCTCACGACTACTTCACCAATTGGGTCGTCTTTCTCCCGAACGACTTTCCATTTGCCCATACCAAATTCCGGAGGAGCTTTCCTTACTCCTCTTCCTCCACCGCCGACGATGAGATTGCCAGGCCGGTAGTTAGGATCCGCTTCCATTCGTTTGATTACTGAATTGTGCACGACCGCATCATCTGGAACATCCCTCACTTCACCTTTGGGCAATGGCCAGGTGATACTCTTCCAGGAGCCATCCTCCTGTAGGTCCATCCGTCTGAATGGTAAATACTCCATAATGTTCCAAGATATAACTGAAATAGTCCCAACACCGTTCTTAAATTGGAGAACATCGTGAATCTTTCCGCGGATTGCAGAAGCATGCAATGCCGTATGAAACCGTGAAGGCGCTGGCTCGTTCGCGCTTGTGGATGAATCGTTGCGGTTACCCTGTCCCATGAATCCCGTTGAGGGTTCGCGTCCAGGGTCCGGAGAGGCGGGACCAATTTCAATTTGAGGAATTGGAGTAGCGGTCATTCGTCTCTGTTCTTGTATTTCTTCTGCCCAACAATTTAGAGCTCGAAGTTTGACTTGGTCGAACTGAAGTCCTGCGCGCTGAGCCTCTCTCACCATCCATACAAGTGGAATATGACTAAGAGCTGAGTCTTCCCCTGCCTCGAGTGGCCAACCACCACCAATATCCTACCCAAGTTAGTCATTGCTAGCCTGTGAATATTTTCCGTTCTCAACTTACAGCATGGCATCCGGCGAACCACACCTCCTGTATATCTTGTTCAGCCTCTCCGTCGAACTCATCGTCATCGTGATGTCTAACCGCAGCAATCGATGCTTGAGAAATTGATGTTGCAGTAGATGGTCGATCCATTTCAAAACTCTTGCCAGCGGGCAGCCCAGGGCTTAAGGAACGCACCCCGGATATCTCTGAACGGTCGCGGAAGGTCTCCGGAGGTGGTCTAAGAGTAACGTCTTTGTGGGATAGGTTATAGCCTTTAGTATCTGTGCTAGGTCGGCCTCTGTTCTCTTGTTCAGCTCGTTCAATGGGTACGAAACCGAATGTATCTAGGAGCTGTCGCCGTCGGTGGTGATATTGAATTCCCTTAGTAGGTTTCACCTCTGATATCAGATCTTGCCTGAACTTTGCGCGGCGCTCGTCAATTGCTACGGCATGCCGAACAACCTTTGCTGTACTTCGCGCAGTGTATGGGAATTTGCTTCGTTGCATCCATGCGTTCTCAAACCTAGGCACGCTGTTCACTGTATCAAAGAGGCCTAAGAATCGTATGCGACGAACTGGGCGGCTAAAGGTCTCTCGAAAAGCGCACATGAAGTCGAGAAGATACTTTTTTTGCTTCTTCTCCTCTTCGGTGCGTTCTTGCCGAATCTGCCATTTCTGGAAAGTCTTCCATGCGAAACGAGCCATCTCCTCATTGCCAGCCGAGAGAAGTCCTGCATGCCCAATACTTAGTAGCTATTTTTCGAGGTATAAAAGAATAAAGAGAGGAAGCGCATTCAATAGTAGAACTGCATCACGAAACAGAAACGCGCATGTACTGGGAAGTGCAAGGTAACTTTGTAGTGAAATCACTAGGCTGTAAAGGATGGTAATATGTGACAATTTATCGTGGCTGGGGAAAAGAGATGTCTGAATATGTATATACCGATATGATCAAGCATTTCTGCTAGGAATCTCGCAGTATACGCTCCCCTCGAAAAGCCGAAGAAATAGATATCATCTCCAGGAATATAATATCGCATAAGAAACTGCCGCGATCTACGAGTTAGTATAAATAACATGGCATGGTTGATTCATAGTCGTGGTAATGAGATCAGGTCAAAAGTAGGCTTACCCTATATCCACCCATCACATGCTCGTCGAAGGATGTTCCTACAGCAGAATCTTTTGCTTTAGCATACCACGACTTAAATCGATCGATGCGACTAGTATGCGACAGCGATTTCGTGGTAACATATGTTCCGATTCCAGGTTGATAGTAGTGAAACTGGCTTTCATCGCTACGATCAAGCATGCGATAAATCTTCAAAATATTCGAGTCTGCATCCGTACCAGAAAATTTGTTGCCAGTACCATCAAAGCAGAGGATAAATTTTTTGCGCTGTCTCTGAGGATGGGGATTGGGGTTTACCGGGACAGCAGATTGGTTGTTGTCGCGACGCGGACTTGCTTGTCGCTGCGAAGTAGGTTGCTTATCCGGTTGCAATGCAGCCATTGTATATATAGGGAATAAAAGTTTCAAGAATGTACAAATCAAGGTATTTGATAGGAGAGTTCAATAGTTGCTATATGAGCGAAAGTACAGGCGAACTGAAGACGTCACAACCAAGTAAATGGGCTGGAACTCTTGGGGGAGGCTCTGCCGGTGTTCACGGTGGCTGATAAGTAAAGCTCAAAAGGAAGAGCACAGGGCTTTCTCCGTCCACTGGTATGGTCTTGGATGTGACATCTAATGCAGATGCACATTTCTCAACCGAAAGCTCGTGTGGGTAGCCGTTAGCCCTGACGGATACGCATTGGAAGCTGCTCTATGGCAGTGTGGGGTTAGTGCCATGCCGAACACATGCGACTGTTGCTGTGACATTAAATTGGCCTTGATTCGCCGATCGTCATCCATTGGAAAACTACTCTCAGAGTTGTGCCGCCCTCACTATCGCGGGCGCAAACAGCAAAGGCGATCACCCATGTTCGGGCGCGAACGGCACTCTGAACCTCGTTGTGGTCAGAAAGGGTCTAGTTGCATCCTAGATAGTGTTGGCTGAAATCGAGCGAATTGGCGAGCGAGATTGGCCAATAACGTGGCACGGCCATATCCAGTAATGGCGCTGTTCATCAACAGTTAGTTTCACGTATGCAGTGTCTCAATATCTCGACTTGCAGCTGCAGCGTGAGGCCTGGAGGAGGTGAGGTTGCGCAAGACGGGTGAGGTTGAAACAAAGGCAAGATTGGACAGGGTTTTGTTCCGCGGTTCGATCCGACCCAGATCTCGTCGCGGCCGCCGAACACCATCTCCGATTCTGCACCCATCTCCCATAGTTCTAAAACCTATCCGCCATTGCCCTGCGATAATTCGCCGCCCGCGCCCCCGCTCCAGCTCAGTACCCATGGTCTGCTGGGAAGACTCTGCCGGGCGAAAAGGCAATAGCCGATGCACGAGCCTTCCGTCGATGCAAAGACCCGAGCGAGCTGCCCTAAAGAAGCGACAGACACATTGCACAAGGGGTCTATTCTGAAGTGCGGACGCTACCGGCATCTCATTCGACAGACCTAGAGTCTTGTGATGTCCCTCAGGCCTCCACAATCTATGCTGTGCTGAATCGCTCGCCCAAGCCCGTGAATTGTCTACATCATCCGCCAGCTCCAGTTGAGATCGAGAGGTACTGGATCAACCTGCACGGCGATCCTCATTATCCACTTTCTCTTTTGGGCGCCGTGCTGCTACGAAGTGGCTAGTGTAAGGTCCCCAAGGGACACCCACCCGGACGTGAAGCTCCATGCGTACACAATCTCCAGCTTAGTGTCGCGTTCATCCTTGATGGATTTGATGAAGAGTAAGCTCCTGGTGTTGATCAATCTCACAATCTTCTGCATGCTAGACGGACTATCCTTATAACGTCACATAGCATTTTCCTATCAACTTTGCGTACGACTAATAGACGGATTTCGGAATCCTTGTAGAGTTTCTTACGTTGCTCAATCGGGAAGTTGAAGCGGTCGATTGAGCCTTGATTAACGCTAGGTGGCTTGACGTTAAGTGGGTGTACGACGTCGTACACCCGCTTGACGTCGTACACCCAGGCTCGTCGATCCGCATAAAATGGTTCATAAAAAGCCTCTCTACAAAAGACCCCTACACTTGCATAAGGAAGTGTAACGAAGGCCTATAATACTTCACGAAGTAAGCCTATATTCTAAGCCTCCGTTACTGTCGCTTATATACCTTGATTATGTAGCCGTACGGTAGGTGTGGAGACTAATCGTCTTGGCGGATTCTTATTGCTCTCATTTCTCGTCCTTTTGTTACCTCATCAAGCTCGACGTTAGAGAGACTTATTATACAATTTTGAAACCTTGTAATTTACAAGGCTCGGCGCCAGCTCGTGCATGGAGCCCAGCATGGCTCCCCTGCCTAGCCTCTCACCCAAATTGACACCATCTAGCCGTATTCGAACTACCCGTAGGCCTCCTAAGTTAGCTGTAGACAGCGCAAGGAAATCCACGAAATTCGTCTAATTGCTGTCTCATTCTGAGTTGTTTTCCTATGCGTTGATCAATCCGCATTATAAGCATTATTTTGGCGTTCATTAACCTATGGCTTTGTGGCTGCACATTGACGCCAATAGTAGAACCTTGGGCTAATACACAAATTTTATACCTTTGAAGTAATAGGCACGACCATTTTGACGTATTTTAACGTATTTTTGGGTATAAATCCGCGTAGTTTGATCTGCGCGATCAACATGTGTTTTCAACCAGATGCGTGGTGTAGATGAGCTGCAAGGAAGAAGGAGGGGCAAGCTACGTAGGTTTGCATCCTTGCCGAGCGCATTGACCTTCACACGAGTTTGTGCAACAAATCTAGGATGACTGTGACCTCAGAGGGGCCACATACTACATGGTATCAGCCAGCCACATGCAACTAAATTGTTTCTTCCCCTTCAAGTTCCAGAAGGTTGTACCGTCAATTGGCTCGTGTTCGTGCTTGGGACCCACGATCGACATCATAAGATTTGCAGGCTGGATATTTTACTCCATATCATGGCACCCTGAGGGCCCGGGTCCCGGGAAGAGATCCAAGGCATTTCGCCAAATATTGGCAGGAGTGTATTGGCCGATTTCGCCGGAATCCCATATCTTGCCTGAGTCGCATGCTAACAGTTGTTGTTTCCCTCATCTTCTCCATTCTCTTTCTCTCTATCATCATTTCTTCCGACATCACGAACGCAATGCTACGCAGATTTTCCACAAATTTCCGCAAGGACAAGAAGAAAGAGAATGGCCAAGTCAATGGCTTTTCTGCTCCACCTGAGAAAAGCGAGAGGAGGAAAAGTCAACATGAAAAATCACAGCCAGTTGATCATTCGGCGAAGCGGGAAGAAGTGAGCTCAACATTTGAGGAATTTGCTCAAGTTCTTCATGCGGCAAAAAGGCCTTTGCCATCTCAGACCGGCGATGGCTCGTATCTCAACAAAGAAGAGCCAAGTGGGCTCATGGCTGATCTGAAGAGCCTTGGCTTCAAAGATCTGAAGACCTTGAGAGAGGTGATAGAGGGCAAGGCGAAAGGAGAACTGGTTGACGACAAGACCTATCTTATGGAGCGCGTGATTCAGGTAACTTACTAAACTAAATGACGACGAAACGGGGCTTATTCTGTGTTATTGTAG
>Ga0307515_10007276_pt1 | contig 21919 bp, 22 predicted proteins | sample 17_EM_MG_FD_194513 | JGI IMG/M metagenome (GOLD analysis project Ga0307515, IMG submission 194513) | Populus trichocarpa ectomycorrhiza microbial communities from riparian zone in the Pacific Northwest, United States - 17_EM | ecosystem: Host-associated > Plants > Roots > Unclassified | place...
AGGCAGGCAAACAAAACATGTCGCTGCCGGAGACGATGGCGATGACGGGGCATCAGAGTGTGGCCACCGTGATGGGGTATTTCCGCGCTGAGAGCGCGCTGGGCAGCAAGGTCAGCCGGATGCTCGACGAGGGCTGAAGGCTAGGAGAACGCGCGCTCCGAACGCCGGAGCGGACAGGCGTGGGGATGCCAGGACGCGGCGGGCTCAACATGTTGCTCCCGTATTCAGCATACTTGGCTCTGAATTCACAACCCTTGATGGAGATCCGCACCATATGCAGAAGGGCGAACCCATGGCGAGAGAAGTTCGTAGTTGGCTCATCACTGGCTGCTCCACCGGCTTGGGTCGAGCCCTTGCCGAGAGGTTGATTGCGAAGGGCGAGCGCGTGTTCGCCACCGCGCGCAAACCGGAAGATCTAGCCGATCTCGTCGCAGGCCACGCCAACGCACGTGCGCTGAAGCTCGACGTTACAAAGCCGGCCGACATCACGTCGGCGGTGGCCGAAGTCGAAGGGTCCGGGGGCATTGATGTCATTGTCAACAACGCCGGCTATGGCTATCTCACCGCTGTCGAAGAAGGCACCGAAGAGGGCTACCGAGCCCAGTTCGAGACCAACGTCTTCGGCCTCATTGCGATGACGAGGGCGGTGCTCCCGGCAATGCGTGTGCGTGGCTCGGGCCATATCGTCAACATTGCCTCGGTCGGCGGCCTCATCGGCAACCCGGGCTCGGGATACTATGCCGCGACCAAGTTCGGCGTGGTGGGCTTTTCCGAGGCACTCTCAAAGGAAGTCGCTGCGCTGGGCATCAAGGTGACGATGGTAGAGCCGGGTCCGTTCCGGACCGATTGGGCTGGCCGTTCTCTCCAGTCCTCTCCGCAAGCGATCGCTGCATATGGCGATACCGTCCATGCCCGTCTCAATCAGCTCAGCCAGTACAGCGGGCATCAGCCCGGCGACCCCGGACGTGCCGCAGAGGCGATCATTGCTGCCGTCGACAGCCCGAAGCCGCCGCTCAATCTCATTCTCGGTGCCGATGGTCTGAAGAGGGTTCGCGAGAAGATTGCTGTGCTCTCCGCGGAGATAGACCAGTGGGAAGAACTGACGCTCAGCGCCGATTTCCCCAACTCCACCGGATAGCGAGGTTGGCGAACCATGTGTCTTGCGTTTCAGTTGTAGTCGTCCTCGCGCTGATGCCTGACCGCAGCGACCACGATCGAATCGCTTGACTCGATTTCGAACAGCGCAACGTAGCCACTACCGCCAAACGGAATGACGAGCTCACGAATGAAGGGATCCGTTCCTGCTTTGCGGCAAGTGAAGGGTGAAAAACTCAGTGCAGCGATGCCATTTTCAATCGCATCAATTGCTCGCTCGGCGAGCTCCAGTCCCCCGCCCCGTCGGAGCTCTCGCTCGAGCACAAAGTCGTACAGGCGCTCTAGGTCCTCAAGCGCCTCCCGCGTGAATCTAACGCCGTAGGTCACCTAGAGGTAGAGACTGGTCGCGCTCTTGCAGAATTGAGCTTCGCTCGAAGGCGCCGCATCACTTCGGCCGCGTCAAAATATTCTCCGCTTTGCCTTGCATCGGTAAGCGAGCGCACTCCGCGTGCTAGGAATTCGGCTTGAGCTTTTCGCTGATGCACTGAAGCCCGCACCGCAGCTTCGACGAACTGTGACAAGGACTCGTCCTTACCGAGCACCCGCTCGACTTCATCGCGGAGCTCAGGCTCCACGCGCACAGACGGAATCGTTGCGCTCTTCATGCGCAGATCGTAGCGCATTTGCGATGCACGCGCAAGGTCGCGCGTGAGTACTCTGGATGGGTACATGCGTTTGGATGCGCTGCGCGCACTGAACTACCCAAAGCCGCCCTCTTCTTCGCCACCCGGAGGCTACATCTTCGATTTTCCAGCGTCTGGCAGTTTCGAATGTCCCCTTTGCAGGGACAGACAGCCCACACCTTTGCAGCAATCATTCCAGGCTAGGAGGTACGTAGATGGAATGGCTGCTCCCTTACAAGCTGGAGTCTGACGAAGCCCAGATCAGCGGACATCGGAAGACATGTCCTCAGGCCGTTGAATCAGGCCCTGAGGGGCATGCGCTGCGTCGGAAAGAACAAAGCGCCGGCCCGTGGATGCGCATCTGCACGGCAATGGCGCCCTTCTGGAGGAGCTCGCAATGCAGCAGGTCGTGATCATCGGCGCCGGCCACGCCGGCTTCCAATGCGCCGCGTCCCTGCGGCACGAAGGCTTTGGCGGCAACATCGTGCTGCTAGGCGACGAAGATTGCCTGCCCTACCAGCGCCCTCCTCTCTCCAAAGCCTACCTCCTCGCAAAGGCGACGGCCTCCGATCTGCTTTTTCGCCCTGGGCGCTTCTTCGACGAGCATCGTGTTCAGCTGATGCAGGTGCGCGCCGAATACATCGACCGCACGGTGCAGCGCGTCGTGCTGCAATCAGGCGAGAGCATCGCCTACGACCACCTGGTGATCGCCACAGGCTCCAGTCCGCGCAAGATCGCGCTCGAGGGCGCAACCCTCGACGGCGTGCTCAGCCTGCAGACATTGAGCGATGCGAACGGACTGCGGGAGCGCCTGCTGGCCAGCCGACGGGCGGTGGTGGTGGGCGCGGGCTTCATCGGCCTCGAGTTCGCCGCCGTGGCACGCACGCTCGGACTCGATGTCACAGTGGTTGATGTCGCCGACCGCGCACTGGCCCGCGCAGCGTCGGCCGAATTGGCACAGGTCGTTGTCGAGTCGCATGTGCAGCGCGGCACCCGCCTGCTGTTTCGATGCGGCATCTCGGCCTTTGAAGGAAGGAACAGAAAGATCGCCGCTGTGCGCACCGTGGATGACCGGGAACTGCCTGCCGACATCGTGGTGGTCGGCATCGGTGCGGAGCCCCGGACGCAGCTCGCGGTACGGGCCGGGCTGGCCGTCGAGAACGGCATCAACGTGGACGAGCAGTTGGTCACTTCCGATCCGACGATCTCCGCCATCGGCGACGTGGCTGGGTTTCCGGATCAAGTCTCCGGCCGGCGGATCCGACTCGAGTCGGTGCAGAACGCCTCCGACCAGGCGCGCAGCGTGGCCGCACGGCTCGTGGGCAAGGCGGTGTCGCACAACCCGGTCCCCTGGTTCTGGAGCGACCAGGGCGACCTGAAGCTGCAGATCGCCGGACTGCGCACCGCGGATGATGAACACGTGGTCCTGGCCGAGCCGCAATCCCGCGCATGCACGGTGCTCTGCATCCGCGATGAGCGACTGGCAGCAGTGGAGACCATCAACCGCGCCGGCGACCACATGCTCGCGCGGCGGCTGCTGGCCAAGGGCGTCCGCGTGAGCGGCGCCCGGGCGCGAACGCCCGGCTTCCAACTCAAGGATCTCGGCTGATCCCCGGAAACACTCTGATGACCGCGCTGTCGTCGGCGCGTCCGAGCCCGGCAGCCGCAGCTTTCGCGAACAACTCGTAGGCCGTCGACGCCAGAGGTGTCGGAAACTCGGCCTCGCGCGCTGCGTCGAGCACCAGTCCGAGGTCTTTCACGAAGATGTCCAGCGCAGTATGCGTACTGCCGTCACCCGAAAACATGCGCGGCGCCCAATCGCCGAAAGCCCAGGAGTCGCCAGCGCCGCTGCGGATGGCCTCGTACAGCAGCTGGGAGGCCACGCCTTGCCGCATGCCGAACGCCATGGCTTCGGCCGCAGCAGCAATCTGCACGCCAACCAGCAGCTGGTTGATCACCTTGACCTTGGAGCCTAGGCCAGGTGTCGTGCCGAACCGGAAGATGCGCGAAGAGACTGCAGCCAGCACATCCTCACACGCGGCATATGCCTCCTCAGGCCCCGAGGTGAGCAAGGTCAGTGCGCCTGCCGCCGCGCCACTGACACCGCCGGTCACCGGGGCGTCGAGCAGGAGAAGCCGACGTTCCGAAAGACGCCGTGCAAGCCGCGCCACGAAGGCCGGCGGCGTGGCCGCCGGCGCGCGCGAACGCCTCGCGGGCCCCGGGGCGCACGTCGCAGCCATGCACCTCGAAGCCGGCGTGCAGCAGATTGCGCGCCACTCCCTGGCCCATGGCGCCCAGGCCGATCAGGCCGACGCGGCGCGCTCGCGTCACGCCTCTATCTCGCCGCGCTCGAACAGCAGCTGCCGGATCTCCCTCTTCACGATCTTCCCGTAGCCGGACTTCGGCAGCGTGTCCCAGAAGAACACGTGATGCGGCCAGCGGTAGCGCGCGCAGCGGCCTTCCAGGTGCGCCAACAACGCGTTGCAATCGACCTGCGCGTCTTCGCGCTTGACCACCACGGCCACGCCGACCTCGCCCCACTTGCGATCCGGCACCCCCAGCACCGCCACCTCGGCGACGCCGGGATGCGTCAGCAGCACCTCTTCCACTTCGCGTGGGTAGACGTTGGAGCCGCCCGAGATGTACATGTCCGATTCGCGGCCGGTGATGAAGACCAGGCCGCGCTCGTCCATCCTGCCGAGGTCGCCCGTGTGGAACCAACCGCCGCGCAACGCCTTCTCGGTCGCTTCAGGGTTGGCGTGATAGCCGGAGAACACCGCCGGGCCGCGGCAGCAGATCTCGCCGACCTCGCCCGCCGGCAGCTGCTTCAGTTCGGCGTCCAGGATGGCCACCTCCATGCCGGTGCGCGGGCGGCCGCAGCAGCCGATGTTGGCGTTCGGGTCTGCGTCGTCGGCCGAGTGCATCTCCGGCGGCAGCACGGTGATGTTGCCGGTGACCTCGCCGAGGCCGAAGTACTGCACCAGAACCTTGCCCAGCTTCTGCAGCGCCAGCTTCTGATCGGCGCGGTACATGGGCGCGCCGGCGTAGACCACGTAGCGCAGCGAGCTGTGGTCGCAGCGGTCCACCGCTGGGTGCTCCACCAGGATCTTGACGATGGTAGGTACGGTGAAGAGGTTGGTGATGCGGTGTTTCTCCACCGCATGCCAGAAAGCCTCGCCATCCAGCCTCTCGCTGGCCAGCAGCACCGTGGGCGCGCCGCGCGCCACGTTCAGCAGCGCATGGATGCCCGCGCCATGCGACAGCGGTGCGACCGCGATCGAGCAGTCGCGCTCGGTCGTGCCGGGGATGAGGTCCGCCAGGTGGTTGGTGACCACGAAGGACATCTGGCCGTGCGTCAGCGCGCCGGCCTTGGGGCGACCCGTGGTACCGGAGGTGTAGAAGAACCAGAGCGGGTCGTCGCATCCCACGGTCTCGTGCTCGCCGGGCAGGTCGCGGTGATCGCGCACCAGGTCCTCGTACGAATGCTCGCCCGCGCGCGGCGTGCCGATGGCGATCACATGCTTCAGCGCCGACGAAGCTTCGCGAACCGCGTCGGCATGGCCCGCGAAGACGTCCTCCACGATCATGGTGCTGGCGCCGCTGGAGGCGCCCAGATACGCAACCTCCGACGGCGTCAACCGGAAGTTGGTCGGCACCCAGACGCAGCCCAGCCGGAATGCGATCCAGCAGCTTTCGAACATCTGCACGTTGTTGCGCGACTGCACGAGGATGCGGTCGCCCTTGCGCAGTCCCAGCTTGCGCAGCGCCGACGTCATGGCGGCCACGCGCTGCTCCATCTCGCGCCAGGTCCAGGTCCGCCCGTCTTCCTGGATCAGCGCCGGCAGGTCCGGAAAGAGGCGTGCCGTGTGCGTCAGCAGCCGCCCCAGATTCATCACCTGCGCTGCGTTCATCACGCGCTCTCCAGGATGCTCAGGTAGCTGGCGACTGCGGAGCCGCCCATGTTGAACACGGCGCCGACGCGGGCGTTGCCCACCTGCATGCCGCCGGCGGTGCCCGACAGCTGCATCGCCGCCATCACGTGCTGCGACACGCCGGTGGCGCCGATCGGATGCCCCTTGGACTTCAATCCGCCGGACGGGTTGACGGGCAGCTTGCCGTCCTTGCGCGTCACCCCGTCGAGGATCACGCGCGCACCCTGTCCGTACGGCGCCAGCCCCATGGCTTCGTATTCCAGCAACTCGGCGATCGTGAAGCAGTCGTGTGTCTCGACGAACGACAGGTCGCTCAGCGTCGCTTCAGCCGCCGCCAATCCTTGCTGCCAGGCCATCGCCGCACCCACGAACTTCGTCGGGTCGCGGCGGGACATCGGCAGGAAGTCGTTGACGTGGGTACGAGAGCGCCAGCGCACCGGCGACACCTTTGCACCGGCCAGCGGCTCCGTCGACAGCACCAGCGCGGCGGCACCGTCGGACACCAGCGAACAGTCGGAGCGCTTCAGGGGCCCGGAGACAAAGGGGTTCTTGTCCGAAGGCGTGCGGCAGAAGTCGAAGCCGAAATCACGCCGCATGTGGGCGTACGGGTTGTGCATGCCGTTGGCGTGGTTCTTTGCCGCGATGGCCGCCAGCGCGTCGGACTGGTCGCCGAAGCGCTCGAAGTAGTTCGTCGCGATGCCGCCGAAGATGCCGGCGAACCCGGCCGGGTCGCTGCCCTCCTCCTTGACGTAGGAACACTTGATCAGCGTCGCTGCCACTTCCGGCGTGCGCAGTCCGTTCATGCGCTCCATGCCGATCACCAGCGTGCGCTTCATGCGGCCGGCTGCCATCGCATCCAGCGCGGCCCAGATCGCCGCCGAGCCGGTGGCGCAGGCGTTCTCGGTGCGCACCGCCGGCGTATGCCGGAACTGGGGCATCGCCACCGCCGGCAGCGAGGCGGTGAAGTCCTGGCCGACGAAGCCGGCGTTGAAATGGCCGACGAAGATGCCGTCGATGTCCTTGGGCTCCAGGCCCGCGCTGTCCAATGCCGGTTGCACGGCATCGCGAATGAGCTGCTCCAGCTCGACGTTGTCCAGCTTGCCGAAAGGCGTGTGGCCCCAGCCGGCGATGTATGCGTTGGTCATGATGGTCCTTTTGGAACGAAAGGTGGAACGATTCAGGGAGCGACGGGTTGAACGACCTCGGGCCGGCCATGGCGCTGCACCAGCGTCAGGGCAATCAGCCCGGTCGCTGCGACCAGCAGGCCGGTGGTGAGCGAAAGTACGGCAGCGCTGCCGCTGCGGTACATCACCCCCATCCAGGTGCCGCACAGGAAGGCGGCGGCGGCGAAGATGAAGCCACCGAGCGCGGAGGCGGCACCGGCTTCCAGCGGGAACGGCGTGGCCATGCCGACGTGGCCGCAGGGCTGGTGGATGCCGTAGGCCAGCAGCATCAGCCAGAGGCCCGCCGCGAGCGTGACCGGCGTATGCGCATTCGCCAGCTGCGGCGCGATCAGGAGCACGGCGGCCACCAGCGACAGAAAGCCGGCGCGGCGCACCGAGGTCACGATGCCATGCGCCGCAATCCAGCGCCGGCAGAGGAAGGTGCCGATCAGGTAGGTGACGGACGCGCCGCCGATCACCAGCCCGAAGGCCACGCGCGAGACGCCGAAGGTCTCGATGAAGAGGTACGCGGAACTGGAGAAGAAGCCGAAGTTGGCCGCGTAGCCGCAGGAGTTGAGCAGCGTCCAGGAACGGAAGGCCGGATTGCGGGCGATGCGTGCATAGCCAGCGAACAGCGGCCCGATCTGCAAGGCATCGGGCTTGAGTGCGCGCGCCGTCTCCGGCACCCTCAGCAGCACCAGCGCCACGCCGCCGAGGCCGCACAAGGCCATGGACCACAACGTGGCGCGCCAGCCCAGGGCCTCCGTCAGCAGCGCGCCAGTCACCGGGATCAGCATGGTCATGCAGGCCAGGACCGACATGGCGATGGTCATGACATGGGTGCCTTGCTGTTGCTCGAACAGGTCGCGCACCATGGCACGACCGCACACCATGGTGGCGGCGATGCCCACGCCTTGCATCGCGCGCGCGGCGATGAGCACCTCGACGCTCGGCGCGAGTGCGCCCAGGCCGGCACCGGCGGCGTAGAGCAGGAAGCCGGCCACCAGCACCGGCCGGCGGCCGAAGCGGTCGGCGGCGGGGCCCCACAGCAGCTGGCTGAGACCGAAGCTGAACACCAGCACGGCGAGTGTCAGCTGCACCACGCCCACCGACGCGGCGTACTCGTTGCGGATCGCGGGCAACGCCGCCAGGTAGAGATCGGTGCCGAGCGGCTGCATCGCCGTGGCCAGGGTCACGACGAGGACGACCAGCGCCGGCCCCATGGCCGCCTTGGCGTTCAAGGGGTCACGGCTCCAGCAGGTGGCGCTCCTGCAGCCAGCCGCGGATCAGTGCCGTAGCTTCCTGCAGCAGCTCGGGCTGGCCGGCGTAGTAATGGGTAGCGCCCTTGATGATGCGAAAGGTCTTGTCGGGCGATGCCGCCGCCGCATACAGCATCTTGGGATGCGTCTGCGGCGCCGCGTCGTCGGCGCTGTTCTCGATGACCAGCAGCGGCGCCTTGACGCGCTTCGCGCTCTCCAGGCCGTTGCCGCAGGAATCGTCGAGCGACCATTGCGACAGCCAGGAGCGCAGCGTCGTGAAGCGGGCCAGCCCCACGGGGCCGGTGTTCACCGTCTCCGGATTGCCCATGTAGCACCAGCGCGGCTTGCGGTCGTTGGGGTCCAGCGTCGGGTCCAGGAAGCGCGGGTCGGCCAAGGTGCGGTGCACGATGAAGGGACGCTCCATCTCGCCGGTGTCGCGCGCCTTCAGCTGGGCCAGCGTCTGCTTCGCCCACGCCGTGATGCGCCGCATGCGGGCCAGCTGGGCGGCGCGGTAGCGCTGGATGTACTCGGGCGCGTACGGCGGCTGGTTCGGGTTGCGCGGATCGTAGATGTCGAGCTCGACCTCGCGTTCGTCCGGATCCAGTTCGTCCTTCACCGACGGGTCGATGGCTTCGGCCAGCAAGTGGGCACGCGAAAGATGCGCCGCCTGGTAGACCACGGCATCGGCCGGGATCAGCCCCGCGCCCTTGACGTTCACCGCGTCGCCGGCGGGCGTGTGCGTGATGGTGGGGTTCTCGGCCTCGGCCTGGTAGCTCACCGCCAGCGCGCCGCCGCCGGACCAGCCGACCAGCACCACGTGCTTGTAGCCCCAGACCTCTTTGGCGTGGCGGATGTACGCGCCCAGATCGAGGAACACCTTCTCCATGATCAGTGCGGTGTCGTTGCGCTGGTAGCGGCTGCCCGCGCACAGCACGTGCGCGCCGGTCCCGGCCATCGCGCGTGGCACCGGCAGCAACTGCAGGGTCGAGGCGGGATGCATGAAGACCATCAATGTGTCGGACACCTTGCCGGCGGGACGGAAGCGGATGCCTTCGAGGTTCACCGCACCCTGGTTGCCGGAGAAGCCGTAGGTTTCGGTGAAGGCGGCGCGCTCCTCGTACTGGAGGTGCACCCATTCGGTCTGGACGGCGAGGGCTTGGGTCATTGCGCGACTGTAGGTGCGCGCTGCGGCCGCCGCAGTCCCCCGACGGCGGTACAGCCTAGGGAATCAGGAGCACCGAGCCGACGGTACGGCCCTGCTCCACGTCCGCGTGCGCATGTGCCGCATCTGCGAGCGCATAGGTGCGGCTGACCTCGACCTTGAGCGCGCCGCTGCGCACCAGCTGGAACAGCTCGCCGCAGGCTTCAGCGCGAGTTTCCGGCGTCGCGGCATGGAAACCGAAGCCCGGTCGGTGCAGGACGAGACAGCCCTTCTGCGCCAGCAGCATCAGGTTGAAGGGCGGCACGTTGCCCGAGGCGTTGCCGTAGTTGACCACCGCGCCGAACGGCCGCATGCAGTCGAACGACGGGATGAAGGTGTCCTTGCCGACGCCGTCGAACACGGCGGCCAGCCCCTGCGGCGCCAGCTGCTTCGTCGCTGCGACGAAGTCCTCCTGCCGGTACAGGATGGTGTGGTCGCAGCCGTGGGCGCGCGCGAATTCGGCCTTGGCTTCCGAGCCGACGGTGCCGATCACGGTGGCGCCCAGGTGGTGGCTCCATTGCGCCAGCAGGCTGCCGACGCCGCTGGCGGCGGCGTGGACCAGGATGGTGTCGCCGGGCTGCGGCCGGTGGCACCGGTGGATGACGACGGATGCGGTCAGGCCCTTCAGCAACAGAGCCGCGGCCTGCGGGTCGCCGATGTCGTCCGGCAGCTTCACGAGGCACGCCGCCGGCAGGTTGCGCTGCTCGGCATAGGCGCCGGTGTCCTGGAAGAAAAGGCCGCCGGTCCCGGCGTAGGCGACGCGGTCGCCGGCGCGCAAGCCCGTGACCTCGATGCCGACGTCTTCCACCACGCCGGCGGCTTCGTTGCCCAGGATCACCGGGAATTGCGGCCCGTCGCCCAGGTAGAAGCCGCCGTTGCGGACGTTGATGTCGGAGAAGTTGAGGCCGATGGCGGTGTGGCGCACGCGCGCCTGGCGCGGGCCGGGCGGCGGCAGTTCGAGCGACACGGCCTCGAGCACTTCGGGGCCGCCGTTGCGGTGAATGGCAATGGCTTGCATGGCGGCGAGTGTGCGGCGAAGCGGCGCGCGCCGCCGTCCCCCCCGAGGGGACTGACATCCGGTCGCGGGCGGCCGACAGTGGCACCCATGAACAACACAACCTTCCCGCAGGCCTGACGCGATGGCCGACTCCTGGCTGCAACTCGAAGGCAAGGTCTGCGTCGTCACCGGCGCGGCCGGCGGCATCGGCATCGGCATCGCGCGCGAACTCGCGCAGGTCGGTGCCAGGGTGGCTCTGCTGGATCGCGACGAGCAAGGCGCGAAGAATGCCGCGGCCGACATCGCAAGCACGGGCGCGCGCGCCATCGCGGTCGCCTGCGACATCACCGACAAGGCCGACGTGGAACGCGCCGCCGCAACCGTGGAACGCGAGCTGGGCCGCTGCAACGTGCTGGTGAACAACGCCGCCACCATCTACGCCGCGGCGCTGATGGACATCGAGCTGGAACGCTGGAACCAGCTGATGGCCGTCAACCTCAACGGCTTCCTGCTGTGCTCGCAGGCCTTCGGCCGCCAGATGATCGCCGCGGGCGGCGGCAGCATGGTCCATGTCGCCTCGATCTCGGGCCGGGTGCCGCAGCCGTACAGCGGCCCTTACAGCATCAGCAAGGCGGGCGTGAAGATGCTGTCGCAACTGCTGGCGGTGGAACTGGGCGAACACCGGATCCGCAGCAACGTGGTGAGCCCGGCGATGGTGCGCACGCCGCTGACCGAAGTCATCTACCAGGATCCATCCGTGCTGAAGAAGCGCGAATCCATCGTGCCGGCGGGGCGCATCAGCGGGCCGAAGGACATTGCCGACGTGGTGGTGTTCCTTGCCAGCCCGCGGTCCGGCTACGTGAACGGCCAGGACGTGCTGGTCGATGGCGGCCTCAGCACCACATGGCTGTCGCTGATCCCGCGCCCCGGCTTCGAGAAGCAGGACGCGGAAAAAAAGGGCTGAGCGGCGTGCGGCGAAGCGGCCTGGCTGCGCTCGCCACGGTGCACTTCTGCAGCAGCGCGATGATGCGCGTGTGCGACCCGATGCTGCCTGCGCTGGCGCAGGCCTTCGGCGTTACCACCGGCCGCGCTGCGCTGACCGTCTCGGTCTATGCGGTGGCCTACGGCCTGCTGCAATTGCTGTTCGGCCCGCTCGGCGACCGCTACGGCAAGCGGCGCGTGATCGGCTTCGCCGCGCTGGGCTGCGTGGTGGGCAACGTGCTGGCCGTGTTTGCCATGAGCCTGGACATGCTGGTGGTGGCGCGCTTCCTCGCCGGCGCCACCGCCGCCGGCATCATCGCGCTGGTCCTGGCCTGGGTCGGCGACACCGTGCCGTATGCCGACCGGCAGCCGGTGCTGGCACGCTTCCTCACGCTGTCGCTGGGCGGGATGATCGCCGGCCAGTGGGTGTCGGGCGTCCTCACCGAATGGCTTGGCTGGCGCGCCGTGTTCGCTCTGCTAGCCGTGGTGTTCTGCGCCGGCGGGCTGGCGATCAGCTTCAATCGCGACGTCCGCGCGGAACCCGTACGGCCACCCTCTCCGCACGGCCACCTGCGCGACATCCGCAACGTGCTTTCGGTGCCGTGGGCGCGCTGGATGCTGCTGATCGTGATGGTCGAAGGCGCCTTCGCTTTCTGCGGCCTGGCGTTCCTGCCGGCCTTCCTGGTGCGCGAGTTCGGGCTTGGCCTGTCGGCGGCGGCCGCCGTGGTGGCGCTGTACGGCGTCGGCGGCTTCTTCTATGCCTTCACGGCACGGCGACTGCTTGCAGTGCTGGGCGAAAGCGGCATGGTGCTCGTCGGCGGGCTCGCCCTGGGCGTCGGCTGGCTTGTACTGGCCGCGGGCCATCACTGGGCGCTGGCGCTGCCGGCCTGTCTCCTGGCCGGCGTCGGCTTCTACATGCTGCACGGCACGCTGCAAACGCATGCCACGCAGATGGTGCCGGCGCTGCGCGGCACTGCGGTCAGCCTGTTCGCCTCCACCATGTTCCTCGGCATCTCCGCCGGCGTGGCCGTGGCCTCGGCGGTGGTGGACCGCATGGGCACGCGCCCGGTGTTCCTGGCCTGCGCCATCGCGCTGGTGGTGCTCGGTGCCGTGTTCGCCTTCAGTCTCCGGCAACGCACGGCAGCAAGCCCTCATCCGGCTTCCTAGCACGGCGCCGCGGGAGAGTGGGCAGAAGCGAAGCAAACTACGGCGTTGGGTAGTCCCAAACATCGGGCGGCAACTCGGCTGTATAGGTACCGCTGCCACGCGTAGAGCTCGACTGAGCAAAGATCGCCGCGACGGGTTCACGCGCCTCGATCGACCGTACCAGGATCGGGCTGTTGAATACGACGTTTTCGGCAAGCAGCATGCCCACCTGGGCGGGTGTAGCGTTACCGGATTCCCGTAGTTTGCGGAGTGGATGCATTGTGGTTCCTCGGACGGTGGCAATGGGTTGCGTCTCGCAGACGACGAACGCACTGTAGGTGACGCCCCCGGGATCGAAAAAGCCGCTTCGCCACAATCCGGTTTTCACGCTTTCGGAATAATCACTGCGCTTGCGGCAGAGCCCGTCCCAACCACTTGACGCATGTAGTGACCTGCTTCCAGTTCGTCCAGCAGGGCACAGGCGAAGTCCTCGTACGAGATGCTGCTTCGACCTTCCGCATCTCTCACCAGCGCCCCCAGCGCAAGCCGATAGCGCGCCGTCCGTTCGCCCGGCCCGATCTGCGCCGCTGGCGCCAGGCAGGTCCAGTCGAGTCCTGAGGCCGCCAGCACGGCCACCGCGTCTTCGTGCGCCCCTACCTTGGGCAGCAAGGCCGAGGGAAAGCCATCGGTGTCCGCCAGACGCACGCCGGGCCGCACCGCCAGCCCGCCGGCGCCGCCGACGGTGATGATGCGCCGCACTGCGGCCGCACGCACAGCCTGCACCATGGATCGCGTGGCCTGAGCCAGCAGCTGTGGTGCGTCGGCCGGCGCCCCATAGGCGCTGACCAGCACTTCTTGCCCGCGCAACGCCTGCGCCAATGCCTCCGGATCGAACAGGTCGACCTGCGCCCGCAGCAGGCAGCGCACTGCATGGCCGCGGTCCAGTGCTTCGCGCGCCACATGGCTGCCAACGCGCCCTGTACTGCCCACCAGCGCGATCTTCATCGCACCGCTCAGCCCGCGCTGCGGCCCAGCCCCGCGCGGATCGTCATGCCTGGGGCCGGGTCCAGCAGGTTCACCTCGGCACGCTGGAACAGGGCCGTACCGTGCTTCCTGCGCTGCTCGGCGAAGGCCGCGCGCAGCGTCTCGTCGCGGTCCAGCGACTGGCGCCCCGCGTGCCATGTCGCCGCATCCGGCCAGGCGTAAAGCAGCACGATCTTCTGCATGCCGGCGCCGGCGGCCATGTCCCACACGGCCAGCACGCGGGCGCCCGCCTCGCGCACCAGCGGCAGCCAGGTTTCCTGCAGGAACACGTTGGCATTGGCGTTCTGCCCGGGCGCGATCTGCTGCTGCACCAGCTCGTGCAGGCCGCCCACCGCCGTCGTCGAATCGGCATCCGCGGTCCAGGCCGCGTTGGGCTTCAGGAAGAACAGGTCGTGCCGCTCCACCATCTCGTGCCCCGCATTGGTCTCGGCGCGGATGCGCCACCATTCGGCGTCCGCGTAGAAGCTGGCCCACACCGCCTCGCGGTGCGCGTAGTCGCGATAGGCCATCAAGTAGACGAAGCGCGGCGCGTCGGGGCCGGCCACCGCATTCCAGCGCGCCACGCAATCGACGCCATGCTTGGCGAACAGCGCCGGAAAGTGCGCGTTGAAGCGGGTGTGCACGTCGGCCATGCGGCCCGGCGCGACGGAGTAGAGGCGCAGCTCGTAGATCATGGACTTCAGCTTAGCCGCGCGACGGCGGCCGTCTGTCCCGTCGAAGGGGGGCATACCGCCACGAGGGCGCTGCCTATGCTGGCTGGATGAAAGCTATCGTCTCCACGGCGGAAGGCGCGAGGCTGGCCGACGTGCCGGTGCCGCAGCCCGAGCCCAACGAAATCCTCGTGCGCGTGAAGGCGGCCAGCCTGAACCGTGCCGACCTCGCAGGACTCGCAGCCGGGGACGGCAAGGTGATCGGCATGGAGTGGGCGGGCGAGGTGGTGGAGGCGGGGCCGCAGTCCGGCGGCTGGAAGCCGGGCGACCGCGTGATGTGCACCGGCGCCGGCGCCTACGCCGAATACGCCGTCACCGACGGCGGTCGCGCCTGCAGGATCCCGGACAGCAGCCTGCCCTACGAGGAAGCCGGCATCCTCATACTGGCGCTGCAGGCCATGCACGATGCCATCGTCACCCACGGGGAACTGAAGCGCGGCCAGGACGTCCTGATCCACGGCGCCACCTCCGGCGTCGGCCTGATGGGGCTGCAGATCGCGCGGCTGCTCGGCGCCGGCAAGGTGATCGGCACCTCCACCAACGCCGCACGCCGCGCGCGGCTGGCCGAATTCGGCGCTGACCTGGCGCTCGACCCCGGCCAGCCCGAGTGGCACCAGCGCGTCCTGGAGGCCACCGGCGGCAAGGGCGTGGAAGTCGTCGTCGATCAGGTCACCGGCAAGCAGTTCGCGCAGACCCTGCAGACGGCCGCGGTCGGCGGGCGCATCGTCAACCTCGGACGCCTCGGCGGCGCCGGCGGCGAGTTCGACTTCCAGCTGCACGCGCTGCGCCGCATCAGCTACATCGGCGTCACCTTCCGCACCCGCTCCATCGACGAGGTTCGCACGCTCAACGCGAAGATGCTGGCCGACCTCGGCAGCGCCATCGGCGAGCGCCGCCTCACGCTGCCGATCGACAGCCGCTTCCCATTGGCCGAAGCCGGCGCCGCGCTGGCGCGCATGAGCGCCAACCTGCACTTCGGAAAAATCGTTCTCAGCATCTAAACAAAGAAGAAGCCATGGCCAACGTCACCATCGTCTACTACAGCAGCACCGGCAACACCTGGCAGATCGCCCGCGCCGTCGAGGAAGGCGCACGCGCCGCCGGCGCCGAGACGCGCCTGCGCAAGGTGCGCGAGCTGGCCGATGTCGAAACCATCGCCACCAAGCCGGCCTGGAGCGAACACCTGGAGGCCACGCGCGACGTGCCCGAAGCCACGCTGGACGACCTGGAGTGGGCCGATGGCTTCGTCTTCGGCACGCCCACCCGCTTCGGCCTGCCGACGGCGCAGCTGAAGCAGTTCATCGACACGCTGGGTCCGCTGTGGGCGCAGGGCAAGCTGCAGGACAAGGCCGCCGCCGCCTTCACCGGCGCCGGCAATGTGCATGGCGGCCAGGAGGCCACGCTGCTGGCGCTGCACAACGTCTTCTACCACTGGGGTTCGATCATCGTGCCCATCGGCTACACCGACAAGCTGCTGTACGCGGCGGGCGGCAACCCCTATGGCGTGAGCTTCACCGACGGCCGCGGCAAGGCGTTGCCGGAGGAGAAGCTGGCCGCCGCGCGCTTTCAGGGCCAGCGCATTTCGCGTTTCGCGTCGATCCTGGCAGCAGCCCGCGCCTGAGGCCACGGCCCCATGGGAAGCCCATGCTAGGCTGATGCGGATGAAGCTGCCCACGCCCGTCACCGACGAGACCCTGCCCGCCCACGGCAGCGGCGCGAGCGACGAGGATGCCGGCGGCGTGCAGGCGGTCGACACCGCGGTGCGCGTGCTGTCGGCGCTGATCGACACCGGCGCGCCGCTGATGCTGAAGACCGTGGCCGAGCGCGCCGAGATGCAGCCACCCAAGGCCCACCGCTACCTCGTGAGCTTCTGCCGCAACGGCCTGGCCGAGCGCGACACCGCGAGCGGCGGCTACCGGCTCGGACCGCTGGCCGTGCGACTGGGGCTGGCGGCGCTCCGGCGGCTCAACGTCGTGCAGGTGGCATCGCCCACGCTGGGCGAACTGCGCGACGAACTCGGCTTCACCGTCGGCCTGGCGGTCTGGGGCGCGGCCGGCCCGACCTTCGTGCGCTTCGAGGAAACGAACGACGCGCTGATCATCAGCGGACGGCCCGGCTCGGTCATGCCGATCCTCACTTCGTCCACGGGGCGGGTGTTCGGCGCCTACCTGCCCGCGTCGCTGACCACGGCCCTCATCGAGCGGGAAATGGCCGGCTCGCAGCACCCCGGTGCCACCCCCACCCAGATCGCACGCAAGATGAGCAAGGCGGACGTGGACGCGCTGTTCGCGGACGTGCGCAGCCACAAGCTCGCGCGCGTCCAGGGCGACGTCAATCCGGGCCTGCATGGCGTCTCGGCACCGATCTTCGACCACGCCGGCGCGGTGGTCGGGGTGATCACCGTGATGGGGTCGGCGGGCCTCATCGACACCCGGCTGGACGGCCCTGTCGCATCCACACTGGCCGCGCGCGCGGAAGAGGTTTCGCGCCGGATGGGATGGGCTTGAATGGTTGATCCATTAAGATAGTCGAGGGTTTCCACTGAAACAGTCGGAATTACGATAGGCGTAATCTGATTACGGAGTTTGAAACCAACCACGGGCCGCAGAGTCCGGGCAGCAGGCGCCCTTGGGCATGCCAGCCACATTAGGAGACAACCATGATGACAGTGACGGTTCAGGAGCGGCCTGCCGCCGGCCCTAGCCCGGAGTCTGCCCTCGCCCGCCTGGTCGACGGCCTGGGCAACGACCGCTTCGGTCCGGCGCTGGCCAGTTACCTGCATTGGCTGTGCGGTGCCGACCACTTCGCGGCCTTCCGCCTCGGGCACGACGAACTGCGCGAAGTGGCAGCCTGCTGCGTGCAGCCGGAGCGCACCGCCCGCGACCGCGTCGAGAGCTACGTCAAGCAGGGCCTGTGGAAACACGACCCGGCGATGACCGAGGCGCAGCGCTGCGTCGAGGGGGCTGCGGCCACGATCATCCACGTCGACTTCAGCGACCACGGCTACGACGACCTGCGCCCGCGCGTGTACCCGCACGTGCGCGACCGCATCCTGCTGTGCGGTCACAGCGCCAATGGCGCCTTCGGCCTGAGCGTGCTGCGCGCCGATTCGCATTCGCCGTTTGCCCACGAGGCCATCGAAAAGCTGGGCGAGGCGGCCGAGTTGCTGGTGGCCATGCTGGCCAAGCACGCCGACGTCTGCCAGAGCCGGCCCAACGTGGCGCAGGCGCTGACCACGCTGCCCGAGATCGAGAATTGCATCGTCGCGACCAGCCCCCTGCCGCGGCGCGAGGCCGAGGTGTGCGCCCGGATCCTGTACGGCCTGTCCTCGGTGGGCATCGCGCTGGACCTGACCGTGAGCGAGGAAACCGTCAAGACCTACCGCAAGCGCGCCTACCAGCGCCTGGCCATCGGCAGCGAGCGCGAGCTGCTGACCTGGTACCTGGCCCGCTGGAGCCGCTGGAGCGCCGAGCGCTTTCAGGCCGCGGCCTCCACCGCGCTGCACTGAGCGCTTTCCGGCGTCCCCCGTAGCGGGGACTGACCCCGACGCGCGGCCGTGCGTCAATGCGAGCATGCCAACGCGCCGCCGATGCCACTCATGCAGCCGCCTGCCATCCAGCTGATCGTCGAGGACCACCAGGCCCTCGCCGCCGTGCTGCGGGCGCTGCGCGACGCGGTCGAGCGCGCCGGCAGGTCCGGCAGCGCGCCGGACTTCGACGAGCTGCGCGCCATGTTGTTCTACCTGGACGAGATGCCCGCGCGCGTACACCACGCCAGCGAGAGCGAGCTGCTGTTCCCGCGCATCCGCGAGCGCTGCCCGGCGCTGCGCCCGGTGCTTGACAGGCTGGAAGCCGAACACGAGCGCGGTGAATCCGCCGTGCGCGAGCTGGAGCACGCCCTGACCGCCTGGGAGGTGATGGGCGAGATCCACCGCGAGTCGTTCGAGCTGCTGGTGCGAACGCACGTCAACGCCTATCTCGGCCACATGGAGGTCGAAGAAAGCTACGTGCTCCCGGTGGCGGTGGACTTCCTGTCGCCCACCGACTGGCGCGAGCTCGCCGAGGCGCTCACCCGCCAGCGCAGCGAGCTCGGCGCGTCGATGGCGCAAAGCCACCGTGCGCTGTTCGCACGCATCACGGCCAACCGCTCCCTTCAGAAATGACCATGCAAGACATCGAAGTTCCCGTCCTGATCGTCGGCGGCGGCGGCTGCGGCCTCGCCTCCTCGCTGTTCCTGTCGCGGCAGGGCATCCGCAGCCTGCTGATCGAGCGCCATCCCGCGCCCGGCCGCTTGCCCAAGGCGCGCTACGTCAGCCAGCGCACGATGGAGCTGCTGCGCCAGTTCGACGTGGCCGACCGCGTCTACGAGCGTTCGATGCCGCTCAAGCACATCTCGCACATCCGCTGGTGCACCACGCTCGCCGGCGACGGCGAGCTCGACCGGCGCACCTTCTACCGCATCGAATCCTTCGGCGGTGGTTCGCTGGCGCAGCACTACGCCAGGGACAGTCCCTGCGAGTCGACGCTGTTCCCGCAGGTGCGCATGGAGCCGCTGCTGCGCGAGATCGCTGCGGCGGAGGACAAGGCGCAGGTGCTCTACAACCACCAGCTGCAGTCCTTCGAGCAGGACGAGGACGGCGTGACGGCGCTCGTGCGCGATCGCGCCGCCGAGAAGGACATCCGCGTGCGCGCCAAGTACCTGGTCGGCGCCGACGGCGGCAAGACGGTGGGGCCGGCGGTGGGTGCCGTCATGACCGGCGCCACCGACCTGGCGCACATGGTCACCGTGTACTTCCGCGCCGACCTGTCGCAGTACTGGGACGACGACTACTCGATGACGACCTGGTTCGTGAACCCGGAAGGCGGGTCGTGGGCCAGCGGCGTGCTGGGACAACTGGGCCCGACCCGATTCGGCCGGCACTCCGAGGAGTGGATGTTCCACTTCAGCTTCCGTCCCGACGATCCCTCGCGCTTCGAGGAGGCATCACTGCTGCCGCGGATGCGCGAGCTGCTGAAGATCCCGGACCTGAAGCCGGACATCATCGGGATCGGCCACTGGACGGTCGAAGGCGTGCTGGTCGACCGCTACCGCTGGGGCCGCGTGCTGCTGGCCGGCGATGCCGCACACCGCCATCCGCCCACCACCGGCCTCGGCCTGAACTCGGCGATCCAGGACGCTCACAACCTGGCATGGAAGATCGCCGCGGTGCTGAAAGGCCAGGCACATGACAGCCTGCTCGACAGCTACGAGGCCGAGCGCCGCCCGGTCGCGGCGGCCAACATCCAGTGGGCGCTGATGACGTTCCAGAACCACCAGCTGACCGATGCCGGGATCGGGCTGGTGCGCGGAAATGCCGAACTGAGCCAGGCCAACTTTCGCCGCTACTTCGCCGACGACCAGGAAGGCCGGACGCGCCGCGCGCGGCTGGCGCAGATCATGGATGTGCAACGCATGGAATGGCAGGCGCACGACATCGAGCTCGGCTACCACTACGACATCGGCGCGGTGATGCCGGACGGCACGCCGACGCCGGAGCGCGACCCGCTCGGACAAACCTATGTGCCGACCACGCGGCCGGGGCATCGCCTTCCGCATGCGTGGCTCGAGCGCGATGGCCGGAAGCTTTCCACGCTCGACCTGATCAAGCCGGGCCGCTTCGTGCTGCTCACCGGCCGCAAGGGTTCGGGGTGGGCCGAGGCCGCGGCGACCGTGGCGCGCATCAGCGGCGTCCCGATCGAGGTGGTCGAGATCTCGGACGCATCCGCGGTGCGCGATGCAGACCGCAACTGGCGCCACCTGCGCGGCGTCTCCGACGACGGGGCGATCCTGGTGCGACCCGACCAGCACGTGGCCTGGCGCTCGGTGGGACGCAGCGAGAAGGCGCAGGCGACGCTGGCAGCGGCTCTGACGAAGATTCTTCAACGAGACATCACGACCTGACCGGAGACATCCACCATGTACCGCCGCACCCTTCTCTCCCTCGCCGCCGCCGCAGTCCTTGCGCCCGCCGCCTTGGCTCAAACGGCATGGCCGAGCCAGCCGATCCGGCTGATCGTCCCCTATCCGGCCGGCGGCGGCACCGACTTCTTCGCGCGCCTGGTCGCGCCCGGCATGGGCGAGGCGTTGGGCCAGCCGGTCATCGTCGAGAACCGCCCCGGCGCCTCCGGCATCATCGGCGCCACCGCGGTGGCCAAGCAGCTGCCGGCCGACGGCAACACCTTCCTGCTGGGCGACATGACGACCTACGCCGTCAACCCCAGCATGTTCGAGAAGCTCTCGTACGACCCGCTGAAGGACCTGGTGCCGGTGACCATGACCGCCAAGTTCGACTTCGTGCTGGTGGTCAACCCTGCTGTGCTGCCGGTCGGCAACGTGCAGGAGCTGATGGCGCTGGCGGCGCGCACGCCGGCGGGGCTGAGCTATGCCTCGCCCAGCGTGGGGACCACCCATCACCTCGCGACCGAATTGCTCGCCCGCGAGACCGGCATGAAGCTGGTCGCCATCACGTACAAGGGCGGCGGCCCGGCCGTGCAGGATCTGCTGGGCGGCCAGGTGGGCATGATGTTCCTGGACCGCGCATCGGCGCGGCCGCACATCGAGTCCGGCAAGCTGCGCCCGATCGCCGCCGCAGGTTCGAAGCGCATCGCGGCCTACCCCGACGTGCCGACGCTGGCCGAGCAGGGCGTCAAGGGTTTCGAGGTGGAAGGCTGGCAGGGCTTCACCGTTCGCGCGGGGACTCCCGAGCCGGTGATCCGCGCGCTGAACACCGCCTACCTGAAGGCGATCGCGCCGGCCGAAGTGAAACGCAAGCTCAACGAAGCCGGGATCGATCCCGTGGGTGGCACGCCCGAGCAGTTCACCGCCTACATCCAGGCCGAGACAGTGAAGTGGCGCGCCGTGGTGCGGGAGCGGAACATCAAGGCCGAATAGGCGTTGTCCCCGACGTCGTCGATGCGCGGGACCAATGGGCCGCGGCGCCGCGTGGCCTCGCCGCGCGTGGCACACGGCTTGCATCCCACTCCCTCGGATAACATTCACGCAAACAGGCCGCCGCCTCCACGGGCTTCCATCGTGGACGGCTTCCGTGGACAAGGTCTTTTGATTTGGGCACCGAGAACGCTTTCGCCGAACTGGGATTGGCACCTGACGCGACCGAGCGCGAGGTGAAGGCGGCATGGCGCCGGCTCGCCTCACAATGGCATCCGGACCGCAATGACAGCGCCGGTGCTGTTGCCAAGATGCAGCGCATCAACCAGGCATTCGAAGAGATCCGCCGCGCCGGATTCGGTGCCCCGGCGAACGCCGGCGTCGACACGCCCGGCGCACCGGACAACAACACCCCCGACGGATTCGACGCCGACCAAGCTGCGACGGCATCCCGCGCGGCCGGCACGGAACGGCAGCGCCGGCCCCTGCACCGCAAGGTCAGGATGACTCTGGAGGAAGCGGCCGTCGGTTGCATCAAGGTGCTGCGGGGCAAGGTCACCGACATCTGCGCCACCTGCGCGGGCGCCGGGCACCAGGTGCTGGGCGGAAATTGCGCTCGATGCGGGGGGTCGGGCGCGATCCCGAAGCGCTCCTTTTTCGGTTGGCCCGCCGGTGTCACCGAATGCGAGGCTTGCTTGGGCGGCGGCATCGCGAGGCAGCCGTGCGCGGAGTGCGGCGGGATCGGCAAGATGGAGCCGCGCGGCTACAAGATGAACGTGCG
>Ga0307515_10007277_pt1 | contig 21911 bp, 15 predicted proteins | sample 17_EM_MG_FD_194513 | JGI IMG/M metagenome (GOLD analysis project Ga0307515, IMG submission 194513) | Populus trichocarpa ectomycorrhiza microbial communities from riparian zone in the Pacific Northwest, United States - 17_EM | ecosystem: Host-associated > Plants > Roots > Unclassified | place...
ATGCTCTTCTTCGTTCAATCATCTTTATGACTACTTCTTCCTTACTTCCGTTCATTTAATTTCTTTTCAATTTTGCCTCTGCTCCCTCTCCTGCTCCTCATCCTCTTCTTACTACTACTGCTCCTATTAAATTTCTGAAGAATAACAGCCAATCAATCAATCAGTATTAACTAAAAAAATAGCTCTCTCTCGCTCTGAAGAAGAATTGATTGCTAAACAAATGTCAGGTGAAGCGGCGTCGTCGTCGTCTTCTGGAGTGGTTTTACAAGGACTCGACGATGTTGAGGAATTCATTTGGGTCTGTCCGTCTGTCTTCCTATTTTCTTCTTCTTTTTACAAAAAGAGAAAAAAGAAATATAATTGTTGTACTGTAATTTTGCAAGAATAATTAGTTTCTGCCAAAATGTGGATAACATAACATTAGATATCTTATATATATTTGAGATTTCTTGTTTTTGATAGACTACTGTGATTTTCCTTTTCCCACGCGTTTTTGACTGATTGCCTGCTGAGAAAATGTGAAAAAGAAAAAGGAGAAAATTGAAGTATAGTTGTTGATTTAATTATTTTTCTTTTTTAGTTTTTTAGCTGAGAAAACAAGAATTCTGACCTGATCAAATATATCTGTATACTACAACTGTTGGTCTATTTTTAAAGTGTTGTTTCTTTTCTTTTCTTTTTTATTTGTGGCAACAACGTAGCACGTGAATAATATAATATTTTCTTGGAAACCAAACATGTTATTTTGATTGTTTCCTCACTTAAATTTTGTTTTGTTTCTTTTCTTCGATAAGTGTTTGATAGTTTAGTAGAATCTGTGAAAGGACAATAAGTGTTTATATTGCTGAGAAATCCAATGATAAAAAAAACATGAAGCAAATTTGATGTCTCTATTTTTCTAGCAAAAAAAAACTTGATAGAAAACTGGAAAATAATCTGCCTTCATTGCTTACTCAAGTAAGGAATGGACATTTTTATTAATACAAGTTTCTGCTATTTTTTAGAGACAAATTACAGTTTCCAAACAGCTGTTCCTATGATTTTTTCTTCTTCTTCTGTGTGTGTATTGTGAAATCTGTTAGATAAAGGTTCTAGAATCTAGTTACTGTCGGGCCTAAACTTTGCATCCAATTGGAGAGATAGGATTTTGTTTCATTGATTTGCTGCTCTTTCTACAAAATTATCCAATTGGAGAGATAGAATATGTAATACACTGTATTTTTGGATCTGAATGAGAGATTGTTAAAATGCAGGCAAATGAAGGAGAGGGTTCGTTGCCATGGGACCGATTCAGTCATGTTTTTGATCTTGTGCAAAATGGAAACAAGGCATTCCGGGAGAATCATTTTGAGGAGGTGATTTTTTTTCCTCTAACTGTCTGTGCCTGTTCTCCACTTCCATTGTATCTCTTGAAGTTTCTTGGGGGTGTACTTTGCTCAAATGCTTCTAATGCTATGGAAAAATTGTCGAAGGTTTTTTTTAAATGATAAATGAAAAGGAAAGATGAGAAGGTGCAAGGTAAGGTAATGGGTGGGTTAAGTTAATTACCTTGTAATCAAAGGTAAGCTTTACTTATAGTGCAAAGAATAGTTGAATACTGATGGTTGAACAGTAATCCAAGGCTTAGCAACGGTATTCTTTTTCAATTTATGCAAGCTTGTTTTGCGAGTAAATATGAAAGTGTAATCAGTACAGAGAGATGACTTGTGAGTTTTGTGAGAATTGCATATGGAATTGTGAAACAATCACTTCAACTGACCACTACAGTGGTTTGCCATGGCAGCACTAACCCCTTATTCCAGGTTGCATTTTCTACATACATCTTTCCCAGTCCAAGTTGCCTTATTTTTATGTTGCTCTTTTGTTACCAAACCTCAGCAGAAATGTTAGTCGAACTCCAGAGCTGCACTCTACAATGATATGATTAACCAGTGTGTTTTGCTGATGAAATGAAAGGAAAAATGAATTTTCTTTTCTTTTAAAAAGTAGTACAGTCAATAACATCCAAATTACCTTTAGATTATTTAAGCATGTGGAGGATTTTTTCTGTTGTGGTTCTTATCTTTCCCCCCATTGAAATTAAAACATTATCGTAGTCCTTAGTCCCAAAGGAAGAGGTACCAGGAACCAAATATATGGAGCTATTTGGTATCTTATTCATTGGTTCTAAGGTTTTAGTAATGCTAGCAAATGGTGCTCGTGGTCAGGGAGATGGTGATTTGAGATTCTTAGTAGAGTAGAAGTGCAGGCAACAGTTTTTGTTATGTTTACCCTTTAAAAGGTAATACTAACTCAAATACACCCTGGTGTTCATAGAAATTCTAAATATTGTTTTGGAAAAGAAAATTTTCAAATCTCTCTTTCATCATGTATATAGTTATGGTCATCAATACTAACTCAAATACTCACTAAACCTAATTTTCCTTTAGTTTCTATTCCTCTGTAGTGGAAACTAGAATTGTAAGAAATCATCCAAAGCTTGCTGCTTTTGTTTTGTCATATTTGGTGTATAAGGATGGACAAGGGTTACGAGTTTGAGTGCATGATGATTTTGAACTTTTGCAATGTGCATCTCCAAAGAGAATGAATCTGTCATTATGGTATGCTCTTTTAAGAAATGCAGCCAGTTTGCCTTAATCTGAAAAGAAAAGAAAGACAAACGTTAACTACTGAAAGAGTTTCATTTATTACTGATTTATCAGCTCTACTTGAAAATTAAATATTTCAAAAATAGGCAAATAAAATTTATATCTCGTGTCATAATGCTGTGTTAATGTACTACAAATACATTGCTGATAATTCCAGTCTCTTGCTCAGGCAATCAATTATTACTCAAGAGCCAATAACATTAAACCCGGTGATCCTATTATTCTTGGCAACCGTAGTGCTGCTTATAGCAGGTTTGCTTTTACTGATAAATTATTTCCTTTAATTATTTATTTGGTTTGTTCCATTTATTGTGAAGGTGGTCATTCAACTATGTTCTTGAAGAATTTTGCTCTATATTTTAATTACTGCCACAACAACCTTTTGTTTAACCAGGGTCAGCCATTTACTGAAACAGAGACCTGCATCCACTTCTGAGGACACACCATTAAATGGGCTGGATCCTACTATACATGCTGAAGTACGTACCAGGTGTTTCTGATCTAAATTTCTGCGCTATTCAATGTTCTAACTGGGAAAGCATGTTTAATATATTTCAGCTTGCATTGAAGGATGCCGAGAAGGTAATAAACCTCAGAAACAATTCAGTGAATCCATACATCTTAAAGGCCAATGCTCTTATATTGGTAAGTGCAGTTTGTTCTTTATCTTTTCTGTTTTGAAGCGAGCCTAGCCTAGTTCTCTAGGACTCATTCTCTGCATATGCTTTCTCTCATTTTTGTGATTAACATTCAAACTCGGTGAATGGGCAGCTGGAAAAGTATGAGCTGGCTCAGGATGTTGTTCTTTCAGGTCTTCAGGTTGATCCTTTCAGGTATTATGTTTTTTACTTTCACCATCCCTTTTCTCTTCTTCTTTTGGTTCTCTTAGCACTCATGGTTTTCGCAGATAGGATAGAGAGCCCTAATTTTCTTTATTAACTCTCAGAAAGTGGTGGAGATGTTGAGTAAAGAGTTTGATTAATACTTAATTGGCTGTAGATTGGTCACATTATTATCTTTTCACCTATTTGATACAACATATACCTTTTATTATTCATGCTAAGTGTTCTGGTAATATGTAGCAATCCTCTTCGTGTTTCTTTACGGAATTTGGAGAGAATGCTGGGCAGTATGATGAGTAAAAGTCTTGGGAAACCAGAACGTAGTGATGAATTTGATTGCACTCTCTGCCTGAAGTTACTATTTGAACCTATTACGACTCCCTGTGGGCATTCCTTTTGCCGCTCATGTCTTTTCCAGTCAATGGATCGTGGTCAGTGTTTTGCTGTTTTATCTTTGTATTTTCAGCCGTGGCAATGCATCTATTTACTAATTTTTTTGCGAATGCTTTTTTAAATGCTAGGTAACAAATGCCCATTGTGTCGAACAGTTCTCTTTATCAGTCCTAGAACATGTTCAATCAGGTGAGTTTAGTCTCTGGTTATAATTGCTAGAAAATATATAATAGAGAACCATTCCCAAGTCATTTAATGGAGTAAACTTTTAGGTTTTGTGGTTCTTTGGCCTAGTAGTCATGACTCGTTACTTAAAAAATCTTACCATGTCTATCCTCTATTCTAATCAAAATTAAATTAGCTCATGCTAGTGGTGTGCCTATGCAAATTTAAAAGCACATAAGGTTTTCACTCCAAGGGATGTGTTAAAATATATGATGTTAAACCATTCTTGAACCTCACTTAAGCTTAAACCTTCATTTTGAGTGGTTCTTAGCAATAATAATTAATTACAAATATGAAAAATGGGAGAGGTTGGCCTGTGGAGCCAAAAAGCTTCAAACACTAACCCTCAATCCCAAACACACACATGGGTAATAGGATAATGAAGATCATCACTATTTGCATGACCATGTCCAAAACAATTTGTTGGAAAGTAGGTTCTTTCTCGAACTGTGGGAAATCCAGTTACTCTTTTCATTAATGGTACAGCTCTTAAAGAATTGCAACACATTTTCCAGACTTGAGTGATTGATTGTTTGAGAAATTGTTTTAGTGGTATTATTTTCTGTTTGTCTTCTAAATATTGGAATACCAACACTTTCAATATTGTATTGTTTTATGCATATTAATATATTTGTATCATTTTCTGTTCATATTTAAATAATTGGGAACAACATTTTTGATGTTATATTGTTTTTTTCTGATCAATATGTGGTGTGTTGTATTATGATTTCCACTTTTTATAACAATTAAACTTTTATCAGTGTGACCCTAAACAACATTATACAGAAGAACTTCCCAGAGGAATACGCTGAAAGGAAGTCCGAGCATGACTGTTTGACAAACTTTGGTGTTGATTTGATCCCTCTTTTTGTCATGGATGCTGTTATCCCGTGTCAGAAGTTTCCACTCCACATATTTGAACCACGATACAGACTGATGGTAATTTGGTTGTTCCTTTGCTTAGATAACACAAGATACCTGATCCTACCTGATATTATGCAGGATTTCAGTGCTCTTTTATTTTGATTTCTGATACTGGTTCTACTTTATAGTTTGAAGGATATTTTGTTCTCACACCTGAGTTTGGTTAAGTTTTTCATAAATTCTCAAGTTCCTAGCACAGTTGGACTTGAGTCATGTGCTTCTACCTTCTAAACAGTATCCTCTATGGAGCATATTTCTAATGGATAGAGTAGAGCATGGAGGGACAGCTGCTTTATGGCATCATCAAGCTGTAGGGACTATTGTGTAGATTTTAGAGGCACTGGGACTAAAGTCCAACAGCAGTAAAACCTCAAGCAGTTTAAATAATTTAACCATTGATTCTGCACATTATTTTCTGTTTTATAATGTATTTTGTTTCCAACCTGATAAAAAAGAATAGAGAATAGGACCCTTATTTGACTGCATTTTTTTTTTGCTTGACTATCTCACATGTAATTTATGAACTCTTCGTTTGATTGCAATAGCATCAAGCAAACTAGAACTAGTTAACCATATTTTAAGCTGAACCTAACATCTGGAAAAAGTTAGGAACATCATGAGTAACAAGAGAATTGAAGCATGAAATTTTCAGGTAATTGGCTATGTAAAATATCCTAGTGGTTTAAGTTACGTGGATAAAGATCTACTCCTGCTGTGCTGTTGCATTTCATTGTAGAGCTTATGTTTCATAATAAATGATGATTTTTGCATGGACCGTTCCATTATTTTGGAAGCTTGACATTTTTAGCTGCTTTGCAATGGACTTGGCTAGATTTGTAAAGATATATTCTTTGAAGAACTCATGCATCTTGTAGCTTATGAAGAATTTTATGTCTTTAAAAACCCCAATTTAGTTAGTTCATGCATGCATTTTGTTGGCACATTCTAAATGCGGTAAGCTATGTAGTTAGGCAGCTAGATACATAAAGATGGACTGTATTAAGACCTGCATCTTGGTAATAAGATTGATATATATGACTAGAAGTCCATATTAGTTGGTGTAAAATGATTTGAAGAGTTGTGTTGCTTTTCTTTATTTATTTTTTTCTTCTCTTCTAAAATAACTTGAAGCTGAAAAACTTTTGCATCTCTTTTTCTATTTTGGCCTGTATATTATGATGGTCATTGTTCTTTCTTTCAGGTCAGGAGGATCATGGAAGGAAATCATCGGATGGGAATGGTAGTAAATTGTTGATTGGCTCTTTTTGTTTCCTTTTATATTAAGGTACATTAGGTTGACCAAAACCCCTCACTGTTCTGTACTTTGGTGTGCATTATGTAGGTTATCATCGATTCTGCTTCAGGCTCGATAGCTGATTTGGCTTGCGAGGTGGAGATTACTGAGTAGGTGTTTGTACAGTTATCAAAGTGTAACCATGTTATCTTTTTCTGATATTTTTTTTTTCATTTTTTTTGCTTTTGAATCTTTACTTCTGTTGTTGTTTTCTGAATAGACAAGTTGCTATCCTGTAGGTGTGAACCACTTCCAGATGGGCGCTTCTATCTAGAGGTGAAAATATCATCTCTCTTTTTCACATACAAACTATTTCATCTTATGCCTTTCTACTTTTCAAACAGGAAAATGCATCAGCATTTAACTCTCTAGCATTTATAAACTTTAGGTTAACTTCTTCATATTTCTTTCTTAGGTGAAAAAGTTTTGTAGAAGTTGAGCTATCACATATCCAAATAAAACCATATTTGTTATTAAGGGCACCTAGATCTTGGAAACGTTTCATTTACTCTTAATTATACCTGTCAAATGAAGACGAGTCTGTTCATTTTCCTTATTTGGAGCCAACTTTTGAAGAATATATTTTATTGTGTTGAATATAACTCACATCATGCAAATTATCTGCTGCAATCCTATTTGTTCAGCCTTAGCTAAAGCTTCCCATGATAGGAGCAGATCATTTTAGTTGGCAAACTGATTCTATAAACAAAGTACACAATTTTGTCATGCTATAGTAGTAGAATAACCAATCTTCCTTCCAAAATATGATAATGGGAGAGAGAGTTCATGATTCTTTTGTACTGAAGGTAATTGAATAACACTTGGAACTTGTAATTTGATAATTCATGGCAGTAGAACCCAAACATCTGAAGAAGAAAAAAATAAAATGGAAAGCAGATTTTGCTGCTAAAGGGTCTCATTCAATTAATGTGTATATTCCTGTCTGCAATGTGTCTAGCTGTAGTTTCTGTCTCCTTATGATTTATAATTTATCTGTTCATCTCATAAAATGTAATTTCATCCAGGTTGAAAGTCGCCGAAGATTTAGAATCCTTCAATCTTGGGATCAAGATGGGTGAGCTGCATCTTCTTTTGAGCATCATATCGTCTATTTACCTTTGTTATGTTGGCATCAATACTAAGCTTTTAGCTTTGTAGATGAGGTTTATGTGTTTCTATTCTTTTTATATAGGTATCGTGTTGCAGAGATAGAATGGGTACAGGATAATTCACCTGAAGGGCTGGAACAGAGAACCGAAGTATGCTTCTTCTTTTTTTCCAGCATATAATCTGTATCTTAGTCTAATCTGTGTTTGTGTGTCTCCTCTTCTTTCTTTTTTCTGGCACCCAAGTGATAATGAAAATGTAAAATCAGAATTGGTGGGTTAAGACTACAGGATATTCGATCAGAAGGGGAACAGTAAAAATAAGCATGCTTACTTATTTGGCATCTAATCTCTCTCTTTCTCTCTGTTGTGTTCCCCTTTTCCTTTATTTTCTGGTTTTGAAGTGACAATGAGAATGCAAAGACTTGCTTAAGAGTGATCCAATCTTTAGCACTGCTCAATACTTTCTTTAGGTGCTAACAAAATAACCAGTTTTCAGTGAGTTCTTCAACCAGCAATTTTTTGGAGCACCAGTATGAATGCAGGATGATACCAGACACGGGCATTTATTGTACAATTTAGTGGTGTCTTCTTGGATTAATTTTTTCATGTTTCCAGATGCAGGAACTTACAAATAGCGCAGCAGAATATGCTCAGTCATGGTTAAGGAGGGCAAAGGAAGCTGCAAGACAAGGTAAACACTTGGGATCAAAGCTAGGGAAAAAATGCTACTGTGATGTTCTGTTTATTTGCTCCATTTCTTGTTTCACACGGGTTGATAATGATGGAGGATTGATTCTTCAGTTGGAAACTGTTATCAATTCCATGCTTCTATAGATTACCCTGGCTTAAATTTCTGTTAAGTTTGTAACAGCTGCTGAAATTTATTTATCATGATTTCACTACATGCAAAATCTCATGCTAGTGTTGAGTTTGGTGGAAAATTCATCGATACAGATACTGAATAACCATTATAAGAATTGTATCCACACACCTATATATTGTACATTAATGTATTTATTTTGTACTGGAGAAAGTATATTATATGCTTACCCATAACTCAAAAATTGAATTTTCATGTCAAAATATCTAACCATATACTCCTCTTCTGCATTGTTTATGGGGTTTTGTTGAGTAATGGAGGGTATAGTTACCCGTGCAACCTTTAATGTTGTTTTGTTTAATTTTAGGATCAGAGGAACTATTAAGAGGGTAACAATTGCCCTCCAAAATGTGGGTAATTGTTACCCTTACCTTCTAATTATTATATATATATTTTTTCTGTGTTTCTCTTAATTTCTTGTAGCAAAAGGTAGGCAGATGTTTGCCTGTGTTTTTCTCTTGCATCACTAATAATATTTTGATCTTTTCTCTCTGTTACTTCTGACAATTTGCCCTTAAATTTATTAACAAATCAAACATTCTCTAGAACTAGTTTTTACATCCGTAACAATTGCTGCTGTGATAAACTTAACCCAAAAGGCACCCTTAGCTTTTAAAAAGAAGGCTTCAAGAAAATTTTTAACAACTCCAAATTTGGATAAAGACTATATCATATATGAACTTCACTTATATCAGGTGTTTTTTTATATTGGAATGCAACTACACATGTAAATCTTTACTGATTACAATGAAGATAATGGTTGGATTTTTTGGTAAGAGGTCATGGGAACACAAATAATTTATGAGTTTTCTAGATAAAATGATTGTTATCAAGGAATTTTAGTATTTCCCCTGAAGCTTCTTTCAAATTGGTGTCCTTTGTTTTCGTTCACCTTGACTCCATCAATCCAGTATGGAGTATACATATATCATTGGGAAAAAAAAAGTTTTGAATCACATCATTATTGTTTGCTTATTCAGAGCTTTTCTTCTTTACTCTATCTCTCAATTTGCTCGGCAACATGCTATTTCAATTTATGATGTGGAATATTGAATGCAGATCGAAGAAGACTTGAGAAATTTCTTAATGTGGAAGCAATGATGCCCATGCCATTGGATCCTGAACGCTTCAGTTTCTGGGTATGCTTAACTTATTTTATCAATACATATGGGGTTTGTCCATGATTTCACTGCAGTTTCTGATTTTCATTTTCGATGCAGCTTGCTACTTTAACAGATAGGAGACCTAGTGAAAGATTGGAGCTCCTTCGTACAAGGGATACAACAAAGGTACAGTATCTCCTTTCAACATTGAAATTAGGAGTGCATTCTACAACATAGGTCTGGGAAATTATAAGAAACGAGTTGATCTGATGTTTCTCATTTGATGCATGCATTCTTTTATCAGAATTTCATTTGTACACCTTCCATGAAAAGCCAATTAGAATATTTCATGTGCCAGCAATCCATATTCAATGAGGGAGAGTGTAAACAAGATTTGTATACAGAATGTTAATACAAAATGTTAACTTCTCATATGAGTGGGATGATATCATTTTGCATTAAATGCAATCATCATTTGTAAGATTTTTCTGTTTGATGTTCTGTATTTTTTTCTTTTTGGTTTTGTACAAGTCTTCCTCGTCAATGATTTATGTCATCAAGTATTTGGGATGGAAGGCATTAGGGCATAATATGCTCATTTTCATGTCTGCAAAAGTGAGGGAATCATGTTCCCTTATAGTGAGCGTGCATATTTTACCATTAGGTTTGAAGTAGGACAAGAAGGAGAACAGGATCATGGGTTTTAAATTTAGAATCAATACTAGAAACAAATGAAGGAGGAATTGAGGACCAGCCTTAGCTCCAGTGCATGAATAACTTATTCTTGGCAATTTTCAGAAAATTTTAGAAATTACAGATATACTCGTGCAGCTGAAAATGATAGGAATATCCTCAACTCTTGGAATCACACAGAAAGACAAGTCTTGATGTTTTTGTTTTTTTATGTTTTACTAGATGTAATAGATATCATTGTGAGAGTCTGAAAATGCTGATTAATTTTCGGTGTTTCTTTCTAATTATTTGCAGAGGATAAGACAAGGACTGGACTATCTTGGAAAAGCAGAACAAGGCTGCAGGATGCAGTGATAATAGGTGTGATTTTCATAGACGGAATGTTATGGAAAAATCAATTTTTTTTTTTTTTTATACATATATCATATATTCTTTCACCCACATGATTGTGGATCTCATTCTTTTTGTATCAATATTTTAAATTGAAATCCATCAGCACATTTTTCAAATGGCATTTTTAGGTTTCTCCTATTCGTCCCTGTAGCATCTCAAGTTGTTTGTCTTGAAGAGAAATGATAAGGAAATTGAGCTAATGAGAGACAAGTTTGAGTTTTTAGATCCAGGTGTGACTGCTACCGTATTTTGTTGGTGTTTTCACTTTGAAATTGCCAGGTTAAAAGGAGGTTGAGCTTGCTGCGAAACTGAAGGCTGCTTTGAGGGATTGATTTTGTGGATCTATAAGAGTTTGATCTGAACTTTGGGCCAAAAACTTCAACTTATTTTTGGTTGCTGAATCTATCGCTTGCGTTAATATTAATCAATTAACGTACTGCTTTCCGATACCTGTTTTCTGAAGCCAATGAAGAAGTACAACAAACTTGTGTTGATTCCATTTCTGTGAATGCTACTTCGGTTTCTTCTTCTTCTGGACTCCCTTTATATCGCGGCGCTGGGATTTTGACGGCTGATTCAACGTGTACCTTCTACTTCACTCGTCCAGGGTGGCATTGGGTTCGTTTTTACCTTCACTCGTGTTAGGTCACAGTCAAAGCTATTACGATTGCTGAGTAGATAGAATTCTACTTATGGTGAGAATGAACGGCAGTGATTGACTTTGAATAAGACTTGCTTTATTACTGCATAATGGAAGAGGTTAAATACATGAAGGAAATAGCAACTTCTCCTGAACACGTAGCGACCTTCTTGGATTATCAATACCCCTTTCTTTCACTGGAACCTTGTCCTCAAGGTCCATGTTTATGAACTTATCGCGCAAGTCCTGAGTATTTTCCCAAGTAGCATCATCTACAGGTAGTTGTTTACATTTGACAAGACTTTCTTCAACTAAACGTGATCCTTTTGTAACCCAGCGTGTGTCCTAGATTGTTTCAGGTTCCATGATAATTGCCCCAGTATCATCAACGAGAGGTAAATCGGTTGTAGCAACAGTGGGTTCTCCAACTTTCTTTTTCGGCAATGAAACATGGAAGACTGTATGAATGCGTGAGCCGTCTGGAAGCTTTATTTTATATGCCACCTTACCAATTCGTTGCTAAATTTGATAAGGACCATAAAATCAGCTTGCCAATTTCTGAGATGGATACCTAAAGACTGCTTGTTGCCGATAAGGGTGGAGCTTAATGAAAACCAGATCTCCCACTTGATACTCAACGTCGTGCCGTTTTGAGTCAGCTACCTGTTTCATGTGATTGTTAGCAGCATGTAAATTCGCCTTGAGCTGGCATAATAGTTCATCACACGAGGCAAGATTTTGATCAATTTCACTGACTGGAAAGGTGCCCAACTAATAGTGTGGAATGCTTGATGGTAGACGCCCATATAAAGCTTGAAAAGGTGTCATTCATGTGGATGTGTGGTATGTTGTGCTATACCAGAATTCAGCCCATGGGAGAAAAGTGCTCCATTTGCGTGGTTATTGATGGATAAAAAATCGAAGATATTGTTTGACACACCTATTGACAACTTCATACTGGCCATCCGTTTATGGGTAGTAAGCAGAACGTATTTTTAGTTATGTGCCTGACATCTTGAAAAACTCACGCTAGAAATGGCTAATAAATATTGGATCCCGATCGGTAATGATGGGCGCAGGCATTCCATGCAACCTCACTATTCCCTCTACGAATTTTTCAGCCACCATTTTTGCAGTAAAGAGATGAGTTAAGGGTAGAAAATGTGCTGATTTACTAACCAATCGACAACTACAAGAATTTGTGTTCTTGCTATTGGATGATGGCAGTCCTTCGATGAAGCCCATGGTGACGTCGTCCCAAACTTGGCAAGGAATGGGCAATGGTTACAAGAGTCCTGCAGGTGATAGAGTTTCTATCTTAACTCGTTGACATATGTCACAAGAAGAGACATAGTCATGCACTGCCTGATACATATATGGCCAATAGAATTGCTGGGAAAGTCATTTGTATGTCCGTAACACTCCTGAATGTCCATCAACTTGAGAATCATGGAATTCTTGCAAGAGTCGCTTGATTATTAGAGAATTTGGAGGTACTACCACTCGATTTTTATAGCACACCAGTCCATTTCACCAGGTGTAAGGAACACCAAGTTTCACAGTTGTTGACTTGCCTATTTTGTCCATTTAAGGATGTCTAGCAGCCTCCTCTTTAATCTCGTCCCATATAGGAGCTTGTGAAACAAACAAAGCCACTCTTGACAGTGCATCAGCCACTGAATTCTCCTGGCCTGGTTTTTAAATGATTTTATAATGATACCCAAGAAACTTTGCCACCCATTTTTGTTGTTTTGGAGTTCTAATGTGTTGCTCCAATAAATATTTGAGGCTATAGTGATCCGTTTGGATACAAAATTATCATCCCAGTAAATATGATCGTCAAGTTTAGATAGCTCGCACAATGGCCAACATTTCTCTCGCATAAATAGACCATGATTGTTTGGATAGCCCTGAAGCTGGGCTCATGAAGGCAATTGGTTTTTCTTGTTGAGTTAGAACAACACCAATTCCATCCCCTAAAGCATGAGATTCAATAACAAAAGGCTCATTAAAGTTAGGCAGGGCAAGTGTAGGTGTTGAAGTCATGGCTTGTTTAAGAGCTTGGAAGGCGAATTCAACCTCTTTTGACCATCCGAATTGCCCCTTTCTTAATAGGTTTGTAAGTGGGGGAGCCAAGATGTCGTAGGTACAAACAAACTTGCAATAATATCCTATAAGACCTAAGAAACCACTCAATTCAGAAATATTAGTAGGCCTAGGCCAATTTAGCATTGCGTTAATTTTACCTTGATCAACTTTCACTCCCTGAGAAGTAACAATATGACCCAGGTACTCCAACTTTTGCTGGTTAAATGCACATTTGCTGAATTTAATATAAAATTGGTGTTGCTTTAAAATTTCAAAAGCTTGTTTAACATGTTCAAGATGCATGATACAATTAGGGCTATAAATTAAAATGTCATAAAAAAAACTAGTATATATTTACGAAGGTAACATTGGAAAATGAAATTCATAATGACTTGAAAAGTGAAGGCTGCATTACAAAGACCAAAAGGCATGACTAAATATTCGTAATGATCATTATGAATGCAAAAAGCAATTTTAAAAATGTCTGAAGAGTATACCCGTACTTGATGATAGCCAGCTCTGCGGTCTAATTTAGTAAAGTAAGAGGTTGTTCATCTAGCATATCATCAATTATTGGAATTGGAAATTGATCTTTGATGATTACTGTATTGAGGGCTCTATAATCAATACAAAAACACCATGTGACATCTTTTTTTTAACCAATAAGACAATAGATGAAAAAGTACATCTTATAAGCCCCAATTTTAATTTAAGGTCTCATATTGATGGGCTTGGGTTCCCTCATTTAGAGTGATGCAATGGTCAATCTCTTTTACTGGGGTAATTGCTTAAGCTCTTGAAAAATGTCCTCCAAAGATTTTATCTAGCCCCTGTAACTTGTGAGTTTGATTTTCCACTGGAATTGCATTGTCAATGCTTTCCAATTGCAAACCACGGTTCCCAATTGCTCCAACCATTGTATGCCTAACACTAAGTCTAACCCTGTCAAAGGCAAGGAATAGAGAGTAAGAGAAAAAGGGATACCTTGAAGTAAGATCGACACTTGCTCAAATCTCCCTTAGCATTTCAATGGATTCCCGTTAGCAACTTTCACGTTGAATGGGCCTGGTTGGAACCACCGGTAATTGTAACAAATTAGCAAACTTCTCGCTAATAAAATTATGGGTGGAACCATTGTCAATGAGGACAGCCACCTCATAGGGTCCGATCTGAGCCACATTACTCGCATGGTGCTAGAAGTTGACCATCTTATTAAAGCATGAAGTGATATCTCCGGTTCAATTATGGTTTCCTTATTTGTCTCAGCTTCATCATTTGAACTGTAGCTCCCCTCCAACAATAAGAGTTGGGGACCTCGGCACTTGGCACTTATGGCCTAAGGTAAATTTTTCATCACAATTATAGCAAATGCCTTGATCTCGCTGCTTTTGCATTTCTTCCCAGGTGAATCTTTTCATTCGTGAGGCTGGTGTGGTTTTTGTTTGGGTTGTAAGGTCAAGTTGTGGGCGACTGAATTATGGTAGCCGTGTGAGCTTTCATTGGCGAGTAAGCTGGTCGTCTCGTATTCGTGCAAGGCTGAAAGCTTCCTTTAAGGATTGTGGTTTAAACATCTGGATGCCTTATGTAATTTCTAATTTAAGGCCTCCCATAAACATCCCTACCAGGGCCTTTGGTGTCCATCCTTACACCCTATTCCCTAGTCTTTCAAATTCCTTTTGGTAGTCTTGTAATAAGCTAATATGTTTAACCCTTGATAAAGCTTCATCAAAATCTTCACAATCAACAGGTCTAAAACGAGCTCACAGTTCTTCCTCAAAAGCTGCTCATGTCACTTCTCTCCCTTCTTCGTTGTAGGCACGACATAGCCATTGCCACCATTGATTAGTGATGTGTGTAATTCATAATTTTGTGAAAACAGAGAGAGGAGAAAGACAAGAAGTAGAGTTCTGGACAATATCATATCCTTAATTGAATTCAACCGGCTATATAAATAGTCATTACAAATAACAGAAATAAAGCAACTTAATACAAATAATTATTGCAGAATGAAACTACCGTTGGAGAATAGGAACCGCTTCATAACTGAAACAATTCCTCTATCTTATTGAATGAAAGTAACTGAAATGCAATTAACTATGCCTCCGTCTGCACCCACGTCCAGTGCACCTCTGCCATGCATGCGTTGCATGCATGCATTGAGTGAAGCACGTAACAATCCTGCCCACTCAAACTGTCCTTGTCCTCAAGGACGGAAATGGGGGTAAGACTTAAAAAACCGCCACTCATTTTCCCAAGTGGCATCATCATCTGACGCACCTACCCATTTCACTAACACTTCTGCCTTGGGACGATATTTTCCCTTCTGAATTTCACGCCTGGCCAATATGGAAGTAGGTTGGGGAAGAATGGTAGAATCGTCTGCGAGAGGAGGAAGTTGGGATGATAGAGGCGTGATTGATCCCAAATGTTTCCGTAACAAACTGACATGGAAAACATTATGAATTTGGCAGTCTTTGGGGAGGTCCAACCGGTATGCCACAAGACTGACTTTGCTCAGTATCTGGAATGGTCCATAGAACCGAGGGGAGAACTTTAAGGAACTTCTAAATGCAATTGTAGTCTGACGATAAGTTTGTAACTTCAAGTATACATAATCACCGACCTCAAATGAGACCTCTTGCCTCCGTTGATTAGCATGACTCGTCATTCTCTCTTGAGCAAGACGAAGATTTCTACGAAGATCATGTAAGAGGGAGTCTCGGTCTTGGAGGTATTCCTCAATAGCTTAAACCTTGGCAGTCCCTAGAACATAGGTGAGCGGGTGTGGCGGTGGAATTCCATAGATAGCCTCAAAGGGAGTGATTTTGGTTGACGAATGGGTCGATGTATTATAGCTAAACTCTGCCCAAGGTATCCAGTCCATCCATGTCTTTAGTTGTAGGCCGACAAAGTAGTGAAGGTATTGCTCCAGGACGCGATTAACAACCTCTGTCTGTCCATCGGTCTGGGGATGATAGCTGAAACTCATACATAACTGTGTCCCTTGTAGCTAAAAGAGGGTCTGCCAGAAGGAGCTAATGAAGACCTTATCCCTGTCACTCACAATGGAGGTGGGAATACCATGTAAACGAACCACATTTGCCACAAATGTCTTAGCAACCGAAGCAGCTGTAAAGGGATGCTTCAGGGGAAAAAAGAGAGCATACTTGGAAAGGCGATCTACCACTACCATAATGACAGAATGGTCGTTTGAAATGGGAAGGCCTTCAATGAAATCCATTGAAATATCTGTCCAGATTTGCGTGGGAATAGGCAGGGGCTGAAGCAACCCCGCAGGTTTCATGCAATCTGATTTGCATTGTTGGTAGACCACACACATTTGCAGGTAGTCCTTCACTGTCTGTCATAGCTTTGGCCAAAAGAAGCTGTGGCTGATCCAAGAAAGGGTCTTATGGAACCCGAAATGGCCCCCCACAGGAGAGGAGTGACTGTCAGCTAGAATCAACGGAATCAGGGAGGAGGTAGGACTTAGAAAAACTCTATCATTGTGGAACCAAACCCCATCACGTAGGTCATCGGTTGGGAGGTATTCTTGCTGGTATACAAAGCATAAAAGGGATCCTGTTTCACCTCCGTTTGTAGTTAGGGCCACTAATCTGCGTGGGGAACTGAAATGAAGAGGAAGTGCACCTCTCCTATATGTGATAAGGAGTCTGCAACCTGATTTTCAACCCCCTTCTTATACTCAATAGTGTAATCGTATCCCAGAAGCTTGGGAAGCCACCGTGTCTGGGCAGGAGTGGTAATGCGCTGCTCCAGCAAGTACTTGAGGCTTTTATGGTTTATACGCACGATAAATGGTTTCCCAAGTAGATAATGTCACCACTTCCGGATTGCTTTGACAATGGCTAAAATCTCCTTTTCATATGTAGAAAGAGTGAGGGATGATCCTTTAAGGGCTACACTAAAATAAGTCACGGGGTGGCTGTTTTGAGTACGGACGGCTCCTATTCCCAACCCACTGGCATCACATTCAACTACAAAGGGCTGAGAAAAATCCGGAAGGCATAAGGTGGGTGGAGTCGTGAGGGCTTGCTTGAGTTGATTGAATGTTGCCTCCGTCGCGTCAGTCCAATTGAACTTTTCTTTAGTCAAGAGTTTGGTCATAGGAGCTGTCATGCTGCTAAAGTGACAAATGAATTTCCTGTAATATCCGGCTAAGCCTAGGAATCCTCGAACTTCCCTGGTTGTAGTGGGTGTGGGCCAAGCCACCACTATTTTTTTCGAGGTCCACAGATACGCCATCTTTGTTGATAGAATGCCCCAAATACTTAACCTGTTGAACTCCAAAATGACATTTGGACTCTTTGGAAAACAACTGGTTAGCAGCTAAAATCTTAAAAACAAGTTGCAAGTGAGTTAGGTGATCTTCCTATGACTTGGAATAAACTAGGATGTCATCGAAGAATACCAAAATAAATTGCCGAAGGTAGGGTCGAAAAAGGTCATTCATGAGGCTTTGGAAAGTTGCTGGGGCATTAGTTAGCCCGAAAGGAGAGCATTTCAAAGGCTTCCTGGTAAACAGCAATAGTTGAGGTTTGTTTCAATCGGGTCAAAGCTTCAGAGGGCCGGATCTTCATATTCGGTTGGACCGAATCTCAGTGAGATGGCCTGTGTAAGTTCATCCCAAGTGAGTGGCCCACAAAACTTTGTTAGCCAACGAAACCATTGTAACGCAATGCCTTCCGGGTGGAATGCAGCTAACTGTACGCGTTGTGCAGCTCTAATGTTCTGAAACTCAAAGTATTGTTCAGCTCTATAAAGCCAACCAATTAGGTCTTCTCCGTTGAACTTTGGGAAATGCAGCTTGAGTTGTGGTGGATGTGGGTGATCAAAACTAGCAACAGAAGGAGGGCGGTTGCTCGATGGGAAGAAGATTCCTATGCAAATGGGTTGATGTCAGGAGGAACGGCTTGCAAGAATAGTTTGTAAGGCTACAATGAGTTGATCAAAGCTGGCCTCGTGCCTAACCAAAGTCTCATTGACTTTGTTGCAGAATTCAACACTAGATTTTCCACGGGTGTCCATGGACTGAAACGGCTCTGATACCAAATGATGTGTTTAACTTAGAATTTTGTAAAAACAGAGAGAGGAGAAAGACAAGGAGTAGAGTTCTGGACAATATCATACCCTTAATTGAATTCAACCGGCTATATAAATAGCCATTACAAATAATAGAAATAAAGCAACTTAATACAAATAATTGCTACAGAATGAAACTGCCGCTGGAGAATAGGAACCGCTTCATAACTGAAACAATTCTTCTGTCTTATTGAATGAAAGTAACTGAAATGCAATTAACTATGCCCCCGTCTGCACCCACGTCCAGTGCACCTCTACCATGTATGCGTTGCATGCATGCATTGAGTGAAGCACGTAACAATTAGCTTCACCTTCGAGATGGAATGATGCCATTGACACTTTGTGTGCTGCCATGGTGCCTTGGTATTCAAAAAATTGTTCCACTCTATTGCACCATTCAGTTGGGTCATCATCGGAGTTTCTTGAAAATTCAAGCTTTGTCAACTTAGAAGAGAACATCTGTCTTCCTCCCTCCGTAGTCTCCCTAAACTCTTTTTATTGTTACGAGAATGACCACCAAAGTATACAACCTAACCAGTACTGTTTTCAGCATCACCGCTGATGAGTTTGTCCTCTTACGTACGTGACTTCTTTATGAAAGATAACTTCACATTGGTTTTCATACCTCTTTAATGTTTCCAGTGATATATAGACTCTCCCTCATTTTCAAGCCCAAGGAGAGATCTTTTGCCTTCGTTAATGCCAGAGAAGTTGTGTCTGCTCCAGATGGTCTTATCTCTGATTCTGCATCCACAGTCCCCCAAGGTGGAAATTTAAAAGGTTTGTTTAAGCATGCTTTTGAAGTGTGTTGTTGATTGAATGTTGGAGGGCCAACCATAACTCCAATGAATCATACCTTGTCAAGGTCGACATGGCTGCCTGATTCACCATGTAATGCCTCTCCCCAAGGTGCTCGGAATGCATCCGTCACTCCCAGTGCCATTAAATACCTGCAAAGTGGGGCAACACCATATATTGCGCCAAACTGGGTTTATGCAAATGCAGATGAAATGACACAATCTGAGACGCTGCAGCCAAACTTCAATCTGACGTAGTGGATGAGTGTTGATCATGGGTTTTCCTACTTGATCAGAACGCACTTCTGTGATGTTGCAAGCCAGGCCCTTAAAGACAATTGTACTTCAACGTGTATATAAACAGCTTGATGGGTGTGTCAGGTCTTGACCTTTCTTCCATCAACAATGCCCTTTCAACTGCATATTATACAGATTTTGTGCTCAATGTCTCATCCATCAAGAGTGAATCCATCAGGATTCAGGTTGTGCATGCTTCCGGCATACAGTCTGGCATGCCTAATGCTATTCTTAATGGATTGGAAGTTAAAAAGATGAGCAACTCCGTGGGGAGCTTGGATGGTTTATTCGGTGCTGATGGATCGAGTGAAGGGCGTAGAATGAAGATTGTTGCGGGTGTTGGCCTTGCAATGGCGGTGACAGCATCGCTCTTACTTGCAATTGTGTACATCCGATGGCCAAAGGGGCCTCAAGATTGGGAGAAGCAAAACAGTCGCTTCTCATCATGGCCCTTTCCTCTCCGCACCAGCCATTATAGTTCTTGTGTTGGTTTCTTGAATATTATTAACGTAATAAAAACTATCAAATAAAATTATTTTGGAATTTTTAGTATCTGTTAGATAGATATAGAGTTATTTAGAGATTTATTACATGAAGATTTGATTTTCTTCGACTTTGAATAATTCGTTAAAGGTTGGATTGTCGCAAACTACAAGCCATCCAATTGTACGGCCTCCAACAGTAATCCACACGAACCACCTATAAGAAATCTTCTAAATCCCTATTTAGAAGAGATAAATTGTTATGTCTAAAGTGTTAGCTCTAATTTTGTTATGTAATTTTTATTTCTAACAGACAACCACTTCTTTTTTTTCACTTACAAAATAATGGGCTTAGCTTTATATTTTTAAGGAATCTTAAAAACCCTATAAAAAACAAAATATATATTTGCCTCTTAAATAATATCCATATATTATGTAAGGATAATTTTAGAAATTTAATCAATCAAGTTCTTATTTGATTTTTCTAGGTCTAGAAATATAATTTGTGTATTAATTATATTCTAATTCTTAATTTCTAAAATATATTTTAATCAAGTCATACTTAATTAAATCATCCAAATTTAATTTCTGACTAATAGTTCTTAATGTGTGTGACCCATTAGTGTCCTAAGATATTGGCCCAAATATAAAATATAATTCTAATTAAATAGAATTAAATAAATTAAATATTATCAATTCATCAATTGATTAATTTATATTTCAAGATCAGGTGTATTGTCTAGCAACGTATCATCAATGTATCATGATCTTCCAAATATTATAAAAGTCATTAGTGGTTTGACTTAACCTTTCAGTAACCGGTTTCTTAGTGTAATTAATATCATTTCATCAATAATGTTCTGATTTAACATTATAGCATAAAAAGTATATCTATCATGTTAAATCATGTTTGTTCTCTACATAATAATTATTAATCGTTTGAATAAGATTTGAAACTCTTTTCAAATCTCATTTCACATTAGCCAAGGATTTCTCGGTCAATACTATTTGAGAACAAATGAAATATTTTTTCTAATTCATCTAGGGTGATGAATCCTTTTTTTATCACTCAAGTACCTTCATATAGTTCATGCTACATTCAATGTCTGCCTTTTTTATTACCTCAATTAAGATAACATGCAATATGATCAAAAAATAATATTATTTGTATAAGATGACTTAATGATCTCAAGTCTAAGGATCATATACACAACTGTCACTTGAGCCTTTCCATAGACATATGTGATATCTTTATATGAAATTCTCATGCGGGTCAGTTCAGTGTATATATTTTATGTCAATTTGACTGAATGACCTCCCTTCATGAGAGTCTCTTTCATTAAATAGGAAGAATTCTGATTTACATTCCATAAAATCTGCTACTATTAACTATAATCTCGAATAGAATGAAGAAGAGTAAGAGTAATCTGGGGAAATCTAATTTCTGCAAGCAGTCCACGAAGCCAAACAACCTTCTTCATGGCTCTATATTCAGACTCAGTCGAAGATTTGGAAACACGATCTTGTTTCTTACTCTTCCAAGATATCAAGAAATCACCAAGAAACATACACCAACCTGTAACAGAGCGATGTGTATCAGGACAACCCGCCTAATCGACATCACTAAAAGCAACAAGGCGGATAGAAGAACCAGCAGGGTAGAATAGGCCACGGCTAGAAGAGCCAAGTAGATATCGAATGATGCGACGAACAACTACCAAATGTAAATGACGGGGAGATTGCATAAATTGACTAACTTGCTGAACTGCAAAAGAGATATCAGGTCGAGTAATAGTAAGATAATTCAAGATGCCAACTAATTGCCGATATAAAGTTGGATTAGGCAGAAGATCCCCGTCATCACGTCGAAACTTAACATTCAGCTTCAAAGGACTATCCACCGGAGAAGAATCTTGAAGACCACCCAAAGCAATCAAGTCCTGAGCATATTTATGTTGATGCACAAATACACCAGAAGAAGAAGAATGAACTTCCAATCC
>Ga0307515_10007278_pt1 | contig 21911 bp, 18 predicted proteins | sample 17_EM_MG_FD_194513 | JGI IMG/M metagenome (GOLD analysis project Ga0307515, IMG submission 194513) | Populus trichocarpa ectomycorrhiza microbial communities from riparian zone in the Pacific Northwest, United States - 17_EM | ecosystem: Host-associated > Plants > Roots > Unclassified | place...
GAGATCTTCTCGGCGACGGCCAACCCGGACCGCAAGAAGCCGTTCGACATCCGGACGGTGATGCGGGCGCTCGCCGACCAGGACCACGCGGTGCTGGAGCGCTGGGCGGGCATGGCCGACGCGGAGACCGCGGTGGTGCAGGACGTGCACCTCGGTGGCATCCCGGTGTGCCTGCTCGGCATCGAGTCCCGGTCGGTGCCGCGGCGCGGCTTCCCGCCCACCGACGGCCCCGACACCTACACCGCGGGCACGCTGTTTCCGCGCTCCTCAAAGAAGGCCGCGCGGGCGATCAACGCGGCCAGCGGCAACCGGCCGCTGGTGGTGCTGGCGAACCTGTCGGGCTTCGACGGCTCACCGGAGTCGATGCGAAAGCTGCAGCTGGAGTACGGGGCCGAGATCGGCCGAGCGATCGTGAACTTCCGCGGGCCGATCGTGTTCTGCGTGATCTCCCGGTACCACGGCGGCGCGTTCGTGGTGTTCTCGAAGGCGCTGAACCCCAAGATGACCGTCCTCGCGCTGGAGGGCTCGTTCGCCTCGGTGCTCGGTGGCGCCCCCGCCGCCGCGGTGGTCTTCTCCGGGGACGTCAACGCCCGTACCGCGGCCGACCCGCGGGTGCGAGACCTGGAGGCCCGCGTCGCGGCCGCCTCCGGCGCCGACCGGGGCCCGCTCGCCGCCGAGTTCGACGAGCTCCGGGCTTCGGTCCGCGCCGAGAAGCTCGGCGAGGTGGCCACGGAGTTCGACCGGGTGCACAGCATTCAGCGGGCCGTCGAGGTGGGCTCGGTCGACGCCGTCATCCGCGCCGCCGAGCTGCGCCCGCAGATCATCAAGGCCATCGACGCCGGCCTCCGAGAGCAACGTTAGGGGGAGAATCGGGCGGCACGGTGGTCGCGTTTGCAAGATCCGAATACCCTTCGCTTCGTTGATCCCTCGAACGGAGTCGCCGCCCCCTATGCCGTCTCGTCGCGCCCGGCTGGCCATCGCCGCGGCCATCTCCCTGTCGGCCCTAGTCGCCTGTACGCCCCGAGCCGGGCAGCCGGCCGCGGCGCCAAGCAACTCGGCTCCGTCGGCCGGTGCCGCGGCCGCCGGCCGCCCGAACATCGTCTTCGTCCTGACCGACGACCTGTCGACGAATCTCGTGCCGTACATGCCCAACGTGCGCGCCCTGCAGCGGGACGGCACCACGTTCAGTAACTTCACGGTCACCAACTCGCTGTGTTGCCCGTCGCGCGCGTCGCTGCTCACCGGCCGCTTCCCGCACAACACGGGAATCATCAAGAACCACGGCAAGAACGGCGGCTTCCGGCTCTTCCACGCCCGTGGCGAGGAAAAGTCGACGTTCGCCACCGATGCGCAGGCGGCCGGCTACCGGACGGCCTTCCTCGGCAAATACCTCAACGAATACCAGCCCGGCCACAAGCTGGGCACCGGCCGGCCATATGTGCCGCCGGGCTGGGACGAGTGGTACGCCGGCGGCGACGCCTACCGGAACTTCAACTATGCCCTGAACGAGAACCATCGGGTCGTCCGCTACGGGGACAAACCGGCGGACTACCTGACCGATGTGATCGCGGCCAAGGCCCGTGACTTCATCACCGTCTCGGCCGCCGCCGGCGCCCCGTTCCTGGTCGAGCTCTCCGCCTATGCCCCGCACAGCCCGTTTACCCCGGCGCCTCGCGACGCGGCCTCCTTTCCGGGGCTGACCGCGCCGCGAGGACCGGCGTTCGACAAGATCCCGACCGCCGCGCCCGCCTGGCTCGCCGGCCATGCGCCGCTGACCGCCCGGAAGAAGACCGCGATCGACGTGGCCTTCCGCAAGCGGGTTCAGGCGGTCCAGGCCGTGGACCGCATGATCGGTACGCTGCGGGAGACTCTGGAAAAGTCGGGTGTCGCCGACCGCACCATCGTCATCTTCAACTCGGACAACGGCTTTCACCTGGGCGAGCATCGGCTCAGCGAGGGCAAGCAGACGGCGTTCGACACCGACATCACCGTGCCGCTGGTCGTCGCGGGCCCGGGCGTACGGGCCGGCCAGGTGGTCACCGGCATGGTCCAGAACATCGACCTGCGTCCCACCTTCGCCGAGCTCACCGGGGCGCCCGCTGCCGCCGACATCGACGGCCGCAGCATCGTGCCGCTGCTCGCCGGCGCAACCGCCGCTGGCCCGGCGCTCACTGATCCGGCCCTCGCTGGCCCAGCCGTCTCCGGTTCGGCTCCTGCTGGTTCGGCATCCGCTGGCCCAGCCGTCCCCGGTTCGGCTCCCGCCGGCCCAACCGTCTCTGGTTCGGCTCCTGCCGGTTCGGCTCCCGCTGGCCCAGTCGTGTCCGGCCCGGTCGTGTCCGGCCCGGTCGTGTCCGGCCCGGTCGTGTCCGGCCCAGCTCTGGCCGGTTCGGCTCCCGCCGGCCCAACCGTCTCTGGTTCGGCTCCTGCCGGTTCGGCTCCCGCTGGCCCAGTCGTGTCCGGCCCGGTCGTGTCCGGCCCGGTCGTGTCCGGCCCGGTCGTGTCCGGCCCGGTCGTGTCCGGCCCAGCTCTGGCCGGTTCGGCTCCCGCCAGTTCGGCTCCCGCCGATCCGGCTCTCGCCGGCTGGCGTGAGTTGGCGTTGGTTGAACACCTCGATTCCACCAACGACCCCGCCGACCCGGACTTCGGGGAAGTGCACGCGGATCTCCCGCCCACCTACCAGGCCCTGCGGGCCACCGGCTACAAGTACGTCGAGTACGTCGACGGCAGCCGCGAATACTACGATCTCGTGCGCGACCCCAACGAACTCCACAATACGGTCGCCACTCTTCCCAAGGCGCGCCTCGCCGCCCTGCACGCCGCCCTGCGGTCCATGACGGCATGCCGGGGTCAGACGTGCTGGACCGCGAGTTGGACGTCCTGATCGCGCCGTGCTGGACCGCGAGCTGGACGCCCTGATCGGCGCCGTACCGGATCGCCGACCGGACGTAGAATGCGGGCGTGGCTGACCCAGCTGAGCCCGCGGCGACCGACATCAGGGCCACGGCCGCGGCGACGTACTCGGCGACAGCCGACCACTTCGACGACCCGGCGCTGTCCTTCTGGGATCGCTACGGCCGCCGTACGGTCGACCGGGTCGAGTTGCGGCCCGGCGCTCGCGTGCTCGACGCCTGCTGCGGCACCGGCGCGTCGGCGTTGCCGGCCGCGCACGCGGTCGGTCCCGGCGGCCGGGTGTTGGGCCTCGACTTCAGCGCCCCCGCCTTGCGGCTGGCTCGTGCCAAGGCGGCGAGTCGAGGGCTGTCCAACGTGGAGTTCCGGCAGGCCGACATCGAGCAATCCGGGCTGCCGGCGCAGTCCTTCGATGCGGTTGTCTGCGTGTTCGGCGTTTTCTTCCTGCCGGACATCGAAGCCGGGATCGCCGGGCTGTGGCGGCTCGTGCGTCCGGGCGGCCGGCTCGCCATCACGATCTGGGGGCCGCGGCTGTTCGAGCCGATGACGAGCGAGTTCTGGGCGGCCGTGGAGCGCGAGCGGCCCGGTCTCGCCGCCGGTTTTCACCCGTGGACCAGGGTGACCGAGCCGGCGGACCTGCGGGAACTGTTCGTCCGCGCCGGCGCCGCGCTGCCCGTCGTGGCGGCCGAGCCGGGCGTGCAGCCGCTGACCAGCCCGGAGGACTGGTGGACGATCGTGCTCGGCACCGGCTACCGAGCCACCGTCGAGCGGCTTGGCGCCGCCGCGGCGGGGCGCGTTCGAGACGCCAACCTCGCAGCGGTCGAGGAGAGCGGCGTACGCGAAGTCGAGACCAACGTCGTGTACGGGATCGCCGAGCGTTAACGCCTGTCCAACTCTGTCCACCAACGGCACGCTGTCTGCGATGCGCTCATAAGATCATGCGCGGATTGGGAGGTGACGCCTCAATGGAGTCGACACAACAGGGGATCGGGCCGGCCCCGACCGGAACGGCTGCGCCGAGGGCGGCCGGGGAAGTGAAAAGCGGCGCACGCGTCGCCGTGGGGCTTCTGCTCGTGCTGCCCGCGGCGCTCGCCTTGCTGGTGGGTTATGTCCTGCCGTCGCTCAAGACGGTGCAGGTCAGTTTCTCCCGGATCAGCCTGCCGGGCCGGCCCAGCGAAAGTGTCGGCTTTGACAACTACTCCCGACTGGGCGCAGACACGGCGCGGGAGTTCGGTTACGCGCTCGTGTTTGTGGGGCTGCCTCTGCTGGTGGTCCTTGTCGTCGGGCCGCTGCTGGCGTTCGCGGCACACCTCGCCGGTCGCCGGGTCCGCCTGGCGGTCCGGCTCGCGCTGGTGGTGCCGATGGTCTGCTTCGCGCCGGCGGTGATGGCCGTGACTTGGCTGATCGATTTTGGTACGGGCGAGTCGCTACCGCTGACGATGCTCGCCGCGGCAGGGCTGTCGACGTTCGGGCTCGTCTGTGGGATCGCAGTGACCGCCTACCTGGCGGTACTGCGGCGCGATGCCCCGGTCAAGACGGCCATCACCGCCGGGCTCGCCGTCGCGGGCATCGCGGTGCTGGCCACCGCCGCGACCGCGCTTCAGGTGCTCACCTTTCCGTTGGTGCTGGGGGCCGGCGGCCGGGACGGCACCGGTGTCACCCCACTCTTCGGCGTCTACACCACCGGTTTTCGCCAGTTCGACCTCGGCGGCGCCGCGGCGCTGTCGACAGTGCTCGGCCTGGTCCTGGGGCTGCTCGGCCTGGCGGCGGCGGCCGTCGTGATCTTCACTAACGTGCGGGTAGAGGTGGACCGGTCCGGCGAGCCAACGGCACAGACTCGACCGTGGGCCGTAGCGGTCACCGGCGCCGTCCTGCTCGTCGTGCTCGGGGTGGCACTGTTCGGGCTGTGGCCCTGGCTTCGACCGCTCTTGGCCTCCGGAGTGCCGAGCGGACCGGACACCGGCAGGCTGCTGGTCAACACCTGGCTGCCGCCGCTGATCTCCACAGTGGTCGGCGTCGGGTGGGCCGCGCTGGCGGGCTTCGCGATCGGCGTGCTGCGCCCGCTGGGCCGGTACAGCGGCCTGCTGCTGGTGCCGTTCGCGCCCTGGCTCTTTATCGGGGTGGGGCCGCTGGTCATTGCGAACTTCCTGGACGTGACGGAGGCCGAAACGGCCGACACGTTCGTCGGCATGATTCCACCAGGGTGGCTGTCGATCCCGGCACTGTTCGCCTTCACCGTCTTCTTCCGGGGCCAGGCCGCGCGGTGGACGGAACTGACCAGCAGCAGGGGACCGGCCTGGGCCGTGCTCGGGACGTGGTTGCCGGCGCTGCCCTTCGTGGGCCTCGTCGGTGGCGCAACCTGGCTGATCCGCGCGCAGGACATCAGCTGGACCTACGCGGCGATGTACAACCCGGACCGGTTGTCTGGTCCGCTATGGGCGGCGCAAGCGATGCAGCAAGACCCCGACGCGGTCCAACATGCCCTGCCCCTGGTGGCGGTGGTCCTCTTCGCCGTGGCGCTCGGCGCGCTGCAGGTGTGGTATCTCGACCGCCTGACAATCAGGGCCGGTTCCCGCCCGCGGCCTGGCTCTAGCTAGTCGTCCAGTCCGGGTTTCCGACGGGCCAGGATTCGTCCCTTTCTTGGTGCCTCCGGGTCCAGGTCGGGGGATGGGTTGCCGTTTACTGCGCACCGGAGGCGGGGGTGAGGTCCGTCGTGCGCGGGCCAGGCGTCCCGTGACGGGTTTCGGAATGCTCCGGGTCAAAAGCTGGCCACTGTGGGGTGTCCGTACTGGGCGCGTTCCGTAGCCACCGTGCGGGGCTCCGTAGCTGGTCGATCTCTACTGCATGCCCTTCGGGCAGCCTTTCCCTGGTTTCGAGGGCGGGTCTGGTCGCGGTGCGTGCACGGGCCGGCCGCCTGGGTCAGAGCTTGGGTGGGTGAGGCTGGCTCGCCCTCGATCCTCAAGGTCTACTGGCCGGGAGACTCCCATATTGCGCAAAGCCATCCCGCGCCCGTGGGTCGCGGCGGGTCTGATGGTGTTCCGGGGTGCGCGGGCCGGTGATCTGCCGGGCGGGGTTGGCGGTGGTCACAGGCCGGTGGTCCCGCCTGCCGGACGTCGTGTCCGTCTGCCGGGACGTGATCCCAGCGAGTAGACAGATGTTCCATCATCTGGACCCATCGGCATCGCAAATCATACCATTCACCTCATATCCGCGATCCTGGATGCGATCTTGGAGAGCAGGTGTGCGGAGCGCACCCTAACTGCACAACAATGCCGGCGGCACCGACAATAAGGGCTGAATATGCCGGTTTGCGGGGTCGGTGATTCCACATTGCGGAACACGCCCACCCGCCGGGACGATGCCCGTGATCCGGGACCCGGGTCCATCAGACGGGAACCCGGCCACGGACAGCGTCACCCGCCCGGCCATCCCGGACACAACGCAGGACACATCAAGGCCAGGCGCGTGGCAACCACCCCGAGGGCCACCGACGAAGCCGCACCCCTGATCTTGCCGAACTGGCCGCTGAGGTGCGTCGTTGGCTGGGGGCGGGGCGTGATCTCTCTGTTGTTTGGTTCGCGAAGTGATGCACGGTTTTCACCGTGGTAACACGACCTACGCGCAAAGGAAATGCCTGGTGGGGAGCCTGTGCGGATGGCCGACTCGACCGGGCCGGTGACGCCCGTGGGCGGTTCCGGCCGATTTGATCCCGCTGGCCCGTTGGCTGGCTTCACCGTTGCGGTGACCGCTGAGCGGCGCCGGGAGGAGCTCGCCGCACTTTTTGAGCGCCGTGGCGCCAAGGTTGTGGTGGCGCCTGCCATCACGATCGTGCCGCTCGGCGACGATCAGGCGTTGCAGGCCGCTACCGAGGCTTGTGTGGGGCTTGCTCCCGATATCGTGGTGGCCACCACCGGGATTGGCTTCCGGGGTTGGCTGGAGGCCGCCGAGGGCTGGGGGATCGGCGACACCCTGCGGGCGGCGCTCAGCCGGGCCCGGCTCATCGCCCGCGGCGCCAAGCCGTGCGGTGCTATTCGGGCCGCCGACCTGACCGAGGACTGGTCGGCCGCTTCCGAGTCGTGCGAGGAGATCCTTGAGCGGCTGGTCGAGCAGGGCATCGCCGGGCGGCGCATCGCCGTGCAGTTGCATGGCGGCCCGCAGGCCGAGTTTACCGACGCGCTGCGCAGCGCCGGGGCCGCCGTCGTGGAGATCCCCGTCTATCGGTGGACGCTGCCGCCGGATGTCGCGCCGGTACGGCGGCTCGTCGGCCAACTTACCGCCGGCCAGGTTGATGCCGTCACGTTCACCAGCGCCCCCGCCGTGCAGGCGCTGCTGGAGATCGCCGGTGCTAGCGCCGCCGAGGTGCTTGACCGGTTTCGGCACGGCACGATGGCCGCGTGCGTGGGGCCGGTGACCGCCGCCTCGCTGGTCGAGCAGGATGTGCCGGTGGTGACACCGCACCGGTCCCGGCTTGGCGCCCTGGTCAAGGTCGTCACCGATGAGTTGCCGCGGCGGGCCGTTCGGCTTTCGGTGGCCGGCACGGTGCTGGAGATTCGCGGTCATGCCGTGTTGATCGACGGTCGGCTGCAGGCGCTCGCCCCGGCGGCGATGGCGATTCTCGCCTCGCTGGCCTCCCGGCCGGGCGCGGTGGTCTCCAAGGATCGCCTGGTCGACGCGTTGCCGCGGGGCACAGATGGGCACGCCGTCGACGTCGCGGTGGCCCGGCTGCGGACCGCGCTCGGCTCGGCCGGCCACATCGAGACCGTCATCAAGCGCGGCTACCGGCTGCGCGTCGACGACCCGTCCCTTTGAGCGACCGTCACCGTCGAAGACCCGTCCCTTTGAGCGACCGCAGCGCCGCGGAGCTACCTGCAGCAGGGCTTGCGAGAGGTAGGCACGGCATGAAAGGCGTTCCGGTTTTGCTTGCGGTCGCGCACGGGACCCGGTCTGCCGCCGGGCAGGCGCAGATTCGTGAGCTGGTGGACAAGGTTGCCTGCCGGCTTCCCGGCGTGGACGTCCGGCTGGCCTACGCGGATGTGCAGCAGCCCCGGGTCGGCGATGCGATCCAGGGCCTCGATGCCGTCGTCGTGCCGCTGCTGCTGTCGTCCGGCTATCACGTACGGGTGGATATCGCCCGGGCCGTCGAGGCGAACGACGCCGTTGCCACCGCGCCGCTCGGGCCCGATCCGGTATTGGTGGAGAGCCTGGCCCGGAAGATCGGGGCGACCGATACCGTGGTGCTCGCCGCCGCCGGCTCGTCGGATCCGGGCTGGCGCGCCGACATCGCGGACGTTGCGGCCCAGTTGAACGCGCACGTCGCCTACGCCTCCGGCACCGAGTCGCGGGTCGATGACGTGGTGCGCCGGCTGCGCGCGCAGGGTGCCGAGCGGATCACGGTCGCCGCGTACCTGCTCGCCGAGGGCTTGTTCTATCGGTCGTTGCATCGGGCCGGGGCTGACCGGGTGACGCCGCCGCTGTGCGCGGACCCGGCGGTCGTCGACCTCGTGCTGGCCCGGTACCGGCACCTCACAATGGTGCCGAGCGGCTTGTAGGGTTTTCCGAACGTCATAGCAATCGTGCCGGTCCGGGCAGGTAACGCCGGTGCTACAGCATCATGAACGTGACGGTGACCGAGACACATTGCCCGTACTGCGCACTGCAGTGCGGCATCTCGCTGCTCCCCGAGATCCCGAAGGTCCGGCTCGAACCTACCGATTTTCCGGTCAACCGGGGCGGCCTGTGCGCCAAGGGCTGGACCGCCGCGGAGCTGCTCGATCACGAGGATCGGCTGCTCACCCCGCTCGTGCGCAAGGATCCCGCGGACCGCGGCAGCCCGCTGCGCGAGGCGACCTGGGACGAGGCCTACGAGCGGATCGTGGCCGGCATCCGCAAGAGCCAGCAGGCGTACGGCCCGGACAGCGTCGGCGCGTTCGGCGGCGGCGGGCTCACCAACGAGAAGGCGTACACGCTCGGCAAGTTCGTCCGGGTTGCGCTGCGCTCGGCCTCGATCGACTACAACGGGCGCTTCTGCATGTCGTCCGCGGCCACCGCCGGGAATCGGTCCCTCGGCGTCGACCGGGGGCTGCCGTTTCCGCTCGAGGACGTGGCGAAGGCGCGGACGGTCCTGCTGGTCGGCGCCAATCCGGCCGATGCGATGCCGCCGTCGATGCAGTATCTCGATGCCGGACGGGCCGAGGGGGCGCGGCACATCGTCGCGGATCCGCGGCTCACGGCGACCGCCAAGGGCGCGTACCTGCATCTGCAACCCCTGCCCGGCACGGACCTGGCGCTGGCCAACGGCCTGCTGCACATCGCGGTTCGGGAGGGGTTGATCGACGAGGAGTACATCCGGGAGCGGACCACCGGCTTCGCGGCCGTGCGGGCCGCCGTCACCTCGTATTGGCCCGAGCGGGTCGAGCGGATGACCGGGGTGCCCGAGGCGCAACTGCGCGAGACAGTGCGGCTGCTTGCCACCGAACGCCCGGCGATGATCCTCACCGCGCGCGGCGCCGAGCAGCACAGCAACGGTACCGACACGGCACAGGCCTATCTGAACCTCGCGTTGGCGCTCGGGCTGGTCGGCCGGCCCTACTCCGGCTACGGCACGATCACCGGGCAGGGCAACGGGCAGGGCGGCCGCGAGCACGGGCAGAAGGCCGATCAGCTGCCCGGTTACCGCCGGCTCGACGACCCGGCCGCCCGCGCGCACGTCGCCGGCGTCTGGGGTATCGACCCGGACGAGCTGCCGAAGCCCGGCAAGTCCGCGTACGAGATGCTCGACCGCCTCGGCACGGACGGCGGGGTCCGCGTCCTGCTGGTGCTGGCCAGCAACATGGCCGTCTCCGCGCCGCACGCCGGCCACGTCATCGACCGGTTGCGCGCGCTGGACCTGCTCGTGGTCTCCGACATCTTCCTCTCCGAGACCGCGGCGCTCGCCGACGTGGTGCTGCCGACCGCGCAGTTCGCCGAGGAAGAGGGCACGATGACCAACCTCGAGGGCCGGGTCATCCGCCGCAAGATGGCACTTCCGCCGCCCCCGGACGTCCGCACCGACCTGCAGTTTCTCGCCGGGCTGGCGGATCGGCTGGGCCGCGGGCAGTACTTCAGCGAGGACCCGCGGGCGGTCTTCGACGAGCTGCGCCGGGCCAGCGCCGGCGGGATCGCCGACTACGCCGGCATCACCTACGAGCGCATCGAGGCCGAGCAGGGCGTGTTCTGGCCGTGCCCGACCGAGGACCACCCGGGTACGCCGCGCCTGTTCGCCGACACCTTCCCGACCGCTGACGGCCGGGCCAAGTTCTTCCGCGTCGAGCACCGCGACCCGCACGAGATGCCGGACCGCGACTTCCCGTACGTGCTCACCACCGGCCGCAACATGCAGCAGTACCAGAGCGGCAACCAGACCCGCCGGGTCGCCGCGCTGACCGTCTCCCTGCCCGAACCGCGCGTCGAGTTGCACCCCGACCTGGCCCGCCGGCACGGCATCGCGGACAGCGACATGGTCGAGCTGCGCAGCCGCCGCGGCCGGGTCTGCTTCCGGGCCCGGCTCAACCCCGGCATCCGGCCGGACACCGTCTTCGCCCCGTTCCACTGGGGCGGCGCGCAGGCGGCCAACCTGCTCACCGACCCCGCCCTCGACCGGCACTCCAAGATGCCCGCCTTCAAGGCCTGCGCGGTTGCGATCGCGCTCGCTCCCGACCGAGAAGGGACCACCTAGGTGCACTCCACACCCCGATTCCTGCAGGGCGTCTTCGCTTTCGAGGGCAAGGGCCTCGACCAGCCCGCGCCGCTCGGCGTCGCGCTGGGTTATGTCGTGCCCGACGGCGTCGTCGCGCAGGCCGTCTACTTCCGTGGCGGCAACGCGGCCGGCGAGTTGGTGTGTGTCGTGTTGATGCGCGACGGCAAGCCGATGCGCTACTTCCCGATCGGCGCGAAGGGCGATGTGCACGTGCCCCTGCGTGTCGTGGAGGACCTGGATTCCGGCACGGCGGTGGAGCTGTGGCTCGCCGCCCCGGCCGGCGTGTCCGGCACGGTAATCGTCGACTTGGGGCTGGTGGAGGTCTGATGCAGCGTCTGGTGGTCATCGGCAACGGCATGGCCGGCGCCCGCACGGTCGAGGAGATCCTGGCCCGCGGCGGCGCGGACCAGTTCGCCATCACGGTGTTCGGCGACGAGCCGTACGGCAACTACAACCGGATCATGCTCTCCAACGTTCTCGCCGGGGTAGAGGACGAGGCGGGCATCTTCCTCAACGACCTCTCCTGGTACCCGGACAACGGCATCACCCTGCATTCCGGGACCCGGATCGAGCGGATCGACCGGTTCGCCAAGATGGTGTACGCCACCGACGGCACCGCCACCCCGTACGACAAGCTGATCATCGCCACCGGCAGCAGCCCGTGGGTTCCGCCGATCAAGGGCATCCACCGCCCCGGCCGCGGCTACCACCAGGGCGTCTTCGTGTTCCGCACGCTCGACGACACGCGCGCCATGATGCGGTACTCCAAGGAGCACGAACGGGCCGTGGTGATCGGCGGCGGACTGCTCGGCCTCGAGGCCGCCCGCGGCCTGCAGAACCACATGCCGCACGTGACCCTGGTGCATGCCATGGGCCACCTGATGGAGCGGCAGCTCAACGAGCGGGCCGGCAAGACCCTGCAGGCCACCATCGGGGAGAAGCTCGGCATCGAGGTGATCGTCAACGGGATGACCACCGAGATCACCGGCAAACACGCGGTCAGCGGGGTGAAGCTCGCCGACGGCCGCCTCATCGAGTGCGACGTCGTTGTGGTGGCGGCCGGCATCCGGCCCAACACCGGTGTGGCGGCCGACAGCGGTCTCGTGGTCGAGCGCGGCATCGTGGTCGACGACCAGATGCGCGCCCAGGACGAGGACGACATCTACGTGGTGGGCGAGTGCGCCCAGCACCGCGGCGAGGTGTACGGCCTGGTCGCGCCCCTGTGGGACCAGGCCAAGGTGCTGGCCGACCACCTCACCGGGGACAACCGGAACGCGGCCTACCACGGCTCGCAGATCGCCACCAAGCTCAAGGTGGCCGGCGTCGACGTGGCCTCCATGGGCCTGCTGGTGCCCGAGCGGGAGGACGACGAACTGCTCGAGTTCGCCGAGCCGAAGAAGGGCATCTACAAGAACGTCATCATCCGGGACGGCCGGCTGGTCGGCGCCACCCTGGTGGGCGACGCCCGCAAGGCGGCGTTCCTCATGCAGGCGTTCGACCGTGGGCTGGCGCTCCCCGAGGAGCGCGCCGAGCTGCTCTTCGACCTCGGCGGGCCGGCGGTCGAGGCGAGCCCGGCGGAGATGGCCGACGACGCCCAGGTCTGCAACTGCAACGGCGTCTCCAAGGGCGCGATCTGCGCCACCGTCAACTCCGGCTGCAAGACCGTCAGCGGGGTGATGGACAAGACCCGCGCCGGCAAGGGCTGCGGCACCTGCAAGCCGCTCGTGCAGCGGATCGTCGAGTGGGCCGCCGGCGGCGAGGTCGAGGAGGACCCCGCCGCGTCCTGGTACGTGCCCGGCGTGCCGATGCCGAAGCCGGAACTGATGAACGCCATCCGCGAGCATCGGCTCACCTCGGTCTCCAAGGTCTTCGCCACGCTCGGCGGCGAGGAGGACGCGAAGAGCAAGATGGGCCTGGCGTCGCTGCTGAAGATGATGTGGGGCGACGAGTACGAGGACGAGCGCGACGCCCGCTTCATCAACGACCGGGTGCACGCCAACATCCAGCGCGACGGCACGTTCTCCGTGGTGCCGCAGATGAAGGGCGGCGTCACCACACCGGCCCAGCTCAAACGGATCGCCGAGGTCGCCGAGAAGCACGCCGTACCCATGGTGAAGCTGACCGGCGGGCAGCGGATCGACCTGCTCGGGGTGCCCAAGGAGACGCTGCCGAAGATCTGGGCCGACCTGGACATGCCCTCCGGGTACGCGTACGCGAAGAGCTTCCGCACGGTGAAGACCTGCGTCGGGTCGGACTACTGCCGCTTCGGCGTCGGCGACTCCACCGCGCTCGGCATCGCCATCGAGGAGCGGTTCCAGGGCATCGAGGGCCCCGGCAAGATGAAGCTCGCCGTCACCGGCTGCCCGCGCAACTGCGCCGAGGCGTACGTGAAGGACCTCGGCGTGGTCGCCATCGACGGCGGACGCTGGGAGATCTACATCGGCGGTGCCGCCGGGGCGCACGTCCGCAAGGGCGACCTGCTCGCCACGGTCGACTCGGCCGACGAGGTCATCACGCTCACCGGCCGGTTCCTGCAGTACTACCGGGAGAACGCGAACTGGCTGGAGCGCACCTACGCGTTCGTGCCCCGGGTCGGCATCGACCGGGTCAAGGCGGTTGTCGTGGACGACAGCGACGGCATCGCCGCCGACCTGGACGCGGCGATGGCCGCGTCGGTCGGGGCCTACAAGGATCCGTGGCGGGAACGCGCCGAACCGGTCACCCCCGGCCAGTTCCGCACCTCGCTGCCGCTGGTCGTGCTCCCGCAGGTGCCGGTTCGGGAGGCCGTGCGATGAGGCTCGGTCCCGTCGACGACATCCCGCTGGGCGAGGGACGCACCTACGCGGTGGACGGCGAGATGGTTGCCGTGTTCCGGCTGCGTGACGGCTCGCTGCGCGCCGTGTCCGCCATCTGCCCGCACAAGGGCGGACCCCTGGCCGACGGGCAGATCGACCTCAAGGTCGTGGTCTGCCCGCTGCACCTGAATTCCTTTGACCTGACCACCGGCTGCTCGCTCAGCGGGCTGCCCGATCTCACCGTTTATGCCGTCAGCGTCGACGCCGACAACCACCTTGTTATCTCCGCCCTCGCATCCTCGGAGGTTTCGTGATGACCGCCACTACCCTGGAACGCCCCGCCGCGCGGACTGTGCGCGGGCATTGGATCGACGACTGGCGGCCCGAGGACCCCGCTTTCTGGGAGAGCACAGGGGCACCCATCGCCAAACGCAACCTGATCTTCTCCATCTTCTCCGAGCACATCGGCTTCTCCGTCTGGACCATGTGGTCGGTGCTGGTGCTCTTCCTCGGCCCCGCGTACGGCATCGACCCGGCCGGCAAGTTCCTGCTCACCGCCGTGCCCGCGCTGGTCGGGTCGGCGCTGCGGATCCCGTACACGTTCGCGGTGGCCCGCTTCGGCGGCCGCAACTGGACCATCATCAGCGCCTCGCTGCTGCTGATCCCGGCGATTTTCGCCTCGTTCCTGATCAAGCCCGGCGTCTCCTACACCACGCTGATCATCCTGGCGGCGGTCGCGGGCGTCGGCGGCGGCAACTTCGCCTCCTCGATGGCGAACATCAACGCCTACTACCCGGACCGGCTCAAGGGCTGGGCGCTGGGCATCAACGCGGGCGGCGGCAACCTGGGCGTGGCGGCCGTGCAACTCGTCGGCCTCTTCGTCCTGGCCGTCTTCGGCGCCGGCCACCCGGGCCTGGTCGCCGGCATCTACATCCCGCTGATCGTGGTGGCGACGGCCGGCTCGGCGCTCTACATGGACAACCTGACCCAGGCCCGCAACGAGAAGCGCGGCATGCGCGACGCCACCCGCGAGCCGCACACCTGGATCATGTCGCTGCTCTACATCGGCACGTTCGGCTCCTTCATCGGCTTCGGTTTCGCCTTCGGCCAGGTGCTGCAGGTCCAGTTCGCGGACGTGTTCAGCACCCCGGTCAAGGCCGCCTACCTGACGTTCCTCGGCCCGCTGCTGGGCTCGCTGATCCGCCCGGTCGGCGGCGCGCTGGCCGACAAGCTGGGCGGCGCCCGGGTCACCTTCTGGAACTTCGTCGCCATGGCGGCCGGCGCGAGCATCGTGCTGCTGGCCTCGCAACTGCGCTCGCTGCCGCTGTACCTGGTCGGCTTCATCGCACTGTTCGTGTTCAGCGGCATCGGCAACGGCTCGACGTACAAGATGATCCCGCGCATCTTCGCGCTGAAGAACCCGGGCGCCGACCACGACGCCCGTCGGCTGTCGGGCGCGGTGATCGGCATCGCGGGCGCGATCGGCGCCTTCGGCGGGGTGCTGGTCAACCTCGCCTTCCGGCAGTCGTTCCTGACGTACAAGACGGCGGACGCGGCGTACATCGCCTTCATCGCCTTCTACGCGCTGTGCGTCCTGGTGACCTGGGCGGTCTACCTGCGCACCTCCGACCGCAAGCTGGTCGGCGTCTAATTGGTGGTGAACGGAACGGGCGCGGTCAGATTGGGCAGCGCCTGTTCCGCCACCACGTCTCCGGCGGCGTCATACGCGAGCAGGGTCGGCGGGTTGACGCGGTCGTCGGCGAGATACCAGAAGAAGAACACGCCTTCGGCGAGCAGCACATGCGCCGGGTGAACGACTCGGGTAGCAGCCCCCGGGCGGCGGATCCGAGTGCCTCCATCCGCGCATTCTTACACCGGCCGGTCCCGTCCGCTTAGCCGCGGCGTGCCTGTCTGCGGTGCCGGCGGACGCCCCGGCGCAGGTGGGCCCGGCCCCGGCGGCGGCTGCCGATCAGCAGCGCGATCACCGTGCCGAGGCCCACGACGGCGACGGCGGACACCGTGGTCGGGGTGATCGGGCCGCTACCGGCCAGCGGGGTCGAGCTGACCAGGCCCGCGCCGCGGTTGCCGGCCGCCGGGCCGGGACTGGCCGCGGCCGAGGGCTTGCCGGTGGCGCTCGGCTTGCTGGTGGCCGGCACGGGCTTCCCGACGATGCCGGTGATCCAGTCCCGGATGGTGTCGATCCGGCCGCTCTGGTCCACCTTCGCGTGCGGGCAGGACGGCCCGCGGCTGACCACCGACACCAGCACCGCGGGGTCGTCGCCCTGCTGGGTGAAGTACGGGCCGCCGGAGTCGCGCTTGCAGGGACTGGTGTTGGCCTTGGGCGCGTGGCCGGTCATCCCGACGTACGAGCCGGCCACCGACACCACCTCGAACTGGCCGGTCTGCAGCTGGCTCACCGGGGTCGCGTCGTCGCCGTCGGTGGTGAAGCCGTAGCCGGCGAGCCGGACGATGGCGCCGACCTTCGGGCGCTTGCTGCTCAGTTGGACGGGCGCGATGTCGGTGACCGGGGTCGCGATCTTGGCGAGCGCCACGTCCGTCGTCGGCGACTGACGCACCGCGATGACCTTGATCTTGTGGCCGGCCGTGCTGGTGAGATCGGTACGGCCCACCGTGACGGTGGTCACCCGGGCCACCGGCCGGGAGACGTGCGTGCCCTTGGTGTTACGGAAGCAGTGCCCGGCGGTGATCACCCATTGCGGCGCGACCAGCGCGCCCGAGCAGGAACTGTCCCGGGTCCCGCCGCCGGCGGCGGGGATGTCGGTCATGGTGAGCTTGACCGCGAACGGATACCGGCCGTCGACAACGTCCTGGCCGTTGGCGATGGCGTGCGCCGGCGCGCCGAGACCGACGGCCAGCCCGGCAACCGTCATCGGCAGTAACAGCAGCATCGTGACGAAGCGGGCTGCGGTTCTCTGTCGCACTAGGGCAATCCTCACGTAGACCAGCAATGCGGCGCGGCTGTGCCATCTTCGCCATGCCCTCCTGGCCCTCACCGTCACGATTGTCGGCAGCTTGCGCTGAGCGAGGTTCGGTGCAGTCGGTCATGGCTAGCTATCAGTACGAGCAAGAAGCATCGTAAGTTGCCGACGCGAACACAATTGGCTCTACGAATTCGATCGATGACAGTGCGCTAAAGAGTCAGGAATGGGCCGTCACGAACGGCCGGGCCAGATCGGCGAAGTCGTCCGCCCGCTCGATCTGCGGCAGGTGGCCGGTATCCGGGAACATGTGGATCTGCGCCCCAGGCAGCGCCGCATGGGCCGCGGCCAGGTGCGCCGGGGGCAGGATCCGGTCGCGGTCGCCCCAGACGATCAGCATCGGCAACGGCAGCCGGGCCACCTCGGCGAGCAGTGCCGCACGCCACGGCTTCCGGACGCCGCGAAAAGTGCCCAAAGAGCGGGCCGTCTCCAGGTATATTCGGGCATTCTCCGGGCGGGCGGCCACCCGCACGGCGAAATCGATCCGTTCCGGCGTCACGAATGCGCGGTCGTAGAACAGGCTGCGCTCGACGCGGCGGGCCGCCCGCGCGTCGATCCGGCGCAGCAGCGGCAGGCCGACGCCGGGGATGGCCAACACCCGCAGCGCCAGCGTCACCTCCTTGCGCTGATCACCCGGAACGCGTCCGACAGCCGGTCGTGCTGCGCATCCCAGTCCTCCAGGCTGCGCCCGATGCCGTGCAGCAGCAGGATCGGCGGGCGGGCCGGGTCGCCGCTCTCCCGCACCCGGATGCGCGCGCCGCGTACCGTCAGCTCCTTGATCGTTCGAGTCAACGGGTCTCCTCGAGCACGGGCGCGGTCCGGCGGGTGAAGGTCATGTCGCGGCGCACGTCGGACCGCGGGCTGGTCAAGGCGTCGAGCAGGTAGTTCTGCCGCACGGTCCACGGGTCGCGGTCGCCCTGCTGCGGGAAGCGGTCCAGCGCGCGCTGCACGTAGCCGGAGGTGAGGCCGAGCAGGGGCCGCCGGTTGCCGGGCGTCTCCCGGGGCGTGGCGCTCGCGTACCCGTGCTTGTCCAGGTGGGCCAGCAGGCGGCAGACGTAGCGGTGGGACAGGTCGGCGCGCAGCGTCCAGGACGCGTTGGTGTAGCCGATGCAGTAGGCCAGGTTCGGCACGCCGGAGACCATCACCCCGCGGTAGGCGACGGTCCGGCCCGGCTCCACGGCCTGCCCGTCGACGGTCAGCGCGATCCCGCCGAGCGGCAGCAGGGACAGGCCCGTCGCCGAGACCACGACGTCGGCCGCCAGCGTGCCGCCCGAGCGCAGCCGGATGCCCTCGGGCACGAACCGGTCGATGTGGTCCGTCACGACCGACGCCGACCCGGCCGTGATGGCCTCGAACAGGTCGCCGCCCGGTACCACGCAGAGCCGCTGGTCCCACGGCTGGTAGGTCGGGGTGAAATGCTCGTCGACGTACGCCGGGTCGGCCAGGTGTCGCAGGGCGAAGCGGCGCAGCAGCGCCTTCGCCCGCTCCGGGCGGCGCCGGGCCAGTTGATAGAAGCCGAGAGACAGCAGGATGTTCTTGGCCCGGACCAGCCGGTGCGCCGCCCGAGCGGGCAGCCGCCGGCGCAGCAGGTCGGCGACGACATCCCGGCGGGGCAGCACGGCCACGTACGAGGGGGAGCGCTGCAACATCGTCACGTGCCCGGCGGTCTCGGCCATCGCGGGCACCAGGGTCACAGCGGTCGCGCCGCTGCCGATGATGACGACCCGCTTGCCGGTGTAGTCAAGGTCGGCCGGCCAGAACTGCGGGTGCACGAACCGGCCGGTGAACTCCGCCAGCCCGGGAAAGTCCGGCTGGTGGCCCTGCGCGTAGTCGTAGTAGCCGGCGCAGGCGTACAGGAAAGTGCAGGTCATGGCCTCGCCGGTGGCCAGCCGCACGGTCCACCGGTCGGCCGACCACTCCGCCGACAGCACCCGCGACCCGAAGCGGATGTGCGGGGTGATGGCACCGTCGTCGGCGGTCTCCCGGATGTAGTCACGGATCTCCGCGCCCGAGGCCATCGACTCCGCGCCGCGCCACGGCCGGAACGGGTAGCTGAGGGTGAACATGTCGGAGTCCGAGCGCACGCCCGGATAGCGGAACAGGTCCCAGGTCCCGCCGATCGCGTCGCGGGCCTCCAGGATCGCGTACGTGGTGCCGGGGCGCTCCTGCCGCAACCGCCACGCCGCGCCGATCCCGGACAGCCCGGCGCCGATGATGAGCACGTCGAAGTGTTCCGCCATAGCCGTCAGTCTTTGCCCTCACGCCCCGAGGGACTTGCCTTCGCGCGACACTCCTTTACCCTTACGCGACATGGACTCGATGGTCCGGGCCGCCGGGCTGCGCGGACTGACGTCGCTGATCGATGCGCTCGGCGGCGACGGCGCCGCGCTGCTGGCCCGGTTCCACGTGTCGCCGGAGGCACCGGAATCCGACGACGCGGTGATCCCGGCGACGGTGGCCGGGCGGATCCTGGAGACGGCCGCGGCCGAGTTGGGCTGCTACGACCTCGGCCTGCGGCTGGCCGGGCAGCAGAACGCCACCGTGCTCGGCCCGCTGGCCCTGGCGATCGAGAACTCCCCGACGTTCGGCGACGCCCTCGACACCGCGAACCGCTACCTGTTCGTGCACAGCCCCGCGCTGGACATCTCGCAGATCCCGGACCCGTCCGGGCGCCCCGGCGTCGCCGGCCTGCTGTATTGCCGCACCGCGGCCGAGCCGCTACCGCCGCAGGTCGCCGACCTGGGGCTGGGCCTGTTCCACCGGATCATCGTGCTGCTGCACGGCGGCCCGTACGGGCTGCGCTCCGTGCACCTGCCGCACCCGCCGCTCGCCCCGGTCGGCCGCTACACCGCGTTCTTCGGCACGGACGTGCGCTTCGACCGGCCCGAGGCGGTGCTGCGGGTGCCCTGCGGGCTGGCCACCACCCCGGTGCCGGGCGGCAACCAGGTGCTGCGCGACATCGCGGTCGACTACCTCGCCAGCCATTTCCCATCGCCGGACCGGACCGTCGCCGACCGCGTGCGGCTGCTGCTGGCGGAGGCGCTGGGCTCGTCGCCGGTCGAGGTGGCTGCGATCGCCCGGCTGCTGCGCACCCACCCGCGTACGCTGCAGCGCCGGCTGGCCGCGGAGCAGACCACCTTCGAGGCGCTCCTGGACGATGTCCGGCGCGCCGCCGCGGTCCGGCTGATCACCCGGACCGACCTGCCGTTCACCCAGATCACCGCCATGATCGGGCTGACCGAGCAGTCCGCGCTGAGCCGGGCCGTGCGGCGCTGGTGCGGGACCACTCCGCGGCAACTCCGGTCCACGGCGGGGGCCCGGTCCCGCTGAGGGTCTGGACGTAGCCGACCGCGCCGTACGCCCAGGGCACCCTGACCGAGCCGCAGCGGATCACGCTGACCAGGCACGAGGTGGCGAGCATCGCCGGCCTCGGGGTGTGGTTCGAGACGATGGTGTCGCGGATCTATGTGATCGAGGAGGCCCGGCACGTCCGGTACGCCCGCGAGGAGTTGGCCCGCCAGGTCCGCGCGGCGGGCAAGCGCCGGCTCGCCTTCGACCGCCTGGTCATCGCGCGGGCGGCGTACCTGACCGGCCGCCGGCTGATCGCGCCGGAGGTGTACCGCGCGGTGGGCATCGACCCGGCGGTGGGTCGGCGAGCTGTGAATAGGCCTGCTGCGACCGTCACCTGCGGAGCCGGGGGAGCAGCGCCGGAGTCCGGCTCAGATGCTCGGCGTACGCCGGGCGGCGGGCCAGCGATCGGCGGTCCATCATGGGCACGCTGACGAAGGCGAAGAGCAGGACCATCGCGACCGGGCCGACCACGGTCCACCACCAGCCCGGCGCGGCGGCCAGGGCGAAGAGCCACAGTCCCCACCAGAACCCGATCTCGCCCAGGTAGTTCGGATGGCGCGAGTAGCGCCAGAGCCCCCGGTCGATGACCCGGCCACGATGGGCCGGATCGCGGGCGAAGCGGCGCAACTGCCGATCTGCGGCCGTCTCGATGGCGACCGCGGCGACGGTCACCGCCCCGGCGACGGCGTCCAGCGGGCCGAGTGGCGCGCCGACCACTGTCACCGCCGGCCAGGCCGCGAGCAGGCCGGCGAAGACGACAAGCGTGGGCATCACCTGGATGCCGGTGAGGCTGACCAGCCACCAGGGCACCCGGCCGGCGGTCTGCTCCCGGATCTGGACGTAGCGCCAGTCCTCGTGTCCCAGGCCCCGCCACGACAACGCCCAGTTCACGGTCAACCGGGCAGCCCAGATCAGCACCAGAACGAGCACCAGGGCCGGTCGGCCGGAGGCACCGGCGCCCGCCCCGATCGCCCACCCGACGACGATCACGGCGGGCGCGACGCTCCAGTACGGGTCGTAGAGGCTGGAATTCCCGACCGCCATGGACGTCGCGAACACCGTGGCGGTGGCAACGAGGTCGGCCCAGAACGTAGCCGCCAACGGGTGCTGACCCGGCACGGCGCCGGCGACACCCCAGGCGGCGACGCCGGCCGCGAGATAGGTGACCGCCACGACCGCGAACCCGACCGGCCGCGACGTCGTGGCCAGACACCGGCCCACCCGGTACTCGCCGCTGTCCACTGTCATGGGTGCAGCGTAGGCGAAGGCTTGCGCCGGACCGGTGGCCCGTTTCGTCGGGTGGCCCGATCATTCTTACGAGGTAATCCGAGCGGCGCGATCTTTGTGGATCCACGCGTGGGAAGCGCGACCCATCACCTGATCATCCGCATATTCCCGTTGTCGGTTTCTCTCGTGACGAGGCCGAACCGCCCGCGCCGTTTCTGGCGGGTGCCTCGTCGCGGAAAGCGGCTTTGCGTAATACCAACAGGCCTGTCGATGACGAACCCGGCAGGAATAACGGTGACAACCGCCGTCGTAGCGGTGGGCGTCGCCGGTGTCGGCCCTCGGCGGCCAGGAATCGCCGAGGGCCGACGCAAAGAAGCACCGCTCGGTATTCCTTGCGCCCGGCCCGGAACGCAGGGAGGTGCGGAGTCCGGGCCGGTGTCAGGCGGAGCCGGGCACCGCGAACAATTAGATCCAGGTGGATTTGAGGTCTCTCGCCAATGGGTGATAGCGGCATGGAGCGCCTGATGGGAAGCGTACGGCAGGGCGGGCGGTATGCCCGAATATCGACGGCGGTCGGCATTGCCGGCGGCGGCTTACTTCTTTTGGGATCCCCCGAAAAGGGGGAGCGGCGAAGTCTTCCGGTCGGAACGCCGAGCGGTCATCCGAGTACAGCAGTGCCCCGCATCGGGGAATGTGGTATCGACGCCGTCCCGTCTCCGTCGAGCCGGCGCCGACTTTCCTTTGCCGGAGCGCTGGACAAGGATCCTGACGAGCCGGAACGCGCCCGAACGTTGGCAGGAGGATTGCAGATGCAGAGCCACCGAAGTCCATTGCGGACGGCCACTTCGGCGAGTGCGGCGGGACCGATCTCGACCGTCGGCAGCACGGAAATCATCG
>Ga0307515_10007279_pt1 | contig 21910 bp, 30 predicted proteins | sample 17_EM_MG_FD_194513 | JGI IMG/M metagenome (GOLD analysis project Ga0307515, IMG submission 194513) | Populus trichocarpa ectomycorrhiza microbial communities from riparian zone in the Pacific Northwest, United States - 17_EM | ecosystem: Host-associated > Plants > Roots > Unclassified | place...
GAGAAATCAGGGGTACGACTTGCCTGATTGGGTTGGGAAGACCTCGTATCGGTGTTAGTTCGCGCCGGATCGGGACTCGTACCTGCCGTATCGGGGATGGTCAATTGACTCGCACACGAAATTCTCGTAAGTCCCAGTTTCTCATCATGATTTCCCCCGTCTCTTCTGATATCTCCCTTTCTTGTGCTCAACTCTACCATCACCTAAGAACACGAAGTTATGTCATCCCTCTCTATCTCTCCATGCCATAATCATGAGTGAACACAGAATACAGCATACACCAAGTACAGCATCATTCCAAGATCGACAGTCTCCCGCTCCCAGCCAGTTACTCATCTCTCGGCGGATGTTGTACTCAACTCTCTACATTCCCACAATCACAAGTTATCCAATGAATAGAGACTCAGCTGCTGTCGAGCCTCCCTCCAAATCGACCGCCTCCAAGTACTCCTCCAATCTCGCCGCATCATACCATCCAAGTGCATCTCCAAACTCGCTCGGTCACACCCTCGGAGTGCATCTCTGAGTTCACTCGATCTCGGCCTCCAAGTGCATGTCCCAACTCGCTCAATCACGGCCGCCCAGTGCATTTCCAAACTCGATTGATCACGGCGTCCCAGTGCATCTCCAAACTCGATCGATCATGGCCTCCAAGTGCATCTCTGAGTTCACTCCATCTCGGCCTCCAAGTGCATGTCCGAACTCACTCGATCACGGCCTCCCACTGCATCTCCAAACTCGATCGATCACGGCCTCCCAGTGCATCTCCAACCTCAATCGATCACGGCCTCCAAGTGCATCTCTCAGTTCACTCGATTTCGTCCTCCAAGTGTATCTCTAAATCTAGCTCGATCACGGCCTCCAAGTATATTGTTAAGGAGCGACGGTGGGTGTACGGAGATACAGGGGTAACGGAGGTGGAATCAGCGACACTGAGTATATATTCGGGAGACCCCCGGGTAGATAGACAGCATCTCATTTTTATCTCATCTTGTCATACAACGAAAATACACACTCCATCTTTCCCAACTTTTAGTCTCACTCGCTCTGTCCGAGATTTTGATCCACACAGTTGCGTGGATCCTCACAGCCGGGTAGTATTATATCTTCTCACATTCTTCCTATGCTCCTCGACATTAATGTAGAAGGAAAGCGAGGAGAGCTTTTTGCAGTGTCACCCATTGCATTGCAATCCCAATGCAAGCGTGTACCCAATGAACCCATTCCGACGTATGGTCACAGTTGCCCACAACGCCAGAGGGTTAGATTAAAATAGGAGATCGACAGAGCGAGAAGAAACTGCGAAACTGGGATCGGAGGGCGATATGAAACGTGACGCGGCGTATTGAGGCCGGGCGAGGAGTAATCCGCCACCGCGGTGTCTCTGACGGCTCTGACGGAGCGCGTCCACTCTGATGGAGCCATTCCGCCTGGAGCGAAATATTTTTTGCTGATGTGTAACCACCACCCGTTGCTAACACTATTGTCAGGGGTTCTCCGCTATTTGTGCTCATGATCAAATGTGGATTAGTTAGCAGATATTTAATTGCATAACACCTATGTGTGAGATCATCATGTTGTTTGAAAGGATGGTGATATGTTGAAGATTACATCTGAGATGCATGTCGATCGATTAGTGACGAGTCAGCTCCAACTAGTAGCTTTGCATAGAAATCTCGTTTGTAAGTCAGGTAGTTTTGTAGAGATTACATTGGAGATGCATGTCGATTGAATAGTGACAAGTTAACTCGAACGAGCAGCATTACATATGATGATGCCATTATGTTCACATTGCTGGGAAGTGACAAGCCTTCAGTATTTCGCGTAATCATTGGCCACACCAAATATATCTTATCTAATGGTACAACAAATAGTTCAGCTGCCACCTTGCAGAATTGCTTGTGCAGCAGACAATAAGCAATATGGCAATACGTAGGAATTTACAATTTCAATCACTGCGTGAAATGGATTCCTCCAGTCACACTCATTGGTTTACGGAAGCGCCGAGACCAAAGCCAACTGTGTCAGAGGGATCAAGGACATTGGGTGAAGACAAGATTCCAGAAATGAACCTGCTCGTTGCGTTGAGTCGGTATACATTGACACGTCACAATGGTTACTAGAACTCTGTGGAGGTGTCATAATGCCCGTTCGCAGAATATCAGTTGGTCGCAAAGTTAATGTGTCAACTCATAGCCGAATAGCCATGTCAAAGGCGACGATTGTAATTTCCCGGCATTAACATAAATTGCCATAAGCACTGATAAGACTATGAGTCTTGAGCTATTCCAGCTACTGAACGAATGGGATGCAAGATGTCCAAGTTGAAGATATCACATGTCATATTCGTGTGTTTGATATCATGCGATGACAACGACCGATAGTGGGTGCACGACGTCTCAAACAACTCATGTCGGGACACGATAACCTACAGCACTTTGTCCCACTATCGACTGAGTCACTGACGGTGCATCAGCAAATTGTAAATCTGTGCGGAAGCCTGATTAGACCCTCCCAGACACTCCAGTAGACATCACCGGTGCTCCCAAGTACTTTCAGATGCTCCCAGCCCCCCCTGGAGCTAAGCAAAGTGCCCTCAGACTCTTCAAGAGCATTCTCAGTTGCTTCTGAAGGCACCTGCAGCTATGGAGCTGGCATTCAGGATGCTACGAGATTTGACTTGTAGGATAGTTGACTGAGAGAGCAGCTGAGGCGGCTGCGCAGGTCGGTGTATGACTCAGTGCCGTATCCTGACAGCAGCGGGTCTTAGGGTTCCATAACCACAAGGCATTTCGTGTAGCAGATTCATCTTTGTTAAAGTCACAAGATTGGCTATATCATAATATGGCGTGTATTGTCAATCTAAGTCTCACTATATATATACATACGGCCAATTTGGCGGCTGACGGTAGTGGAGCGTAATCACAGGCGCAACTGGAGACTCCGATTGAGGGAACTTCGATATGCCCTTGGTGGCCGTAATTGTGTGAACTGGCAGATGAACTTGTGGTCTGCGAGGAAGGGAGTTTGGAGATACTGTTGGAGACCGATATCGAGATGGACTCCAAGTTGCACTTGGAGGCCGTGCTCGAGATGTTGGGCGATGCATTTTGGGACCGAAATCAAGTTCAACTCAGAGATGCTCCTGGAGGCCGAGATCGAGCGGATTTGGAGATGCATTTGGAGGTAGAGATACAGAAACTCAGACATGCAATTCGATGCCATGATCGAGCAGGGTGCGGGATGCATTGGGGGGCCGAGATTCAGTAACACAGAGATGCACTTGGAGGCCGAGATCAAGTTGAACTTAGGAATGCAGTTGGAGGCCATGATTGATCGAGTTTGAGGATGAATATGGAGGGCGAGATCGTGTAACCCTGAGATGCACTTGCATGCCTTGATCGAGTGGGTTTAGAGATGCATTTGGAGGCCGAGCTTGAGTTACATACAGATGCACTGGAAGGCCGTCATTCAGCGGGTTTGGAGAGGTATTAGCATGCCGAGATCAACTACTGCAGATATACACTTGCAGGACGGGATGATGTTGAACTCAGAGATGCACGTGGAGGCCGTGATCGGACGGGGTTGGAGATTCATTTGTAGGACCATATCACGTAACACAGCGATGCCCTAGCGGGCCGATATCAAGTTGTACCCAGTTATGTACTTGGAAGCCGTGATCGACGGAGTTTGGAGATCCACTTGGAGGCTATGATCAGTTGAGATTGGCAGTTTACTAGAAGGTGATCAATCCGGTGGCGGAAGATTTGGTTCAAGGTGCGACGGCATCCGAGACTGTTTTCATTGGTTAACCCGTAATTGTGGGCATGTAGAGAGTTGAGTACAATATGGTCCGCACAGTGTTGAGAGACAGGCTGGGTACAGGAAACATTGGATCATGGGTTGATACAGTACTCGGTGTATGCAGTACTCGAAGTGTGCTGTACATGTTCTCAACTCACGGTCATTGCATGGAGAGATAGATCCGGATGACTAGATGTTGTGTAGTTAGGTGAGGGTAGAGAAAGAAGGAGATGAGAGGAGATAGGGGAAATCATCATGAGAAATTGTGATGTCACAGAATTCCGTGTGCGAGTCAATTTACCATTTCTGATACTGCAGGTACTACACCCGATCTGGGGGGTAAACACCCGGATACGAGGTCTTCTCGACCCAATCATGCAAGTTGTACCCCTCACTGCACATATCTGCTCGTATTCTCAATATCGTACCTATCTTCATCCCCCATCATGCGTTCTCTACCATCATCGCACTACGCAAAGTGAAGTCATTCTTCTATATCTCTCCATGCCATGATCATGACCTAGCAGTCAGTACAGCATGCACCGAGTACAGCATACACCTAGTACAGCATCCACCGAAGATTGTCAGTCATTCCTTCATTCTCACGATTCCAGTTCGACTGCTGAATGTAGCTTCACCTTCTGGCGTGCCTCCCTACACAATTGTCTGTCACCAGCCAGCTCTCTATGTTAGAGCTCAAAGGTAAAGTCACCTCATCACATTCCCACTGTTGCAAGTTAACTAACTGATGGATAGACTCTCAGCACCCGGCCAGCCTCTGATCGACCGCCTCCATGTACTGCTCGAATCTTGCTCGATCATGGCCTGCAAGTGCATCTCCAATCTCACTCGATCACGGCCTCCAGGTGCCACTCTGAGTTACACCATTGCGGCCTCCAAATGAATCTTCAAACTCGCTTGCTCACTGCCTCGAAGTGCATCTATAAGTTCGACTTCATTTTGGCCGCCAAATGCATCTCCAAGGTCGCTTTAGTCCGGCCTCCAAGTTCATGTTGGAGTTGACTCGATCATGGTCCGCAAGGGCATCTCGAAACTCGCCCGATCATTGCCTCCATGTGCATCTCTGAGTTCACTCCATCATGGTCTCCATGTGCATCTCCAAAGTCCACCAATGATGGCCTCCAAGTTCACATGATCATGGCCTCCACATGCATCTTCAAACTCGCTCGATTACGGCCTAGGAGTGCACCTCTGGGATCACTGCATCACGGCCTCCCAGTATGTGTGCAAATATGTTTGGTCAACGCCGCAAAGTGCATCTCTGCTTCTGACTTGATCTCGGCCTACAAGTGCTTTTCCAAACTCACTCGATTCCGGCCTCCAAGTCCTTCTCTAAGTTCACTGGATCATGGCCTCCCAATGCATCTCCAATCAAGCTCAGTTGTGGCCTGCACGTGCATCTCTGTGTTATGTGATTGTGGCCTCAGAATCCATCTTCGAACTTGCTCCATCACTGCCTCCAAGTGCATTTCTAAGTTCACACAATAACTACCTCTAAGTGTATCTCTGAGTTCCCTCGATGGTCATCATCAGGCGCACCTGGAATAGCTCCCAAGCACTGCCTGCAGCCAGTCCAGATTTACTGTGTGTAGCAGGGTAGCTATATTGATACATAGATACAGAGATAAGAATACAAACTGAATACAGGGGTTTTAAAAATCTTTGAACGATAAGTAGTAGCTATGATTTCTAGGCCCACCAGCAGTGTTCCCAAAGAAGATGTTGTTTCTCCCAAACTGCTCAACAGTAATTCCAGGTGCTCCCTGGCTTGTAGCCAGCACTCCCATGCGCTCCCAGGTGCACATCAAGGCCACTGTGTCAATCCAGTCAACTCCGAGATTTGACCACCCTGGGAATCTGGTCCGACAACTCTCAGACACTCCCAGAGGCTCCCAGTGACATAATTACATTTTGCTGATGCGATATCCCCTATAAGCTATCAAACAAACTATTTGTCATCACAATGACCAGAAGGCAAGCTTGACCTGGGGGCTGGACTAGTTATGAACTGAAATTGTCCCCGACCATGAAGAGAACCAAGCTCTACCGGCAATCCACTGTCAGACATTTCCAGCGAAGAACACATTCACATAGTTTTATAATTTCTATCATCCAGAAGCACAGTCATTCCCAACCTTTTCCATCTTGGCGAAGATACATCATCCGTCTTCGAACGAACTGACACCATCACTCCGCACTCATCAAGAGGTTGCCAGATCCTGCGGAGATCTTGTTTTCTTTTGCAACGAGCAGCAACTGACTTGAACCTGCCAGTCACTTTCGTACTGGCGAATTATTCTAGGTATACAGTGCAATGTTCACTGATCCATCACTACAGCGTTGTTCATCTTGGAAGAATTTTCTGAAGAGCAACCTTGGACAGACCAAGGTATGTGGTCAGCTTTTACGAAGTGTAAGAGGTTGAGTCTTGGGAGAGACGAGGTATTGGATAGGGTTCAGATAGGCGGCTGTATTTAGTCTATTAAATCTTATATTAATCACGAGGCTTGAATACCCCAGTAACAGGAATGCTGTTCATGTGGGCAAGAACGGCAAACAAGGGACCCCCTGTTTCAGTGGTGCAAAAAATAGACCTGACCACAGAATGAGTGATGGAATGAGTTGAGAAAGAAGTGAGAGTGGAAGGAGAGAAGGAAAGTCCCACTGTTGCATGTGTTTGCTACAGATGAGGCCTTAAAGGCTGTGCTGAAGATTCTGAGGGAGATGGTGGTAGGAACAATTTTGGGGGTGTTGTTGTTGTTTAATCATACTGTATTGACTCGAAGTAGAGTAAGACAGGGCCCTCATATCCCCTCCGCCTCCGGGCGAGCCGGCTAGATAGCGGAACTCTCCCTGCGCTACCCTTCGTCTCCGCTGACAAATGAAAGGTACGTGGCAGATGAACAGGAAAGGAACGAATGAACGCAAGAAAGAAAGAATGGTATAACCCCATTCCCGCCAATGCTGCACCTGAGCCCCAAGCCCTAAGCCCACTCCGTACCGCTCCTTCTTCATTCAGGTGGGAACTTCCTGAACTTACTGGCAGCCAGGAAGTCCATCACCGCTTGGTCGCACTCTCCCATGGAAAAAAGCACAAAGATCTGCACGTGCCGGCATCTGCCCGCTTTGCAGCCCGTCGCCTGTCCCACTGCTTTCCATAGTTCTCTCTGTTGGTCTCTCCACCGGCTACAGTGGCGGAAGAGGTGCTCCCGCGTCTGCGACACTTTCCCGCCGCACCACAAGCATTTGTTGTCATCTCTGTGGCCGAACCGCTTTGGGTAGACTGAAGTGGGTGCATGCTCGGACTTCAGTCGGTAGAACCTGGCAGCCAGCGACTTGACGCTTGTCATCGGGATAGGCCTTTTGGTCCCTGCCTTGCCCTTGAGTCTGTAGCTGAAATGCTTGCGTCACTTCTCGGTCTCCCACTCCGCCTTAGCTGCTGATCTTCCCTCAGAGATTCGTCTAGCCATTTTGGAGGCCGAGGTGTATGGTCCCTCTATCACTGTGCTTGCGCTTGCGTCTCGGGCCAGGTTGGCCTGACGGTCTGGATCCTCGTTTCCGGGGATGCCGGAGTGCCCCGGGACCCTATGGATCTCAGTTGCGATGCTGTATGGGAGTAGACTCCGCGCCCTTCTATCGATCATCCTCGCCAGTCGCTCCCTGGGCCCGGCTCCAGGTGTGGCGCTTGTTGAATTGCGGCCTGTGAGTCACTGAAGCCTGCCACTGTCCTCACTCCATGCATATGCAATGCTTCTCTCTTCTCAATCGCTACGTCAAGCGCGAGCCCAATCGCCCACAGTTCTGTGTCGAAGACCTCCATACGTGCGGTGCCTAGGACGCTGCCGTCAGACCTCCATTCGGTTCCGTGCGTACACTCTGCTGCGGCTTGCACTCGGCCATCGTCTGAGCGAGATCCATCGGTCCACCACATCCAGACCCCTGCCCCGATTTTGGTTTCTTTCTGTCTTGCCCAGCGCTTTGCGGCGCTTTTGCCTGCAATGCTGTTGTGCAGTATGGTGGTCCTGACCGCTGGCTCTTCGCCCGGGGCCGGCCAGTTCATGCCTTCGGTTGGCCGGCCATGCTCATCCTCTTTCTTGATTACTCTGCATATCGGTGCGCCGGAAGCAGGCTTTCTGTGTAGCTCCTTTAATTTGTTACTGCATGCATTTGCAAGTCAAGCTGTGAATCTTTGTTATCTAGAGTCTGAGATTACAGGCACGGGGGTAAGCCCTGCATGACTCATCAGTGCGCCCTGTCGTGTTGTGGGCAGCGCGCTCGGAATGGATCTGGCTTGTCGATTTAGGAGGAGCTGGAGATCATCTCACCTGTTTACTTCCCTGGGGTCTCACCAGAGCTCACTCCCATCGAGTGCGACCGCTTGGACGCATGCCATTTGGACGGCCCTTACGCTCTCAGGGACCACACCGTATGGCTTTGTAAGGGTCCGGAGTCTGTCTTCTGCTGCCCTGGCTTGCTTCATGCATCGGTTATGGTGCTCCTTGAACGTCAGATGTGCATCCATCCAGACACCCAGCCAGCGTGTCGCCTGTGCGTTGAATTGTATGGACCTGTTTCCGACTCTTATCTTTGCTGTCAGTTTTGGGCTGAGGTGTTTCCTGTGGCCCCGTGTGCGTGTGAATAGCGCCGCTTCCGTCCTTGCAGTGTCGAACTCTAGCCCTCGTCTTCTCGCCCACTCGATGCTCTTTGCAGCGCATCTCTCAAATATCAAGACGACATGATTGAGATCGCTTCTGGTCGCCACCCAGCCAAGGTCATCTATGAAGGAATGCCCTTCGGCCTCAGATACATACTCTTCGACCGACTTCATTATACCTGAGGTGTAGATCGCAATGAGGATCGGTGACACAGGTGAGCCTTGCAGGACCGCTGCCTCTACTGGGTGTCTCTCCATGGCGGTGCCCTTGATTATCATCTCAACCGTTCATTGCAACAGAACCATCTCCGTCCATCGTATATGGTCTCCGTCCAGTTGCCTGACCCTCATAAAGTTGGCTACTCTTCGTTTTGCCACGCTCGGGAAGGCTGCCTTAATATTCATGAGAAGCATGCCTGTTGTGTGGCCGTTTGTCCAGGCTGCATGAGCTCTGTCGAGCATGATGGCCGCTGTATCGATGGCTGATCGTCCTTTGCTGCTTCCGAATTGTCCGTTGTGCAGTAGCCCTCTCCTTTCGGCCTCTTCTGACAGCAGCTCCGCAGGTACTTTCTCGACCACTTGTCCCATGCAGCTAAGCGGCGATACAGAGCGGTAGGCCTTGATCTTTGTATAGTCGTCTTTGCCAGGCTTGCGGATCACCACGCCGCTAGCACGCTTCCATACCGCTGGGTGTCTCCCCGTGGAAATTGCCGCCCTCGTCAACCTCACAATCCTCTCTTTGTCCCACTTCCACAGCAGCCGTATAGCGCCAAACGAGAGCTAGTCAGGTCCCAGTGGTCTCCTGACTGACTGAGAAAATAAGGCTCATTCGACTGCTTGCTCAGTGACATGTGAGTGTGCGCGTCCTGTGGTAGGTAGTTCGTAGTACTGGTCGCTGTCATTGGGGGGAAAGGATTCGTGCCTCAGCATCTCCTCCTCCTCCAAAGACGAGTTTGCTTGCTCGCCTTCCCTGTCTGTTAAGGCCTCCACCGTCATGCCCGCTCGAGGGTTCGCGTATCGTTCCGCCCTCTACACCTCGGCTACCCTAAGGTTTTGCAAGTGGTCGTCCCACATTTTTCTCTTAGACTGCCAGATCGACTTCTGGAGCTCTGGATTCGCCTGGGCAGCCTCCTCCGAGTTCCGTCTTCTCCTTCTCTCTCTCCCGACAGTCCTTCGTCCTTCTTTGATGTCAATGTTCCACCACCTCTTTGACCTGGCACAGATGCTGAGTTTCTTTGCCGTGGCGTCGAGGACGCTGCTCATTGCTTCCTGACACCATGCGGCCTCCTGCTCCACCTCGTCCTCTTTGCACAGTGCATCTAGTTGAGCTCTCTCCTTCCCCCATTCCATCCATAGCTTCTCCGCTGGTTCCGCATCCTTCTACATCATTGCTGCTAAATTCCACCCTACTACCCTCTCATGATCCGCCTCCTCCTGCCTGTCTACTCCCACCTCCCATTCTATGACCTCATGGTCGGATCCAGTGGCGTGGTCATCGGCCAGTATGGTCCACTTTACTATTGGTCAATTTGCCAACGTCAGGTCGATGACCTCCTCAACTTCCTAGTCCTCTCTTGTCCAATGGTGGGTCGGGCTGCCGTCATTTCCCATCTCCGGTCTGTTCTCGTCAATCACGTTTTCCCAGACAGCAGCATTTCGCGGCACTTGGTATCTTGCGTCCAATCGTTTTCTGTGGGCGTTGACGTCTCGTGCGAGCACAGTGCCGCCCTGCCGAATGACGCTCTGCTGGTTCAACTGTCGCGCCCGTCTCTCTCTCTCTCCCAACTGCGCGTCTTTCTGATCGTACACGTTGACATTTGTCGTAATCTTTTCGCCTCATCTCCTGACGTCGGTAGCGATAACATCTTCATTGGCCCCTCCGCTCAAATTCGTCTGCTCATCAATCACCAGGCCACTCCCCTTCCGTATCACCGTCCAAGATCTCTTTCTTTCTCGTATTTCGTCTGCCGAATGGCCGATCCCAATCTCTCCTCTTTCTCTCGGTGGCTCTTGCAAGCACACTACGTCCGCCCTACCTTCGACTCCTGTCTCCAGCGCCGCAATGGTCCACTCGTATGACCTTGCGCAGTTGTGCTGGATCACTCTAATCATTGGTAGCCAGGGCTCCCGTTCCAGTCTCAGGTTCAGTACCAGTCGCGGTCCTGGTCGCATTCTCAATCTCGGCCATCGTGACATCTCTTGCTTCCCCCGCTGCCTCCTCTTCTTTGTCCACATCCGCCATCTCTTCATCATGTCCCCCTCCTCCTGCCACCCCCTTGGGCCTCGGGCCAAGAACTACTCTGGTCGAGCCCATTGCCATGTCCCGAGCTGCACTCGCAGGCGGTCATCCTGCTCGCCACGGTGTACTGCGGTATGCCGCTGCCTCGGTGGCTTGTTTCTTCTTCTCACACCTGCTGCTGAACGCGATGTGATCTACTTTGGGGTTAGGGCACTTTTCCAGCTTGTGCCCGCAGAGTGACCCCTGCTTTGCAGTGCATCCCACCACATTGCACTTGTTGTCGTTTGTCCAGTGATGGCCTGAGCAGTAGCCACATTTGGGCTTGCTGCCGCACTTGTTCCCGATGTGGCCCCACCCAGAGCAGAGCTCACACCTGCTGTCAGGTCCCTCGCTCGTGTACGTTTCGACTCGGGACCACACCCCCGCCGCCTTGATGCCTTTCCAGACTACGCTCTGTGCCACCTTGCTCCCCTTTACGATGAAGACTACCGATGACACGGAAATTTCACCATTCTGCCTCCTCTCCCCGATAGTACGGGGGTTCGCCAGCCATCTTACTTGGGTTGATATCACTATACCCTCGTTCTCCGCATCGAATTCTTCTCACATCTTCTGCAGGCCTTCCGTGCCTTTCCCCATATACCGGATGAGATCAACTGCCTGGATCTTTAGCCGTGCCCAGGACTCACTCTGTTCGATGTCCACGACTCCTTTGTCGACCGTCCTCGCTGCTGTGATGATGATGTTGCGGGACTGCAAAGCGATCTCTGCTGTCGCATTCGGGTGCCTGATTGCAGTGATTGCGCCCTTGGCATTCCTTTTGGCGTTCATGATCCTAACGTGGGTCGGTGCCTTCTGGTGGAAGAGCGCTCTCTTGATTGCTGACGCGATTTCCTGATCCATTTTATTGGAGATCTGTACACTCTTATCTCTTCTTAATATCAGGCGTCTCTCTACCATGCACGATCCGGCCGTCGGGATGGGGCCTGGGCCTGGGCCGACGGGCACCCACTGACTCTTGGCTCAGGGTTGGACGGTCTCCCCCCATCTCGCGGGTGTGGTTGCTGACTTTGGTCTTGGCGCAGGCTACAGGTTAGTCGGCAGTTTGAGCTGGAGTTTGGGCTTCGGTTCCTGCTGCAGCTGCTGGCATTTCTCTGGTCCCTCTTCTCGCGTCGTGTCTGCATGTTGGAGGCCTCCAGCCCCCCACAGTCTGTCCTCGCAATCACTTCTCTTTCTTTCTCTCTCCCTTCCTGGCCTGGTGCTACTCCTTTGAAGACCATTGCGATCATGTTGGTGATGCCCGCGCCCCACAGCTTGTCGTCCTCATGGTGGGCGTCCCACTTCTGCTCTCTCTCTTGAATCCACGCCATTATTCCTTGCCACTGTGCCTCTTCTCGGGCTGCCTGGACTCCCCTCAGGATTGCTAGGTGTCCAACTGTTCGGTGCAGCTGCGTTAGCTCCTGTGCCTGCTGTCGTATCATCCTTTCCATGCGGCTCCTCCAGTCGCTGGGGGCCGCAGGGGCCTCGCTCCTCCTTCTCCGTTTTCCGTTCTCGTTTCTCTCAATCGGCTCAAATATGGTTCCGTGGGTAGTCTCTGCGGCGATGGAAGTCGACGCTGTCGCCATCTCCATCGCCACCTCCATGGCCGCATCGGTCCTCCCAACTCCAGCTTCTCCCACGTCCAGGTCTCTCCTCCCGCTCACTCTGAATTCGGTCATCACACTTGTGAAGCAAGCCTCTTAGTCCTTGTCGTCGCTTGTTCGTTGGCCGATGCGTCGCATCAGTCGTGTTCTCTGCCAAACCTTGACGCGCACCCACTCCGTTGCGTGGATTCCTGTGCCCACTTTCCCCCTGATGTCTCGCTGGTGCTGGGACGCTCGCTCCGGGGTCAAATCAAAGTCCTGAATCGATTGCCGCCGTTAGTTTTAGATTGCTATCGTTGTTGTCGACTTGTCGCGCTGTTTCTGTTTCGCCAAGACATTTTGGTATATCTCGGGCAAGGTCCTCTGCTGCGTCAACAATTTTGGGGTTGTTGGCAGGGGACCTGGATGAAGGGTAGAGGAGGGTGGAAGAATGTATTTACTTGATGAAAAAGAGGGGACAAGGAGACAGGGAAGATATGACTTGGATCCAAGGAGGACTGCAGGGACACCTATGGTTCACACTGGAGAAGCATCGGGAAAAGGTTTAGATCATGCCATGGCTGCAAGCGGCCGAATGCAATATGATTAAAACAAAAAACAAACAGTTCTCCCTTATCACAGTATCAGCTAGATCGGCGAAAGGAATGAGTGATAGATTATGATCCCGCCCTCGATGATTTGGAGCATAAGTGCCACAACCGAGATGCTCTCCGAGTAGTGTTTTCAACCGCCCCGTCCTGGCATCTCAATGACGGCCGGATGGCTAGTGTCTGCCAGGGACGGAATATTTACCGTCCCAGGCAGTCATCCACAGTCTCCGGCCGTCATCGGGCGATTTTAGCATAATATTTAGATGCAACTGAATCGAATCCTGAGGGCGCATAGTAAAAGATCTAAATTGATTCATCTATACATAGTATGGATATCAAAAGGCCAAGTATATGTAAAAGATCAGTATAAAATGCCCAACGATTCACCTGTTATTCCACATTCATCTTTAGAACAACGGAATCAGATATGGTACGGATGGAGCAGACGCTGAAGGACCTTGCATAAATATCAGAGTGATTGTAACGAGTATTAAAATGAGAGTTATATAATTGTTCTAGTACACTGAGTAATATCCATGGATGTCGATAGATGACGGCCAGGGACGGTACTTCTCCGTCCCCGGCCGTCTCATTCGTCCGTCCCGCCCAGCCTCAAAAAGACGGCACCGTTTCCGTCCTGCCTTTGGACGGACGGTATGACACCGTCCCGTCCCGTCATTCATAGTTCCCGGACGGACGGGACGGTTGAATTCACTGTCTCTGAGGTCGTGGCGGAGGTGGATGGGGGGCTTAAGAATGGGATACTAAAAGTGAAAGGGAGAGACGGGGATAGGATCTTCAGACAAGAGAATTCCAGATCAGTTGAGCTTGGTGCCTTCTTACGACGATCTCGGCAGTGAAAGGCAAAGCCGAAAGAATGTGTTAGAGTGTATTTGGGGCCTCCTCCACAAATGATATCTGTATCTTCAATTCCTCAAACAAACACAGACACCTTTCAAAAACTACCAATATCTCCTTCCAGTATAAACACTAGCGTTCCGGGAAGCAACTCACGCTGAAAGCCTATCAAAACCAATGCCCCACATCCAACAAACTCCACAATGTCGTCTAGTAGTTCCTGACCTTGCCTGCCATCACGGTGCAAAAGCCGCCCTAACCGCGACCAAATCCTCATTCCTGCGCTCTTCCCCCGCATCCTCCCCAAACCACACACACTCAAAGTCCACCACTACAACGTCTCTGGTGTCCTCGGGGTCCACGAATATATTCCCCTTCGACAAGTCCCCATGACACACACCCGCCTTATGCATCTCAGCCACAATTTCTGCCGCTTCACACAGCAGTGGGTACAGATGCTTCGCTTCCCACGGGGACGTGGACCTAGGCGGGAATGGGACGAATTCAAGGATCAGGTAGTATTCGCTGTCGCGGGTGAAGACGCCGACGCAGCCGGGGATGCCGCAGCCTTGCAGGTGCGTTAGCGCGGCATAAGCGCGGAGCTCAGATGAGCTTGGGGAAGTGCTTTAGTAGAACCTGCACGGCGGTGGAAGAGCGTGGGAGGTAGGTGTCTGCACCAAAGACGTTGCGCTTCAGTTTGATGAGATTGGAGAGTGCAAGTAACTGCACACTGGCGAGCGGGTTCTGCCATGTCGGGGTTAGGTGTAAGATTGTGCCATCATCGGTGTCGCTGTGGTATCCAGACTAAGTGTCGAAGGTGTCGGAGGATATGAAGATTGCAGAGTAGTGCGGGTGGAATAGGAACCTGTCGGAGAAGACGAAGTCACATGCGGACATTTTGATTTCTGTGCATCGGTGGAGAACGGCATCGCCGAAGAAGCTGGGCGCTGTTCGGGAGCGCTGTGGGTACAGGTGGTTGTTGGTGCTCTCACCGCCGCCACGACAGGAAGGGGTGGGGAAGAAAGGACGATAGGAAAAGGGGCGGACGGTTGGGTATTATGTGCAGAGGGGATCATCGGGGTCATCGCTGCGGAGGGAATGCCAGGCGGCGAAGGCGATGAGCTCTCGCGGATTGTGAGGCCGGTGTTGGTAGTCGCTGAGGAAGGCTCGGAGGATGAAGATGAACCTTTCCCATTTGCATGGAGTGGGTGACCACCGACTACAAGGGTGGTGATGGAAGTTGAAGCGGCGGTGCCCTCATAGCCGACTCTCTTCGCGACCGCCGTGGTTGAAGCATTATCCATGCATCTAGTATAGCCTCCGCTGGTGGCGATCAGATTTCCTATATTTGTGTTTGATGACTGTCCGGAGTAAGGGACTAATGGTGGAGCACTCGATGCCGGGGGCGCAGGAGGTGAATGCCCCAGGGTCGAAGTCGCAGATGGTGAAGGGGCCTTAGCAGAGATGCAATACATATGCGAATTCGGATCCTTCAAGTTTGCACCGGGGATATAAAACAACCACACCATCTTCTCATCCATCAAAATCAACCTCTGACAGTTCCACACCACTGCATACTTCCGCAATTGCTTTGTCATCGCAATCCAGTCCGGTGAAGCGTCGCGGCGATTAAGAGCTGAATGGCGTGCACCACAGACCAGAAGAGGTGCCTTGAATTCAACCAGAAAGACGGGGCGATCTACCGTGCCTGTACCAGTTGTCGCCCCCACTCGTCTCATAAGTGCTATATCTGGTACGCTGCTATCTTCATCCGAACTAGACTGCGGAGGGGCAGTAACTTCGGAAAAGATCACCCAGTCGTAGTCCCTGGCTTCAGCATCCGGTACCATCTCCAACAGCACGGGCCGGACAGGATCAACTTGCAGCGATGTGGCGAACACGCAGACGTCGGCCTCGCTTCGCATGGCGTGTGCATGGCGTGTGGGAAGACTCTGAGGCAGGGGGTAGCCGATGATGTTGCCGGTAAAGTCGACATTCATGCGGCTGATATATTCGCGGAAGTTGTGGAGAGCAGTATCGGGAATGCGATGGGGGGTATCCGCTTGAAGGCAGTATAGTGTTGGTTGGATTGCGCTTAGTTGGATGCGTCCTTGGTGGCAAGAGGTGAGGGGTGAGGGGTGAGGGGGAACCGGAGCTTCAGAGAGGATGTCGCTCGCAGTGATGGCAGGTGCAGTCATAAACGGCGGATCTGACTCTGACCCTTGGGGCGATGCGGTCATGGTGGTAATTATCTAGGTATGAGGGGGCGGGTGATGTTGTGAGACTTCTTGAGGTGGAGGTGCGACACGTCGATGTAGCCGATGTTGAATGTGATCGCTTAGTGAGCCGCAAAGTTCCGGCTACCGAAGCACTCGGTCATTCTGAGAGCGGCATCTAAAAACAATACGACAACCCCGCATCTCAAGTGATGCGTATGCGCAGATTCAGAACCTTGCACAATCCCATATATTCACTCGGACCCAGAATCAATGACCTCGTTCACAGTAACAGCTACGGTTACACAACTGCAGTCCTTGTATGACATCCCGCAGAGCCTCACTATCCATGTGATGTCATGCATGCCCAGCTTCCTTCTACTCTTTTACCCGCACCTTCCTTCTTTCTGCTTTCTTCAATCCTCAACTTTTGCTCATTTCGTCTTTACTTTTCACTCATTCCATCGTCACCTTTATCCACACCTTTTCAACGATGTTCCGCGCTATCCGCCATTTGTCGCCTGCGATCGGGGTCCAGTTTTATCGTCCCACGGTCCACGAGTTCAATGTCTTGGTCAACATTCGTTCTTTGTCAACTAGAGACGACAATGCCGGAGGTACGGCTGAAGCTGGTGCTTCGCAGAAACTCAAGAGCACTCCGGACAAGGCAGCCGACGGTGATCCAAAGTCGTCCGAATGCCCGGCCGAAGCCGTTCTCAAGAAAAGCCCTCTCGCTATTCTAGAGCGAACCACTAAAAACGCCGGGTAATTGGATTACTGCCTTCATTAGTTTGATTTCAGAGTCTGACTGGGTGCTAAGGGGTATCAAAATGGCTCATTCTGTGTTCGCCGCTATTATCACAGCCGGGGCCTTCACGGGGAAGTACTATTACGATATCTGGGCCACCGACTCAGCTTTCAAGAAAGGTGGCGTCCAGCTCATCGGGAGAGCATCGTGTAACTTCCAACTCGATAGGAAGGGAGTTGCCGATAATGTGACGTACCTCCTCGACCCGACGCGCACTGACCCTATCTATGGCTTGATTTTCGGCCCTCATGGGACTGGCAAGTCTACCCTTGTTCAGATTTTGGCCCATAATCTCGGAGGAGCCATCTACGTCAGATCCGACACAGATTCCGACGAAGCAGACAAGATTCTAAGTGGATTCACCTACGCCTTCGCTAAGGCGTTCAATTCTTCCAAACTCAACTTGCTCAGCTTTTCCAGAATCAACGTGTTCAATTCTTCCGATCTCAAGTATGAAGACATTATGAACGATTTCAGAGCCGCCGCCACCAGATACATGGCTAAGACAGGAGGTACTCGTATGCCCATTCTGATCATTGATAACGTGAATATCCTGGCGAGGGTTCCTGGTTTACTAACCAATTTACAATGCATCGCCAAGGGAGCCGCTATTGATGGCGTGTTTCGTATTGTATTTGTGACTTCTGATGGTCCGCCCGTGGAGGATCTAAGGGGCAAGGCACAGTTTCTGACAGGTAGATGCTTTTGCTAATAGGCTTGCGCAGGTCGCTCTACGTCTAGCCGGATGTCTGAGGAGTATATTGGGGACTTGACCGACGAAGAAGCATTTGCTTACATGGAAAAGAGGAAGGTTGGCAGTAATGATATGAAAAAAATCTTTGATGTCACCGGTGGACGAATCATGTTGTTGGAGAGGGCATGTGATAATAGTGGAGACAAGCTTGATTGTGGGTTTCCATTCCATTTTATCGAGTACACATCCTAACACCTCACAGCTGTGCTGGCGCAGATGATCGGGAAGGCTCGACGCAACTATATTGCCGCCACAAATCCCGAAGTCCTTGGTACCGAATTCTCGGCAATCGCTAATGACGTCGCGAAGAAGATTAACCAGAATGGCTCCATCAACACGATCACCTTTGCTCACCTCTGTGGCGGTCACTATGCTGTTATGAAGAACCTGCTTGCTTTGAATATCTTTACCCAAGATGATAGTGGCAAGATTTCTATTGACAGCATACCGATGAAGAAGGCTATTATGGAAGCAGTGAAGCAAAAGGCCGAGCTTCAGCCTAACAATCTTTCCCCAGCAGAGGACAAGGTGAACCACAACTGATGGAGATTGTAACCTGAACTCACATAATTTCAAGTGAGAGAACGGTTGAGCGGATGGCGGCCCAAAAGCTTAACGTTAATACAATGAATTGAGGATTTCAAATCAGAAATCATTACTGTGCTCTGAATTGTACGTGCTTTGACTATGTTCCGTATTTCCCATTTAAAACGCTCCCGATTTGTCTTCCCTATCCCAGTCCTCCAAAAAGCAGCTCAATTCTCCACATGCATGTGGATGATAATGACAGGTGGAAATACTAACCACTTTACCATCAAAGATTGATACTAACCGTTGCGGGCACCCGATATCACTAGTAGTGTGATGTGGCCGGCGTTTAGACTTAGGATGGAGATTACACTCTAGATAGTCCGAGACTCCGAGGTATTCGCTCTATCCACGGCTAATAAAAACATGTTAAGTTCGGATTCGATAAGAACTCTGCAAGAAGCATGTAAAAGCGTAGCCCTTTCTGGCAGGGAATTGAACTAAGTTCACCCTCGATCACATTCTATCAAGGGTAGTTAGGAGGGTATACTAACCATCATAATGTCAAGGAATCGCAGACGCTGTGCCCGCTATACCGCCATTGTTGCAAGTGGCTTGTTGTATCCCCTGTCGGGCGCTTACTCTTACCTGGTTTTGATAATCAGTGTGGAATTGGCCCAGGTACCACCTTCGTATCGCAATATGTGTATCATCCAGAAAATGTTTCAAAGGGTCCACGATCTGGACCGATTAGCTCATGGCAGGCAGGACGCAATCAGGACAGACTGGTTTTCGGCTGATTGGAGTAGATCTAGACAGGCTGGCGCTGGGCGGGCTCGAGACGATTGAGTCAGGCTGACTCTCGGCAGGCCGGACACGATCTGGACAGGCTGGCTCTCGGCAGGCTAGACACGATCTTGACAGACAGGCTGACTGCTGGCTGGACACAATCTGGATAGGCTGGTTGAATACAATCAGGACGGGCTGGTTTGATACGATCTAGACGGATTAGCTCTCGGCTGGATGGACACGAGCTGGACTGACTGGCATCGGATCAATGAAACGAAGGCGTTGAGTACAGAAATCAAAAACCGCAAGACTGTGTATGAAAGATGAAACGAATTGCATATGATAGAACGGTTCACAAATTGAATATGTAAGAGAAAACAAAATCCAGTAAAGCAGAGGAAATGTTATTCGAGAAGGAAACATACGGAGAGCAACGCCATGTTTTATAACTCAAAAATCGTGAGGAAACCAGTACGACAACAGAGGTGACCATCAACATCAATATACGAAGGAAGAGGAGGCGCAGAGCACACACAACGATGAAAGAGGTGAAGCAGGATGGGCACATGGCAGATATGATACGGAAGTCCGAATGCCCCCAAAATGCCACGAACGAAGCACCAATGTTAAGCCACCGACAATATTACGCAACTGGACATTATCGACACGATGCACGGTTTGAAAGCCATCAGAATACCTAACCGGGATTACCAAGTGCAGATATTCTCATTACGTCAAATGTTTCAATGTGCGCTGGAATAGGGATTAAACGAACAGTACACGAACGACGATTATGCTCCGCTACTGCATGTTGAAAAATATAAGCTGAAGCTATATCAACCAAGAACGTCGATCCAGCGACAAACACGATGCACGGTTCGAAATCCATCAGCAATATCTAAACAGGATAAGCAAGTGCAGGTATTCTCATAACGTCAAAACGTTTCACAGCGGACCGGAAACAGAGATTAAACGAACAATACGCATGTGACGATTATGCTCCACTACTGCATGTTCACAAATAAAGCTAAATCAACGGAGAACGTCGATCCGGCAATAAACACGACACACGGTTCGAAAGCAAGATAAGCACGTGCAGATAATATCATGATGTCAAAACGATTCAAAGCGGACCGGAAATAGAGACAATACGTGAGTGACGATGATGGTCCGCTACTGCTTGTTGACAAATTTAGGCTGAAGCTAAACCACCTAAGAACGCCATGGTGGCACAACCGTGAAGAAGTTGGTTATCGATACGCAACATCGAGTGTTAACTACGGAATGAAGGGTAGTGGACAAAAGACGCCACGAATACGGTCGCAGCGATCGTAATTGATGTCTCAGAGTATACCATAGTGACGATGCAGTTGTGGTTCTAGGGCAGCAGATAAAAGATGGCACGAATACGGTCGCAGCGATCGTAATTGATACCACAGAGTAATAGTGACAATGTAGTTGCGGCTCTAGCTAGCAAGATGTGTGACGTCGATAGCTAGCTAGATGTGTGTGACGTCGAGCAGATGGGGTCTGTATGACGCGAAGACCAATCAGAGGCGACGAACTCGTGAGCCTCAAATAGCCTGAATGGAAACGTGTTTCTGCGCCAATCAGAATGCTTCGTGATGACCTTGCATGAAGAGAATCCGTATCTATATACATTAGAATAAAAGGTGGTGCCAGTGCTTTGCAACAGCTGGAAAAGAGCCGCGCATTGCCGAAGAATCCACCGTGACATCCGCACAGCACGTACTTCAACCAATTGAAGTTCCTCCTTCGCTCTGTCGACGCGAAATTTCGCATCAATGGCTTCTCTGATGGACTTAAACACGGCCCAATCATCTCGGACTGCCAAGCGATCGAGGTCCCAAAGCTGATCGTTGCTGATACCCACCGTCTTGAGCAACTTCAGGTTCAGCTGGCGAAGTTGGCCTTCAAACCCCAGTTATCGCGAAGGTGCACCACTTCTTCATTGCACTTCTTCACAAGGCCGTTCAACGCCGTCCATCGCTTGTTTATAGTACCCAAGAACTTCTGGGCTTCTTTTTGCCCCCGCACGCGCCTGTGAAGGGTTTTGATCTCCGAATTCCTAGCCGTAAGGACTTCAACCATCTTGCTCTGAAGTTTTTGAATGGCTGCGGTCTGTTTCCTGTTCACATAGGCTCGAAAAAAATTTCCACTTTGATCGGGAGCCTCTCCACGCAGTTCCAGGAAACTGTATAATGGTCAATTGGACTGCATTTAGCGGGCTACTCATAACAGTTATGCAACTAATCTTTGTACAGTAGTATACATAGCGTATACAATACTCCATGTTCCTTGTATACAAACTTTGCTACCCTGCATACGCATTACCGCTCTGTATCTCTATATTTTTTCTTCCCTAAATTTGTATCTAAAAAGTTCAGTTGGCGGCCGCACTCCCGGTTTTATCTGCCAGAAATCTCCAAAAAAGTCATTCCAATTAAGTCTTTGAGTTCTGGTCCAATCCTAAAGTGATGTATATATGAATTATGCATAATTCGTCTCTCTTTCACCTCCTGGTCTCCGATTCACGATATCTTCAATATTGGTGGTAGCGCTTCAAAAAACATTGAAAAATCGACGAAAATTGATGTTTTTCCACAACCGATCTATGGATATTAAAGATATCATAAATCGGAGATCGGGAGGTGAAAGAGGGATGAATTATGCATAATTCATGTATACATCACTTTAGGATCGGACCAGAACTCAAAAGACTTAATTGGACCGACGTTTTTGGAGTTTTGTAGTCAAAAAAACCAGGTGTGCCGCCGTGTGCACCGAACCGAGCCGAGCGTGGCTCAGTGTTAACTGACTTTTTTTCTGATGCATTTTGTGCACAACAATCGATGGCTACTCCCATATCAACATGTTAGAGAGGTACTGATCGATTTGTTAGGGTTAGGGTTAGGGTTAGGGTTAGGGTTAGGGTTAGGGTTAGGGTTAGGGTTAGGGTTAGGGTTAGGGTTAGGGTTAGGGTTA
>Ga0307515_10007280_pt1 | contig 21910 bp, 14 predicted proteins | sample 17_EM_MG_FD_194513 | JGI IMG/M metagenome (GOLD analysis project Ga0307515, IMG submission 194513) | Populus trichocarpa ectomycorrhiza microbial communities from riparian zone in the Pacific Northwest, United States - 17_EM | ecosystem: Host-associated > Plants > Roots > Unclassified | place...
GGGCGGCAACGTTTTCGTCGCCGGCTCAGCAATTTTCAAGGGCGACACGGTCGAGGATTATCGCAAGACCATAGCCGATCTGCGTCAGGCAGCCGAGGGGGCACGAGTATGAAGATGAAGCATTTTATCATGGGCGGTTTTATTGCCGCCGCACTTGCCGGTCTGCCCGGCATGTCACTTGCCGGCGACATCGCCAATATCCAGCCGATCGGTTTTTCCGCCGACGGCAAGGTCTTCGCATTTCAGGAATTCGGCATCAAGGAGGAGGGCAGCGTCCCCTACTCCAACACCTATTTCATCGATACTGACAGCGGCCAATATCTCGAAGGCACGCCTTTCCGCACCGAGCTGACCGACAAGGACGCCAATCTTTCCAAGGCGCGGCGGCAGAACCTGACGGCGGCGCGCAGCCAGATGGACAAGTACGATCTGCTCACCAATCCCGGCCTGATCGCTGCCTTTAATCCGCCGACCGAACTCGGCTCACCCTCGAAGACGATCCGCTACACGACGCTTGCGACCGACGGTCCGCCGAAGTCGCCCTATACGCTGGCGCTCGGCGAGATGCCTATACCGACGCCGAAGGAATGCGCGGCGGTCGACAAGCGGGTCATCGGCTTCAGCCTGCAGATGATCGAGAAGGAAGGCGCTCCGAACCGGCAGGCGGCGCGGCTGGCGACGGCAGTTCCGGCCGAGCGCTCATGTTCGATCGAATATCGGATCGGCGGCGCTATCGTCTATCAGCCGGAAGCCGGAAACGCGATTCACATCGCCCTTGTGCTCGCCTTCGATGCGGCGAGAGACGGACGCTGGATAGCCATTCCGGTTCATCCCTGAGCATGGATCGCCCTCGCAGGGATCGCTTGCGGGCTGCATGGCCGCCCTACCCCGATCTGATTGCCGGCGCGTTGCTCTGGGGCATGCAGATGCTTGCCTCCGCTATGCTCGGGCTTTACCTGCGCAACGGCCTGCAGACGAGCCGCCTTGCCGAGGTCGCCGCGCTCTATTTCACCGGCGGCCTGCTTGCCTGGCCGTTCGCCCTGCCGGTCGCGCGCTTCCTCGCCTATAACAGGCCGCCGGAGGCGCGTTTTGCCGCCTTCTTCGTGACGTTGACGGCGGCCACCATCCTGATGACCGCTTTCCTCTTCGCCATGGAATACCGGATTTTCTATTCGCGCTGGCATGCGCCCTTCGGCAGCATCATGTGGGCCTTCCAGTTCGTCTTCACCGGCGCCAGCGCCGTCTATCAGTTCCTGGTGATCGGCCTGCGCCTCTTCCTGCCGCTCGGCCTCGTCTGCCTTGCCGCCAGCAGCTATCATCTTGCCAAACGCATGCGTTGAGATTGCCGCCCGTCTTTGCTACACGGGCGCTAGAGCAATTCCAGCAAAAGTGCGCAGCGGTTTTCCCAGGCAAAGCGCGAAGCGACTTTGCCGGGAATTGCGCAAAACAAAGTGTCAAATAAAACTCTTGAAATAAAGGCAGCCGCCCATGATCCCGCGCTATTCCCGGCCTGAAATGGTCGCCATCTGGTCTCCCGAAACCAAGTTCCGCATCTGGTTCGAGATCGAGGCGCATGCCTGCGACGCGCTGGCCGAACTCGGCGTCATCCCGAAATCGGCGGCAAGGACGATCTGGGAAAAAGGCGGGGCCGCGACCTTCGACGTCGACCGCATCGACGAGATCGAGGCCGTCACCAAGCATGACGTCATCGCCTTCCTCACCCATCTCGCCGAAATCGTCGGCCCGGATGCGCGCTTCGTCCACCAGGGCATGACCTCGTCTGACGTGCTCGATACCTGTTTCAACGTTCAATTGGTGCGCGCCACCGATATCCTGCTCGCCGATATCGACCGCCTGCTCGAAGCGCTGAAGAGCCGCGCCTTCGAACACAAGGACACCGTCACCATCGGCCGTTCGCACGGCATCCATGCCGAGCCCACCACCTTCGGCGTCAAGCTGGCGCTTGCCTATGCCGAATTCGAGCGCTGCCGCCAGCGCCTTGTCGCCGCGCGCGAGGAAGTTGCGACCTGCGCCATATCGGGCGCTGTCGGCACCTTCGCCAATATCGATCCGCGCGTCGAGGAACATGTCGCCGAAGCCCTTGGCCTGAAGGCAGAGCCGGTCTCGACGCAGGTCATCCCGCGCGACCGCCACGCCATGTATTTCGCGACGCTCGGTGTCGTCGCCTCGTCGATCGAACGGCTGGCGACCGAGATCCGCCATCTGCAGCGCACCGAAGTGCTGGAAGCCGAGGAATATTTCTCGCCCGGCCAGAAGGGCTCCTCGGCCATGCCGCACAAGCGCAACCCGGTTCTCACCGAAAACCTGACCGGCCTTGCCCGCATGGTTCGCTCCTATGCCATGCCGGCCATGGAAAACGTCGCCCTCTGGCACGAGCGCGATATTTCCCACTCCTCGGTCGAACGCATGATCGGCCCCGATGCGACAGTGACGCTCGATTTCGCCCTCTCCCGCATGGCCGGCGTCATCGAAAAGCTGCTGGTCTATCCCGAGAACATGGAAAAGAACCTCAACAAATTCCGCGGCCTCGTCCACTCCCAGCGCGTCCTGCTGGCGCTCACCCAGGCCGGCACCTCCCGCGAGGACGCTTACCGCCTGGTGCAGCGCAATGCCATGAAGGTCTGGGAACAGGGCAAGGATTTCCTGGAGGAGCTGCTCGCTGATGCAGAGGTGCGCGCTGCGTTGTCCGAGGAGGATATACGGGAGAAATTCGACCTCGGGTATCATACGAAGCACGTGGACACGATTTTCCGGCGGGTGTTTGGCGGGGCGTGAGCGGATTCCGAATCCGCATTAGGAATAGAAGCAGAGAGCAGAATCGACGTTCGCTTCAGAAGGCGCGTGAAATCGCACCGAGACATTCGGCACGGCGACGGTCGTGATCGGAAACAGCCACCATATCGGCTGTCTCGCCGCCTATCTTACACTTGCGACCGACTGCGGCTTATGGTCAGCATCGCAAGCTCCAGCACCTCCGGCGCGCAGGCATGGCGCTGCATGTTGAAGCCTTCACGCAAGGGCTTGCCGGCTACGGCCGGGCGGACGGCCCGAAGGGCACCAACGCTGCTGTCACCGGATGACCCGGCCGGTTTTGGTGTAGAATAGTTTGCCAACTGCTATCGACCGCAGCCGACACAAGGCTTGATAATTCCCATCAGAATCAAAGTTACAAAGATCAACAAGAAAGAGGTCATCGTCACCACAAAGGGCATGGCGAATAAGAACTTTGCTTTCGGCTTGGCCAAGAAGCGATCATTTGCGAAACTCGACCAATAGATTTTTGGGCCGAAATCTTTGCTGAAATCGAAGCCGTTTCTACGGTAGAAAATGATCGATTGATGTAGCAATATCAACTGTAGGCACAAAAGCCATTTGTTTCGATCGATCTACCAGACTTACTAACCGCGCAAAGGCGCAAATAATGGCTAACAAAAAATAAACGAGAGGTCGCGCCGTACCATTGACAATCGCCGTGAACCAACAGTATTTCAGCATTAAGTTGCATTTTTTCGTAGGTGGGGTTCAGTTTGGATGGTTGGTAGAAAAAGCTATTTACAACATTTTTGCTTCCAGTTTTCGCGGTCGTAGCGGCCTTGACCATAGTGCTTGCATCAAATTCAGCATCCGCGCAGGCGAGTGATGAACGGTCGGTGCTACAGAGGCAAGCATTTGATCTGATCCGCAAGGGCAATTGTGCAGAGGCGTGGAAGTGATCTGGCGCCAGGCGCGCCAAGGAAATTCGGAAGCCTTGGCATTGCTTGTGAACAAGGTGATCCCTTTTGGGACTCTTATACCTCCGTCGTATTTTCCAATGTCAGAAAACATCACGCAGCATGTGGAAGACCAGATCATTGCGCTCAGTCTCTACGCCTGGAAAAACTCTGAAGTAGGCGAGAGTTTCAAGCATCATGGTATTGGGCTGAGGGATAGGCTCGCCAGAACTCTTGTGAATGAAAAGGTAGCCAACGATTACAAGCGCGTGGATGCTTGCTTAAAGGGTAACAAGAACAACGGTGAATGTGTCCAGCTTGCAAACGAACTGAAAATTATTCAGCCTTTCAACGCTTATGTTTCAATGACGGATGCCGCTCCCCGAGATACGTTCTGCATCGATCGTAAATTGACTTAAGTTCGCGGTTACGTGCTGTTTGGCGGGTCACTTTTTCTAATTTCAGTTTATTGTGATTGAAAAACAGAGGCAGTATGTAAATGGAATTTTTTAGTAATGTCTCTCAACGCGGTCGTTTCAAAATTTATAAGCTATCGTGATGCGCGACATTATTGAACTTCAATTAGATGGCAATATCTGAGTTGGTAATAAAAATGAAAGCACTTCGTTTCGTATTGACTGTGTCTACTCTTGTAGTTGTTTTTTATTTAGGAAAGATCACTTCCTCTTCTCCGTATCGGCCGGCCTATGTATTCGCGGAGCCGAATTACCTTAACTTTCATTATTGGCGGTACGGGGAGGGGCGCTATGCGCTTCGGGATGTTCTTGAAAAAAGCGGATACAAGTTTGAAAGGATCTGTGCCTCTGGTGAAGGTGGAGCGCCGCCGTACGAGGTGGATAATGGGAAGATGAAGCTGGTTGCGGGAGTTGAACTGAATGACGCGCTTAGTATGAGTTATGTCAGTTTATACCTCGTTGGGGCCGGGGTTTACTCGGTGATGAACTTCGATCCCTTGGAATTCGGGATAGATTGGTCGTTCAGCGATTGTCAGCCTATCGATAAGTTGAGTGTCGAAGTTTCCAAGAGTGGCGTACTCGGAAACTCGATCACGTACAAATTTAATTGATGGAGAGGGGATATGTTTAATTTATCAGATTGGTCGAAGGCAGAAAATGCGTTCTACGAAAAGATAGCGAGCGTTGCTAACGCTAAATATAGCTTAGGATTGAATCGGATATCCATAGATATAGCTAAACACACTTTAGCAGCAACCCACAGCGTTGGAACAAAGGGGGCTACCTTAACGACACTTTTGGGATACGGAAATGAAGTCTATGCCGGCTTGAAGGGACGTGACGGTTATACAGAGCATTACAAAGATCTGCTAAATAATACTGCCGGAATTGCTCTGGGATCTTGGTTGACTGGCAAGCTCGGACGGGCGCCCAATCTGTATGAGTCAACTGCCGGATTGTCAGTCCTGCGAGGGATGGGCGCCCTGCTACAAGGTGGGTACAAAGCAGATCCAAAGACTGCGCCTGCCACAGTCGATGAGGCGCTAGGGGCGATCTCAATGACAGAGACTTCGAAAAACGATTACCGCAGGGAGTTGCAGCGTCTCTTTGAGGCCAATTCTAAGGGAATTCTAAGCTTTCTAGCTGACGAGGAATTGGAAGTCCGTAACGCGATTAAGGATAAATACCCCAATCTTGACCTCGAAGACATTAGTCCTCGTGGCCTTCAAGCGGCTGTGATCAAAAGTCTCATCCCGCTCGGTGATATACCTGATTTCCAATCAGTGGCATATACTTACACGCGCCAGCGACTGAAAGAATACGAACCATTACAAACGTATGTAATGGCCCCCCATTTGGTCAGTCCGATCTCCGACCCGTTGCCGGTGCCGCGTGTTTCGAATTCGCCCGGATTCAATCCGCCCGGTACCTTTCGTGATAATCAAGACAGAGCAAACTATACTGCACCCTCATATCTCAACGGCTGGAGTCCGCAGGGCAGCAAACGCGACAATCAGGACAGAGCAAACTATTCTGCGCCTTCGTATCTTGGCGGTTGGAGCCCTCAAGGCGGCAAGCGCGACAACCAGGACAGAGCAAACTATTCCGCACCTTCGTATCTCGGTGGTTGGAGCCCGCAAGGCGCAAAACGCGATAATGAGGACACCAGGAATTACAGTTCATCACCTTCGTCTCGCGGCAATATCCAGGATCAGCGCCGCGAACAGGCTGAGGTGCGCTCATCGCGGAGGCCGGTTCTCCTTGATTTGAGCGGCAACGGCTTGAGCATCGAAACACTCTCGACCTCCTCCAAATTCCTGGATCTCGATGGTGACGGCTATCAGCATCGCACCGCCTGGGCGGCAGCAGGCACCGGGGTTCTGATCATCGATGCAAATGGCGACGGCAAGATCAGCCAGTCGAACGAATTCGCCTTCACCGAATGGGATTCTTCGGCGACGAGCGACCTCGAGGCGCTGAAGCATATCTTCGACACCAACGGCAACGGCAAGCTCGATGCCGGCGATGCGCAGTGGTCGAAGTTCCGGGTCGAGGTCAACGGCCAGCTGGTAACGCTCGATAGCCTCGGAATCACCTCGATCGATCTGACGCCGAAGGGCAGCGGCCAGACCTATGAGGACGGCTCGGCGATCACTGGAACGACCACCTTCACCCGCGCCGACGGTACGACGGGCACGATCGGCGATGCCAAACTGGCGAACGATGATGCCGCCTATATCGTCAAGACGAGCAGCACGACGAAGGCCGACAGCTCGGTCGAGAAGACGATCCTTGCCTATAATGCGGACGGCAGCCTGGCCTTCCGCAACGTCGTCACGACAAGCGCCGATGGAAAAAGCGTCCAGACGCAGTTCGACGACGACGGCAACGGCACGTTCGATCGTTCGCAGACCAATGTCCTGACCGTCGATGCCTCAGGCGTCCAGACAAAGACCGTCTCCAACTTCAATGCCGACGGATCGCTTTCGGATCGCACCACGACGGTCACCAGCGCCGATCATCTGACGGTGACGACGACGGTCGACCAGGACGGTGATGGGATCATCAACCAGCGGCAGACTTACGTCCAAAACGCCGATGGTTCGACCACGACGACCACGGAGCAGCTCAGCGTCGACGGTACGCTCCTGACGAAGACGATGGTGGCATCGTCCGCCAACGGTCTGGTGAAGACCACCAGTCTCGATCGCGACGCCAATGGGGTCTACGACGATATCGTCACTGAGACCACCACAGTGGCGGCGGATGGCAGCCGCAGCAAAACAGTTATCGACCGCAGCTCGAACAACAAAGTTCTATCCCAAGTCGACACTGCAACCAGCGCCGACGGCCGCACCATCACGGTGTCGGTTGACGCGGACGGTAACGGACCCCGCGAAACCAAAACGGTCACCACATCGACGGTGGCAGCCGGGTCGGGCGCCGTAACGTTGGATACGATCGTCTACAACACAAACGCGTCGTCGATTAAGCGCTCGAAATCGACGACGGTCACCACCGCCGACGGATTGTCAAAGACCACAACGAGCGACGTAAACGCCGATGGCGTCATCGATTTCACCGATACCGATGTGACGGTGATCGACGCTAACAACCGAACGCAGACGGTCCAGCATCGTACCAAGACCGGGACGACCGGTGCGCTGCTGTCGCAGACGGTCACGACGACCAGCGCCGACGGCAAGTCGATCACCATCGCCGAGGATGCGAATGGAGACACCAAGAACGACAGCCTGACCACGATTGTGATCGACACGGACGGGAAGACGACCAACACCGTCAGCACGCTGAACTCCGACGGCACGCTGGTCAGCAAGACCGTCACCGAAACATTGGCCGGCGGTCTATCGAAGACGACGAAAACTGACGCGGACGGCGATACCGTCAACGACCTCGTGGTGACGGATGTCATTACCACGTGGTCGGATGGCAGCCGCACTGAAACGGTGACATCGAAGAACGCCAATGGCGCGACCATTGCCACGACCCTCACCAACACATCGGCCGACAGCCTGACGCAGTACGTCAAGACCGACGCCAATGGCGACGGTGTCTTCGAAGACACGACGAAAAGCGTCATCGTTCTCGATGCCACCGGCGCGCGAAAGGAAACAGTGAGGAGCACGAGCGCCGACGGAACGCTCAAGTCTCAGATCGTCACCGACGTCAGCGCCAATCGCCGGAGCACGACGATCGTGACCGACGCGGACGGCGATGCCCACACCGATGTGCGCCGGATCGAGACGACCGCGGTCAATGGCGAGGTGAATATCTGGGAGAGGCACTTCGCTGCGGACGCAACGACGATCAGCACGACAATCACCGATATTATCGACAAAGGGCTGACAACGAAAGTATCCGAGGATTTGAACCACGACGGCGTCGGCGACCGGCTGACGAACGACAAGACCGTGCTCAATACCGATGGAAGCAAGACTGAAACGATCTCTGTCACGAGCAGCGATACCACGCGTCTCAACAAGAAGACCATCCTCACCACCGGCAACGGTATGTCGATCACGACGAGCGAGTACATCAACGGCGACGAGGTGGTCGATATCAAGACGACCGATGTGACGACATTCGACACCTACGGGCTGCAGTTCCAGACCGTATCGAATTTCCGCGGCACGACGCTCGCGAACTCGACGAAGGTGACGACCAACCTCAACGGCCTTTCCGGATCGACCGATTACGATCTGGATGGCGACGGCACGGTCAACAGGACCTCGTCGTGGAAGAAAACGCCGCTCGATCCGGCCGGATCGGTTACCACCACTGAAACGGTAAAGACAGGCGACGCCGCCGCCACGCTGATCTCGCAGAAAATCACCACTGTCAGCGCCGACCAGAAAACCACCACGATAAGCTCCAAGATCGATGGCGACACCGTTGTTGACCGCGAGGAAAAGATAACGATCGGCGAGAACGGATGGACGACGAACGAAATAAAGCAATTCAAGGGTGAAAACGCGGTCGAAACCAAGGCCAAGTTCACGACATCGGACGACGGACTGCGGAAGACGTGGAGTTTGGACCTCGATGCGGACGACGATTTTGAACTCGTCACCACTGATGACACGGTCCTGAATGCCGATGGCGGCCGCACGCAGACGATCTCAAGATCGGGCATCGGGACGACGATATCGAATGTCAACGCCAGTGGTTTGAACAAGAAAACGAGCTGGGCTGATGTCAGCGGTAGCGTCGTCCGCTCAATGAGCGACATCACCGTTCTCAAAGCCGATGGCGGCACGAAGGAGACGGTCTCCTATTTCAAGGGCAACGGAGCTTTCGATCCGAACGGTGCGGTGCTGGAAAGTCAGACGGTCACGGAAGTTACGGCTCACGGTCTCACGACCACGGTAATCATCGATGTCGACGGCGATAACATCTTCGACAAAAAATCGGAAACGACGAAGCAGACCGACGGCAAGACGAAGCAGGTCCTCAGCGACCTGGCCGCCAACAATGTGGTGAAGGACTCAAAGACCGTCATCACGTGGGCGGACGGCCTGACGCAGACCATCGCATACGACAGCGACGGCGACGGCAGCGGCGACGCTACGACTATCGAGAGGAAGACGACCAGCACTACGGTTCTGAACGCCAATGGCAGCAAGAAGACCAGGACGGACGATGTCGTCGCGGGCGTCACTAAGAGCATCACGGTGACAACCGTATCGGGAGACGGCCTGACCGTTACCACCCAATGGGATACGGCCGGCACCGGTAGCGGCAACACCTTCGACAAGAGCCGCACAGATGTCACCGTCCTCAACGCCAACGGCTCGAAGACGCAGACGATCAGCAATTTTACCGGCACGACGACGCTGACCAGCCGCTATCTCGTCACCACCAGCGCCAACGGCCTGTCCATCACCACCCAGGCCGATCCGACGGGTGCCGGCACCTACAGCCAGACGGCAACCGACATCACGGTCTTGAATGCCAACGGCACGAAGATAAGGACTGTTGAAAGCAAGGGGCCTAACAGTATCCTGATTTCCAGGACCACGATTGAGACAGACGTTTCCGGCCTGATCATCAAATCTACCCAGGAGCGTCCGGGCTTTGGCAACCAGACCGTCACCGACACGACTACAGTACTGGCGGACGGCGCCGTTCGCGAGACCGTCGAGACGAAGAATGGCGGCGGAACCCCGATCGGCAAGATCGTCGCGCTCACCAGCGCCGACAAGCTGACGGTCACCATTGACCGCGACGGCAACGGCGATGGCATCGTCGATCAACGCCAGGAAACCGTCAACGCTCCTTCCGGCATCCAGACATCGGTCACGACCAACTTCAAGGCCGACGGGACGGTCAAGGACAAGTCGACCATCGTCGTATCCGCCGATGGCCGTCTGACGACGACCACCTGGGATCGCGACGGCAACGGCACACCCGAACGCCAACGGGTGACGAATTTTACCGCCTATGCCGACGGCAGGAGCACGACCGTCATCTCGGATACGGATCAGCCGGCTGGCACCTTGGCCGCGAAGACGACAATCAACACATCCGCCGACGGCAGACTGACGACGACGACGAAGGATATCAACGGCGACGGCACCGACGATCAGATCGAAACCGTCACCGTCGATTCCACAGGCGCCTCGATCTCCGTGGTCACCAATACTGCGACCGCGCAAAAGGTCTCCAACCTGACGTCGGGTGTCGTCTATTGGAGCCAGGCGATCGCAGCAAAGATAGAGACCACCACCTCGCCTGACGGTCGTATCAAGGTTGCCAAATACGACTACGACGGCAATGGCGTTTATGAAACCGTCATGCAGTCGACCATCCAGGTGGACGGTTCTGTCGTCACGACCGTGACCGAAACCAACACCAGCGGTACGGTCACGGCGAAGGGCACGATTGCAACCAGCGCCGACGGCCTGATCACCACGCTGTCGAAGGATGTTGGCAACAACGGCACCATCGATCATACCGAGACGGCGGTGACCCATGCCGACGGCTCGATCACACTGACCAAAGTCGATCTCAACGCCAGCGGCGTAATGACGCAAACAGTCGTCGATCAGGTCACTGCGCTCGGCTCGCTTTCCTCCAGCATCACGACGGACTCGGCTGGCGGCAAGACCGCGCAGACCATCTTCGCCGCTGACGGAAGCTCGGTGACGACGGACTCGCTCGACCGCAAGACCGCGCAGACCGTCGTCGCCGCTGATGGAAGCTCGGTGACGACGACCTATGACGGGCCGAGCGGCCAGACGCTTAGCGTCAGCAACGCGACCAAAGCCGGTTTGCTGATCAGCGCCACTTTCTACGACCCGCTCAATGCGAACCCATGGACACGGATCGAGCAGCAATATGATGCTGCCGGCAAGAAGACGCTCGAAAAGCAATTCAACCGCGATGGCACGCGGGTGGAAATCACCTTCGATGTCTCGAATACAGCCAGCTGGTCTCGTTATGAACAGTGGTATGACACGTCGAACCGTTTGACGGCGCAGATCAACTACAACGATGACGGAACGCGCGAAAGTTACACCTATGATGCCGCCGGTTCCAAGTCTTGGTCGACCATTAGGCAGAATTACATCACCGCCGGGCTGTCATCGCAGTATCAATATAATGACAATGGTACGACTGATGTCTTCAATTACGATCCCGCCAAGACTGCGCCATGGGACTACATCGAGTCTACCTATAATTCCCTCACCCAACTCACAGATGATCATCTCACAGTTAAGAATATCTATTACGACAATGGCGACAAGAGCTATAGCGCGTGGGATCGAGCGGGTGCGCAGACGTGGTCATTCCATCGTGTTGACAAGAACGGCGCCGACCAGACGAGCTACGAAGAAACGATCTGGGATATCGGTCAAAAGGACAAGATGACTGCTGACCTCAGTAACATCTATAACTGGCTGTATCAGAAAGACTCATATACCGCGTCCGGTGCGCCTATGCAGAACTTCATTCAGTGGGACGACCCAAAGAAGTCCCAGGATACGTGGTACGACTATCTCAACAACAAGCCGTGGACCACGGACGTCCTCCGCTATGACAGGTATGGGATACCAACCAGCGGGGATACCTATTACGATGACGGCACCCGCAAAGAGTCCGAGTACCATTCCGACAGGAATGGTGCTTTGGAATGGTGGAGATTCTACGATGCCCAAGGGCGCCCTGGCCCAAGAATTTACGCCAATTCTCCGATCCTTCTGGACCTGAATGCCGACAGCCATGTCGATCTTCGTCCTCTTGACACACCTGGCCCATCGGTGGGCTTCGACTGGGATGGCGATGGCCTGGCGGATGAAACGGCCTGGGTGGGTCCTCAGGACGGCTTCCTGGCGATCGATCTCGGTGCCGGCGGAACGGCCGGCGCCGATGGGAAGATCAACCAGGCGCGGGAACTGGCTTTCAGCCTTTGGAACGACGGTGCGAGCTCCGACCTCGAGGGCCTGCGTCTTGCCTTCGACACGAACCACGACAACGTCCTTGACCTGAACGATAATCGTTGGAGCGAGTTCAGGGTCTGGCGCGATCTCAACCAGAACGGCGTCAGCGATGCCGGTGAACTGCAGACGATGACGGACGCCGGTATCCGATTGATCAACCTGATACCGAGCAGCGATGGGGCGCAATCCTTTGCCGATGGTTCGATGATCACCGGCACCAGCTCCTATCAGTCGGTCGATGGCAGCAACCACTATCTGGTCGGGGACGCCATCCTTGCCTCGCGGCGGGCGGCCGATGTCGCATAGTAATATTCTCTGCCTCGTGCCGGCGCTGCAAAGCGCCGGCATATCCGCTTTTCGTTGATCCTGACCATGGTTGATATTCAGATAGCATCCGACCGTGACGCGGCGGAGGCGGAGACCACGGGCGAGCCACAAACTGTACCCGAAGTGGCAATTGCCGACAGCGGACTGGCGGCGATCTCCGCGATTGCCGGTTACTTCAGGATCGCATCGCGCCCGGAAACGCTGTGCCGCGAGCTTGCGCTGACCGCGCCGGCTGCACGAGATGATCTGCTGCGCGCGGCAAAGATCATCGGCCTGAAGGCGCGCATCGTCCGTGCCGACAAGGTCGCACGGCTGGCGACGCTTCCCGCACCCGCACTTGCCTCGTTGAAGGATGGCACCTTTGCGGTCTTTGCCGGTGTGGCCGCCGAGGGCCGATATCGGCTGATCAATCCCATCGATTTTTCCGCCCGCAATGTCGAAGCTGAGGAGCTTCTCGCTCTGACCTCAGGCGAATTCATCCTTGTTCAGCGCCGCTTTGCCGGTCCCGGCGCCTCGCAGCAGAATTTCGGGTTCCGCTGGTTCCTGCCGGCGATCTGGCGCTATCGGCGCGCGTTCGGCCATGTGCTGATCGCCTCGCTCGTCATCCAGATCTTTGCGCTGGTGACGCCGCTGTTCTTCCAGGTCGTCGTCGACAAGGTGCTTGCGCATCGCAGCTATTCGACGCTGATCGTCCTCGTCGTCGGCCTTGCCGCCGTCGGGCTTTTCGACGTCTTCCTGCAATATCTCAGAACCTACGCACTATCGCACACCACCAACCGCATCGATGTCGAGCTCGGCCGCCGCCTGTTCCGGCATCTGCTGAACCTGCCGCTCAGCTATTTCGAGACCCGCGCCACCGGACAGACGGTGGCGAGAGTCCGCGAACTCGAAACTATTCGCAACTTCCTGACGGGTCAGGGTCTGTTCTCCGGCCTCGACCTGATCTTCACTCTCATCTTCATCTTCGTGCTGTTTTCCTATTCCTCGAAGCTTGCCTGGATCGTCGTCGCCTCCATTCCTTTTTACATGGCGATCGGATTTCTCATCCGGCCCTTCCTCAAGGAGCGGATCGACGAGAAGTTCGAGCGCGGCGCCTTCAGCCAGCAGCTGCTGGTCGAGACCGTCGTCGGCATTCAGACGCTGAAGGCGTCGGCGGTCGAGCCGGTGGTCTCCTCGCAATGGGAGGAGCGGTTGGCCGCCTATGTGCGCTCGTCGTTCCTGGCGACCATGCTGGCGGCCAAGGGGCAGAACGCCATCCAATACGTCAACAAGATCACCTCGGCCGCCCTGCTTCTCTTCGGCGCGCAGGCGGTCATCGATGGCGAATTGAGTGTCGGCGCCCTGGTCGCCTTCAACATGATTGCCGGGCAGGTCTCCCAGCCGATCCTGCGCCTGTCGCAGCTCTGGCAGGATTTCCAGCAGGTGCAGGTCTCCATCGCCAGGCTCTCGGATATTCTGAACGCGCCGCAGGAGCCGCGCCCGAGCGTGGCCGTCAGCCTGCCGCCGCCGAAGGGGGCGATTGCCTTCAAGTCGGTGAACTTCCGCTATTCGCCTGATGGCCAGGACGTGCTCAAGGACATCACCTTTTCGATCCGGCCCGGCGAAGTCATCGGCATCGTCGGCCCCTCCGGCTCCGGCAAGTCGACACTGACCAAGCTGGTGCAGCGCTTCTATATCCCGAACAACGGCCAGGTTTTCGTCGACGGTCAGGATATCGCCCAGGTCGACCCGGCCTGGCTGCGATCGAATATCGGCGTGGTGCTTCAGGAGAACATGCTGTTCAACCGGACGATCCACGACAATATCTGCATGGTCAATCCGGCGATGTCGCGGGCTGCCGCCATTCAGATGGCGCGACTGTCAGGCGCCGACGAGTTCATCGCCAAGCTGCCGCGTGGCTACGACACGCTGATCGAGGAGCGCGGGGCCAATCTTTCCGGCGGACAGAGGCAGCGCCTGGCCATTGCGCGCGCCCTTGCCACCAATCCGCCAATCCTCATCCTCGATGAAGCGACGAGCGCGCTCGACTATGAGAGCGAGCGCATCATCCTTGGCAATATGCGCGAGATCGTCCGCGGCCGCACCGTCATCATCATCGCCCATCGCCTGGCGACCGTGCGTGCGTGCAACCGCATCATCGGGATGAAGGACGGGCGCATCGTCGAGGAAGGAACCCACGAGACGCTGCTTGCCCGCTCGAACGGGCTCTATGCGCATCTGTGGCAATTGCAGACGGGGCCTGTTCAGTCATGAACCAGATCGTCCAGCCTCCCCGGCTTCCGCCGAAACCCCCGAGGCGATTGCCGGTGGATAACGAGTTCCTGCCGGCCGCACTCGAAATCTTGGAAACACCGGCTTCGCCGATCCGCACCGCACTCATCTGGTTCATCTGCCTGCTCACCGCCAGCGCGCTGATCTGGAGCTATATCGGCAGATTCGACATTGTGGCGACGGCGCAAGGCAAGATCCAGCCGACCGGACGCGTCAAGGTGATCCAGTCGATCGAGGTCGGCAAGACGATTGCGGTTCCGGTCGCAAACGGCGCCAAGGTGGAAGCAGGCGATATTCTCGTCGAGCTTGACCCGACCGAAACCCGGGCCGAGGTCAATACGCTGTCCACCAGTCTCTCTGCACTGCGGGCAGAGGTCGCGAGGCGCAGTGCGGCATTGGCTGAGGTCAACGCCTGGCAGCATGGCGACCTTTGGAGTGGGATGCGCCGGATTGAGATCATCCCCGAATTCGCCAATTCCATCCCGGCAGAGATCCGCACCCGTGAGGCGCTGCTCTATACTTCCGATCTCGAGCAGCTCGCATCGACACTCGACAGCCTTTCGGCCCAGCGCAATCAGCAGTTCGCCGCGCTGAAGAGATACACCGAGATGGTCGCCGCCCAGCGGGCTTTGGTGGCAACGCTTGCAGATCGTGTCGCCATGCGGTCCAACCTTGTCGATCTCAGCGCCGGATCGAGATCCGGCGTTATCGATGCGGTCGAGATCAGGCAGAAGGAAGAGGCAACGCTTGCCGAGCAGATAGGTCAGCGGGCGGAGGCGGAAACAGCGATCGTCGCCGCCACCAGCGAAGGCCTGAAAGCCATCAAGACCTTTGTCGCCGACAACGCCCAGAAGCAGGCGGCGGCATCGCGTGAGATCGACGAGAAGGAACAGCAGCTGGTCAAGGCGGCCAAGCGGCTGGAATCGATGACGATCAAAAGCCCGATCAAGGGTATCGTTCAGACATCCGCCATCACCACGGTCGGCCAGGTGGTGACATCAGGCGCCGAACTGATGCGGATCGTCCCGGATGACGCCTCTCTTGAGATCGAAGCCTATCTGCCGAACCGCGACATCGGTTTCGTCTCGCCGGGACAACCTGCCGTCATCAAGGTCGAGGCCTTTCCCTTCACCCGCTATGGCATCCTCAACGGCACCGTCACCCGTGTCGCAACCGATGCTATTCCGGAACCGGACGCACAGCAGCTCGAAGGCCAGCCGGCGAAGGAACTGCAGAGCATGATCCCGATCGGCAATGCGCAGCGTGTCCAGAACCTGGTCTTCCCTGTTGTCATCAAGCCGGACGCGACCAGCATCAATATCGATGGCGCCCGCGTCGCGCTCTCGCCTGGCATGTCGGTCACCGTCGAGGTCAAGACCGGCAGCCGGCGTATCCTCGAATATCTCTATTCGCCACTCGCTGAGATTGGATCGGAAGCGATGCAGGAAAGGTAAAGCCTCTCGACAACAGTCGATCTCTATCTCTGCCTTGCCGGCTTGGCTGAAACCCGCCGCTTCCTCGTTGCCGCCTTTTTCGACGGTGCGGCCTTCACCGCCTCCGATATCCTGCAAGATTCCGTCGCGCCCCTGCCCTTTGCGGCCTTGGCCACCAACTGATCGAGACTCTTCAGCTCCTCCTCGTCGAGATTCTCGATGCCGATGAAACGGTTTTCGGCGTGGCTCGTCAGGATGATTTCGTTGAGTTTCGCCTGGATCGCCCTGGTGTCGCGCGTCTGGGCGTTCTGCAGCACAAAGACCATCAGGAAGGTGATAATCGTTGTGCCGGTGTTGATAACCAACTGCCAGGTTTCCGAATAATCGAAGAAGGGGCCGAGGGCGGCCCAGATGACGACGGCGATCAGCGCCAGGATGAAGATGACGGGCTTGCCCGCCCATTCCGATATCTTGCTTGCGAAGCGGGCGAACAGATGATGCATCGACACCTCAAAAATCCTCCCTCGAAGTCTCCGGAGCATGATGTCGTCGACATCATGCTCTCGCTAAACAAACTCCGAGGCAGGTCCGAGGTTCCCGGGAAGCAAGATTCCCAGGAAGCAAGATTCCCGGGAAGCAAGATTCCCCTGGGGGTTAAGCAGCTTCCCGCGCAATCAGCTTGCGATAGAGATGCCAGGTCGCATGGCCGAGGATCGGGATAACAAGCGCAAGCCCGGCAAAGATCGGGATTGTGCCGATGAAGAGCAGCGCGGCGACGATCAGGCCCCAGAGCAGCACCGGCACCGGATTGACGATCATCGCGCGGATCGACGCCGTAACGGCTGCCACCGCCCCGACGTCGCGGTCGAGCAGCAGCGGAAAGGTGATCACGGTCATCGCCAGCACGACGAGCGCGAAGACGAAGCCGATCAGATTGCCCCAGATAATCAGCTGCAGGCCCTGGGGCGTGCCGAAGACCGAGCGGAAGAAATCCGCCATGGAGCGCGGAAACACCTCGCCGAGCAGATTGCTGTAGAGCGTCTGTGCCGTCACCAGCCAGACGACGAAGAAGGCACAAAGCATCAGCCCGACCGCCACGATCGCCGGCAGCGCCGGTGAATGGCGCACCTCGAGCGCATGCGTCCATGACGTGTCAAGGTCGGCCTCGCGCCGGCGGCTGATCTCGTAGAGGCCGATCGCCGCGATCGGACCGATCAGCACGAAACCCGCCATCAGCGGAAAGACCATCGGCAAAAGATTGGCGCCCGAACTCCATAGCGTCAGGAAGACGCCGGCGATCGGATACATCAGGCACAGGAACACATAGTGGGACGGTTTCTCCATGAAATCGTCGAACCCGCGCTTCAGCGCATCGAAAACGTCTGCGATACCGATGCGATTGACGACGGGCCGCGCGAAACTTTCGCTTGCGCCTGTCATGACATGAAATGTCGCCATGGCTTTCTCCTCCTCAGCCGAGACACGGCCGGCGGCGGAAAGCATCGGCGGAAGCCGACACGAAACCCGCAACCGGCACTAGCACTATATAACAAATCTCCGCACCGTTGTCGCTAATTCCCTCGACATTCCCCTTGACATCGGGGGCAGGTTTTCTCACATCGGCGGCACTATGAAAGCCTCAGACGCAGATATCCTCATCATCCCCGGCTACACCAACTCCGGCCCGGGCCACTGGCAGAGCCGCTGGGAGGCAAAGCTCAGCACGGCGCGGCGCGTCGAGCAGGCCGAATGGACAAAGCCGGTCCGCGAGGACTGGATCACCCGCATCGCCGAGGAGGTGAACGCTTCCACCCGGCCGGTCGTGCTGATCGCCCATTCGCTGGGTGTGCCCTCGGTGATCCATGCCATCCCGCATTTCCGCAAGCCTGTGGCGGGCGCATTTCTCGTGGCTCCGCCCGATGTCGCCAATCCCGACATCCGCCCGAAGCACCTGATGACCTTCGGCCCCTATCCGCGCGACCCGCTGCCCTTCCCGTCGATCACGGTGGCCAGCCGCAACGATCCGTTCGGCACTTACGAACATGCCGACGATATCGCCGGCAGCTGGGGCTCCTTCCTCGTCGATGCCGGCGAGGCCGGCCACATCAATGCCGATTCAGGCCACGGCCCCTGGCCCGAAGGCACCATGGTTTTTGCCCAGTTCCTCAGCCGACTCTCCGTCTGAGTGAGGAAAACCCATGCCTCCGGCCGATTAAGCGACTGCTTTCTAAGTCTTTCTTAATGCAATGAACGCAGACTGCGCGGACGCGAAACAAGCGAGAGTGCCCGTGAAGAAAGCCCACCCAGAGGCCGACGATCCGCATGGCGATGCCGCAATGGATGTGACAGGCGTCAGCAATGGGGCCGCGGCCGACGATTCCGATCTGGCCGAGCGGGAAAGCCGCTGGAACTATGCTCTGGTCGGCTCGGGCCTTGGCGTGTGGGATCACAACTACCGTCTCGACCGGCAATATTACTCGCCGACGTGGAAAGCCATCCGCGGCATGGCGCCCGACGAAGAGGCCGACGGCGACTACGAAACCTGGCTGCAGCTCGTCCATCCCGACGACCGCGATTTCATCGCTCACGCCATAGAGCGGCAGAATGTCGGCGACCCGGAATACCAGGTCTTCGAATATCGCGAACGCCACAAGGACGGCCACTGGGTCTGGATCGAATGCCGCGGCGCCTGCGTGGAATGGGACGAGACAGGCGCTCCGGCACGCATCGTCGGCACCGATACCGATATCACCACCCGCAAGAACGACGAGGAGATGCTGGCGCATCTGTCGCGCCGGCTCGATCTGGCGCTGGAGATTTCCCGCATCGGCGTCTTCGAGGCCGATCTCGACCATGACATCGTCGAATGGGACGAGCGCCTCATCGCCATCTACGGGCTGCAGGGCATCCCGCGCGAGACCGCCGGCGACGTCTGGCCGAGCCATGTGCATCCCGACGACCGCGAACGCGTGATCGGCCTGGTCGACAGCAGCGTCGCCGGCGGCAGCGATTTCCAGCAGGAATACCGCATCATCCGCGGCGACGGCGCCGAACGCGTCATCCGTGCCCGCTCGGCCTTCTACATCGACGGCAACGGCCGCCGCAAGCTGATCGGCGCCAACTGGGATGTCACCGAGGAAGTCACGCTGCGCAATGAGCTGCAGCGCGCCAAGGATCTGGCCGAGGCGCGCAACCAGGAACTCGAGGCCGCCAAGGAGAATATCGAGCACCTGGCGCTGCACGATTATCTCACCGGCCTGCCGAACCGCCGCTATCTCGACAAGATGCTCGACGAACGCTCGGCCGAATGCCGCGACAAAGGCCTGGCGCTGGCAATTCTGCATATCGATCTCGACCGCTTCAAGCAAATCAATGACACGCTTGGCCACCGCGCCGGCGACGCCATGCTGCAGCATGCCGCCAGGGTTCTGAAGGAAAGCGTCCGGTCAGTTGATTTCGTCGCCCGCATCGGCGGCGACGAATTCGTCATCCTCTGCACCACCGACGCCGCGTCGAAGAAGATCGCAAGCCTTGCCGAACGTGTCATCCGCGAATTGCGCAAGCCCATCAAATATGAGGGGCACGATTGTCGTTTTGGCGCCAGTATCGGCATCGCCATCGACAGCGGCGCAAAGCTCGACGCCAAGCAGATGCTGCTCGACGCCGATATCGCGCTCTACCGGGCCAAGGGCTCCGGGCGCAACCGGTTCGAATTCTTCTCGGCTTCCGCCCGCCGCGACATCGTCTCCGCCAAGCACCTGGCCGACGAGATCCTGATTGGCCTCGAACGCAACGAATTCGTGCCCTTCTATCAGTTGCAGTTCGATGCCCGCACGCTCGATGTCGCAGGTGTCGAAACGCTCGCCCGCTGGCAGCATCCGGTGTACGGACTGCTGACACCCGACCGTTTCCTCGATATTGCCGAGGACCTCGACGTCGTCTCGACCATCGATGCCCTGATCCTGGAACGCGCGGTCGCCGACCGGAAGGCCTGGGTCAGGGACGGACTGTCGATCCCGAAGGTTTCGGTCAACATATCAGGCCGGCGGCTCGCCGATCCCGATCTCGGAAAGAAGCTCCGCGCACTGAAGATCGAGCCGGGCACCATCGCATTCGAACTGCTGGAATCGATCTCGCTCGACGAATATGACGAGGTGGTGGCCACCAACCTGAAAAAGCTGCGCAAGCTCGGCATCGACCTCGAAATCGACGATTTCGGCACCGGCCACGCCTCGATCGTCAGCCTGTTGCGCCTCAGCCCGAAGACGCTGAAGATCGACCGCGAGCTGATCCGCATGCTGCCGCAATCGGCCGAGCAGCGCAAACTCGTCGGCTCGATCATCGATATCGGCCGCTCGCTGAACATTCTCGTCATCGCCGAGGGCGTCGAGGCGGTGGATCACATCCGCATCCTCCAGGAGCTCGACTGCGACGCGCTGCAGGGTTATGCGCTCGCCCGGCCGATGCCAGCGCTGCAGATCCCCTCCTTCATCCGCGCCGAAAGCTGGCGTGGCGAGGAAACCGCTACCCGCGCCCTGCAGACAGGGCTTCGCCGCTCGCTTCGAAGCAGATCCGCCAAATAAAAACCTGCATGAGCGGCCCGCCATTTCGCCTTCATTCCAACGTAGTGGAAAAGAGGCTAGACTGATCTTGCGAATTCATTCGATTCTCTTGACGGTATTCCGTAAAATCCCGAATTCTGGGCCAAAATCCGGAATCCGGGGCCTGAAATTCGGAATCCGGGGAAGGAGCGACAGGCGGATTGTGAAACCCACTCTTTTCCTTTAAGGGGACGCCACGAGATCGATCCACTCGCGCTATCCCAAGAGCGCCAACAACAGAGAACAACCACGATGAACCGTCGCCGCCGTATTTACGAGGGCAAGGCAAAGATTCTTTATGAGGGCCCGGAGCCGGGCACTTTGATCCAGTTCTTCAAGGACGATGCCACTGCCTTCAACAAGAAGAAACACGAAGTCATCGATGGCAAGGGTGTCCTCAACAACCGCATTTCCGAGTATATCTTCAGCCATCTGAACAAGATCGGCATCCCCACCCACTTCATCCGCCGGCTCAACATGCGCGAGCAGCTGATCAAGGAAGTGGAGATGATTCCGCTGGAGATCGTCGTGCGCAATGTCGCCGCCGGTTCCCTTGCCAAGCGCCTCGGCATCGACGAAGGCGTCGTGCTGCCGCGCTCGATCATCGAATTCTACTACAAGTCCGACGCGCTCGAAGATCCGATGGTCTCCGAAGAGCACATCACCGCCTTCGGCTGGGCCAATCCCGCCGAACTCGACGACATCATGGCGCTTGCCATCCGCGTCAACGACTTCATGACCGGCCTCTTCCTCGGCGTCGGCATCCAGCTCGTCGATTTCAAGATCGAATGCGGCCGTCTCTTCGAAGGCGATATGATGCGCATCATCCTCGCCGACGAGATCTCGCCGGACAGCTGCCGGCTCTGGGATATCGAAACCCATGAGAAGATGGACAAGGACCGCTTCCGCCGCGACCTTGGCGGGTTGCTCGAAGCCTATTCCGAAGTCGCGCGCCGTCTCGGCATCATCAATGAAAACGAGCCTGTGCGCGGCACCGGCCCGGTTCTCGTCAAGTAAGGCAGGAAAGACAAAGTGATCAAGGCTCGTGTCACCGTCACGCTGAAAAACGGCGTTCTCGATCCGCAGGGCAAGGCTATCGAGGGTGCGCTT
>Ga0307515_10007281_pt1 | contig 21904 bp, 13 predicted proteins | sample 17_EM_MG_FD_194513 | JGI IMG/M metagenome (GOLD analysis project Ga0307515, IMG submission 194513) | Populus trichocarpa ectomycorrhiza microbial communities from riparian zone in the Pacific Northwest, United States - 17_EM | ecosystem: Host-associated > Plants > Roots > Unclassified | place...
AGCTTACACTTGTAACACAGCATTTCCAAGCTGTGGAGGTCTGCACTGGTGATTTCAATAAATTGGAAGTTTGATTCTGGGCCTTTTCTTTTAGCAGTCTTCAAATGCAATCACTAAAATATAGTTTCAGTTTGATCATTGCTGTTCTTGCATTCACAGTTATTTACATCATGTTTGGAAATGCGGGTCAACTCGTATTTTTTAAAAATTTAATTTTTTTATATGTTTTGAATTTTAATTCGTTGATTTTAAAAATAATTTTTAAAAAATAAAAAAATTATTATTTTAATATATATTGAAATAATAAATTTTAAATCTATGGAAAACTCATAGGCATGTGTTGAATTTTCCAACAAATGTATCCTAATGGTTAAATTGAATTAAATCTAATATTATTTTGAATTTAAATTAGATTTTTAACTGAATTAAATCAAATACTATTTCATTTTAAATTAAATTAGATTTTCTATCGAGATTTAAACTTGATATAAGCCTATAAATTAAAAAAAAAACATGTATGGCATTTTTTTTAAATACAGGTGGTTAATTTATTAATAATAATAATATCTCCATCAAAACAGGAGGCTAGCCTGCCTGTCAACATCAAAAAGATAAGCCTCTGTACGAAACCACCACACACCATCCACTTCCACAAACCTAAACTCTTCCCATTCCCATCTCCGTCGCCCATCCACAACACTGCAGGCGGCGCGTGAGCATCCTCAAGATGAATCCAATACTCTCTACCCTTCAGTACTGGCTAGTGAACCACCCAAAAATCCTGCACTTTTCCTGGACCCCAGGCCAAACCTTTGGCTCCTCCTACCAGTTCCTCGCCCTCACAGTTGCCGCCTACCTCTTCCTCACATTCCTTCTCTCCCGAATCCCTCTCCCTTCTTCCCTCCGAAGACCTCACATCCTCAAACCAATCACAGCCCTCCACAGCTTCGTCCTGTTCCTTCTCTCCTTCATCATGGCCCTTGGCTGCACCCTCTCCATCATCTCCCCCACCGCCCGCCCTCACTTCCACCACATCATTTGCTTCCCTCCCCACACCCCTCAATCTGGGCCTCTCTTTTTCTGGGCCTACGTATTCTACCTCTCCAAGATTCTTGAATTTGTCGACACCCTTTTGATCATCTTGAGCAATTCGATCCAACGCCTGACATTCCTCCACGTCTACCACCACGCAACGGTGGTGGTCATGTGCTACTTGTGGCTCATGACTTCACAGTCATTGTTTCCAGTGGCCTTAATCACCAATTCTTTGGTACATATGGTAATGTACTACTACTACCTGTGGAGTGCAATGGGTGTGAGGCCAAAGTGGAAAAGACTGGTCACTGATTGCCAGATTGTGCAGTTTGTTTTTAGCTTTGCCATATCGGGCTTGATGCTGTACTACCATTTTACAGGATCAGGTTGCTCAGGAATCTGGGGTTGGTGCTTCAATGCTGTTTTCAATGCTTCACTCTTGGCTCTTTTTCTTGATTTTCATGGTAAGAGCTATGCCAACAAAAAGGCAGCTGCTCATAAAGATAAAGGGCTATGATTTACTTATTAATCATACATGATTGCCTTTGCTTTTTCTTTTAATTTGAATTCTTTGCCATTCCATCTCATTGTGAGCTTCCCTTTTGTTAATGTCTTTTGGTTATACGAGGATGATGCTGATGAGTATTGATTTTTGTTCCTTTTCACATTGCAATTGCAATGGTTGAGTATGATTTATTAGGCTATTGTCTATGCGGTTCAAACTTGGCTTGAAAAAGCATAAAAAAATATGTTTTTTTACAAGATAAACGCAGTTTGAAATGCTGCATTACTTCTATGATTATCAAGTTGAGAATTAGGAGGTTGAATGTGAGAAATCCTACTATGTTTAAGTTATAACTAACATTACAGGATAGAAACATTGGGGAGGGAATTAGAAAAAATAATTCTTTGAGAAAGAGATATATTTCTGTCATTTTTCATAGATTCGGATGAGATATTTCTGGGTTAACTGCTAGCAATTCTTAAGAAAATAGATGGTGAAAGAAACCAAGCAAGCCAAACCAAGAGCACCACAAGTTCTAGGGTATCTGACAGGGCTCAGGATTTGCACTCCATTGATGGTCCTGGAATTTAAACTCTTGTGATCATTAGGCTCATGATATAAAACAGGAGATGATACAGAACACGAGGAAGGCTTTCAAGGAACAAGCTAAACTCAACCTATGCAGATACCTCAAAATGGAGTCACGAGAACGAACAGCAGCCAATGTTGTAAGCAAATTCTCCCGTCCACACGCCCGCATCATCTCGAATCAGGCCACCAGCTGATACCATTCCTCTAGCAGCAAGAAAAAAACCATCGGCCTTAACCTTAACCGCATCTCTAGCAGGCAAACTTCATGAAATCAAAGTCTACTGGGACGCTCTATGTTGGCCAATAAGGAAGCTCAGTGCACTATATTAGCCGCAACGGGCTTGAGAGATGGTGCAGAGGATTAGATGGTGGAAAGAGGGAAGGATCAAATCGGGGTGATTATTTTTGGTTCGGTTTTTATTTATAAAAATAATCAAATTAAAATTTAAAAAAATACAAAAAATAAAACTGAATCAAAACCAGTTCAAATCGATCTGTTTTGATTTAGTTATTTTATATTAAAAATTAAAACCTATCCGACCAAGTCATTTGGGCATTTGTAAGCAGCCTCTCATGAAGAGCAACTTGTGTAAGCAGCAGGCTTTAAAAAAGATCGAATTCATTGCAAACCAGCCCACTGCCAAACAATTCTTAAGTTGAGAAATAGGAGGTTGAATAACTGGCCGCCACCACTGACTAGATGCTGTAACATAAATAATCCACGGCGGTCTTCATCAAATCATATGGAATACGCATAGTGACGTTGAGACTTAAAACCATTGCACCGTCCACCACTGGTATCCGCAGGTTATGATACCATTGGAAATGATTAGCAGGCATTGCGCCATTGGATTGTCCTTCATTAATCGTAACTCTAAGTCCATGATTGGTGATGCTCTGCATGGTTATCAAATCCGGTTTAGCAGGTTGACTTGATGGCCTTTCGGTCCAAAACTTGGCTCGGGTTTGATTTGATTTTAAACTATTTGAGCAGTTTATCTAGTTAAAACTGGCATTGATTAACACCTTTTATTTTATTTAAAATCATATCATTTATTTTTGAAGATGAAGAAACAAATTTTATTTTCTCTTTTATTTACTGTGACGATAAAGAATTAAATTATCACTATATTTATTTATCACTATATAACCCCAAAGGGATTGTGGGTTTTTTTTTCTTCCAATTGGGGCCCTCCTCTCACCACCCCATGTGGATGGTCTACAACGCTCATAACTACTCTTTTTAGTACAGGACATTTACCTAGTTAATATTTAGATTCGATTCTACCCAAACTTTTCTGGTTCACTCCAGCATTCTCTACTTGTCCGACTATTATTGAGCAATTTTTAGATATTAAACAAACCTCCTCAGAAGATAAGACTAACCGGTGTCGTTTTGAATATATATTCAAAATGCAAAAGTGAGCATGCAGCTGGTATTCTCGAAGGAGGAGTTGCACCTTGCAATTTAGCACTTGTGCTTGGTTCGCTTCTAACCTAATTTTAAGAATATTTTTTTTTAAAAAAAATACATAATGAATATAATTAGTTCTAATAAACTTCATTTTTTAAGTTTCAAAATTAAAATTAAAATATAACTATTTAATTCAATTCAGCTTTCATCTAATCAAATCTAAATAAAATTAAATTTTATTAATTTTATTTTTTTATTAATTTTTTATTCAAAATAATATTATTTTAATTTTTTAAAATTTTATTTAACCGTTCAGGTTATACTATGCTCAGCTCGTACTAACCTGCCAATTTCTTTCCAGCAGCCTTCTGATATCATGATAACTTCCATGACAGAAGGTGAGTGGAGCCCACATAATAAATAAAAGAGATACACTATTGCCGAGGAGCTACTCAGATTCCCAAACACAAATAAATAACATGTATCGAAACTTAAATGCACAAAATAATTTTACCGAGGGAACTATAAATGTTACTGTTTATCAAAAAAATTATTATTGATTATTTATATAATTTTGGTCATTTCATCAGTAATTTTATTAGTGATTTATATTTTATCAGAATTAACTCGCTGGTGATGTACATATTATCAGTGGCATTTTCTGTAATTTTATTTCAATTCTTTGTAACACTTTGAGGGATTTATTTTGTCGGGATTCTATCTACAATAATATATGGCATTTCATGTAATTTTTTTAACTCTCCAAAACTTTCTGATGAACTTAGTGTGTTAGTAAGTTGTTCTTTTTTTATTTTAAAAATTCAAATAAATAAATTAGAAAAAACTCAAATAAAATTTATCAGCTTGAATACAAGTCACCTAGAGGAGAAGGGCTAAAAGAGGAGGAGGAGCAGTATCTTCGACGGGACCATGAGGGCAATGAGGTGGACCACAAGTACCACGGATGTTTGACAACAGTTGCATGTGCAATCGCCTAAATTCGATCGTCTTAGCACTAATTTGTTTTGTTTCAGCAACAAGCCAGGCCGTCTGAGCTTGAACTTGTATTAGAATCGTCTAGAACTTTGGAAATTGAGTGCTCAAAACTTGTAGCGAGCATCCAATAATTGATACACTATGACCCGTCCATAAATCCTCGTAAACTTGATTTCTATCGGGTCCACCGGATGATCCTGTCTCCAGCCACAAATCCAGATTGAGTTCTGGATGGATCGAAGGATTGTCCTTGTATCTCTCCTGAAATTGAGTGATTTGTATTTCCTGAAAAAAAGAAGCCAGTAAGCTAATTTTAAAAAAATTAATAAAAAAATTGTTGAAATCCAACTTACCATGAACTTCGTAGTTCAACTATCCACAAGCCATTGCACCCCTTTCTGATGGTAATCATTTCTCATGTGAGTTTCTACAAAAAGCTCCATCGGTCTTGGTTCGCGTCTAAGAGCCGTAACCTATAAAAAAAAACTACTGTCAGTTAAATATCTTCATATAAAACAACAATTAAAAACAAATGGATGTAATAAAAAAGAATTTTACCTTGCGCTTCGCATGCAAAACAAATAGAATTGATCCACTAGTCTGCGTGGTAATTGAACCATGAATCTCCTTGTTCTGGTTCTTCGCACCAGAGTATGACCGTTGCATGAAATGCTCCCACATCACGTTCTGGATATAATTTTCCCATATAGCCTTTGAAATGTGCAAAGGTTTGAAATCCCTCCAAATCACCTTGTCTTCCCAGCCTGGAAGACCCTTTTCTTTAACGTATTTTTTTGCGTATCATACCAAAAATCATACAACCTATATGGTAGAAATAAATAATCGGTTAAGATAATGAAAAATAAAATTTTAATATTTAAATAAAAATATAACATTTTGAATTCAATCTTACCTAGTCGCGTTGTGATTCTCCCAAACCCTCATGGCAACAACGTTGTTAGCCCTATTCCAATAAAAATTTTCCTTGCACGTCAAATTTGTAAAAAATAGTTCATTGAAATTAAAAAAAAACTAACTGAATTAACATAATAAAAAAGTTTCAGTATATACTAACTTGAAACTCTCATAACCATGCATCAATCATAGGTTTCCATTCAAGATTTTTGAAAACCTGATTGTATTGAAACAATGACACTTTCATCGATTATCTCATTGCCAATGTTATCATACGAGCAACCTCTACATTTGTAAACCTAAAATTCTATTTGTTAATTAAAACTATGTTTTCACAAATTATTTACTATTATTTATTGTTTAATCGTGCAAGTAAGAAAAACTATGTTAATTAACAATTCTATTTGTTAATTAAAACTATGTTTTCACAAATTATTTACTATTATTTATTGTTTAATCGTGCAAGTAAGAAAAACAAGCTTACATTGAAAGGTCAGGTTTCCACGAGGCAATATACTTCCCAGTATATACTTTCTGCTCAGAATGGACCCCTCGTTTGTGAGGCGACATTGCACTTAACAAGCTTGCGTCGAGAAAGGGTGTCTGTGCCTTAGGTCCCTATTCATTGTCAGCACCTAGCGACTCATGGTCATCAGAAGCGCTGCTAGAAGAATTAGTAGCGCTCCTGTTTGTATTACAAACCACTAAATTTCTCCTTGTCATCTAAACAAATTAAAGCATGAAAAAAGTTAGTAACATCCTTATTTTTTTAAAAAATTCTTTTTCCTTCACATTTGGTCCCCATCCTTTTAATTATTATTTTTTATTTTAGAATAAGCTATGAAATTACAAGTGTTTTCCAATTCACCCCTGTCATTTTTTAATATATATATAATCTATCAAATTACAAAAATTTTTTAGTTTCGTCCCCTATCATTTTTAAATATATAGATAATCTATCAAATTACAAATGATTTTCAATTTCACCCCCGCTATTTTTTTAATCTATGAATAATATATCAAATTACAAATATTTTTCAATTTCATCCCTTATTATTTTTTAATCAATAAATAATCTATCAAATTACAAATATTTTTCAATTTCAGCCCTCATCATTTTTTAATCAATAAATAATCTATCAAATTAAAAATATTTTTCAATTTCACCCCTTATAATTATTTTATCTTTCAAATTTGGTCCTCATTCTTTTAGATGTTATTTATTTTGTTTGGAATCATTTTTTTAATGGTTTTTTTTTTATATATAAATTTCATCCTCCTTGAGTTTTTCTTTTTTCCTATCATATTTTATTTCCATTGTTTTTGTTGCTTTTTTTCATTTGTAAGTTTTTTTATTAATATTTTATTCACGATTTTATTCTTCAAAATTAAATTTGTAAAGAGTTAAATTTCTTGATTGAGCCCAGGTTCCGGATTTCACAAATTGTAGGTTTTAGAGATTAAATCAAGTTTAGAAGGTTCATTTGGGTTTGCTTTATTTTTTTTTCTCTTTTTATGCTAATAGTTTATTATTTTTTATCCTTTTTTTGGGTTTTTTATTTTTATTTTTTGCGGTTTGATTATTTTTATATTTTTTTCTTAATTTCACCCTACCATTTTTTAATCTATAAATAATCTATCAAATTAAAAATAGTTTTCAATTTCACCCCTATAATTTTTAATCTTTCAAATTTTATTCTCATTTTTTTAATTACTATTTATTTTGTTTTGAGTCATTTTAAAAATTGTTTTAATTTTCAAATTTCATCCTTAGGTTTTTTTTCTCGAATCTTATCCTCATTCTTTTTGTTACTTTTTTATTTATTTATGCTTTTGCAAGTTTTTTAAATTAATATTTTTAATGATTTTATCCCTCAAAATAAAATTGGTTGAAAGTTAAGTTTCTTGATTGAAGCCAGGTCTAGAATTTAATGAGTTGCAAGTTTTATAGATTAGAACAGGTTTAAGAGGTTCACCTGAGTTTGCTTGTTTTTTTTTTAAGCTTATGTTTTTTTTTTTTGAGTTTTTTTGGTTATCTTTTTAGGTTTGTCTTCTATTAGGTTAGCATTAGGTTCTTTGATAATCCAAATAGCTTTAGGTCTTTTTTTTTTACTTTTTTTTCTTTGTTTTTTAATTATTTTATTTATTATTTTTGTATTTTTTTTATATTATTTAGATTACTACTTGAACGAGACTTAGATATTTTTTTTAACCCAGCATTTTTTATGTAATTTGTTTTTTTGCTTTGCTATACCCACTATGAAGGATGAAGGACGGGTAACAAATCTAGTTATTAGTTACTAAATAGGCTGTAAATAATCTGTTGATATTAGTAATTGATAGTTAACCGACGTTTCTTCATTTTAAGAAGGCGATTTTTGTGACCGAGGTCGCCTATTCAAAGGACATTTACCGAAGCTTTATACCATCATCATAAAAAAAAGATATAAGCAATATTTGGATTAATAAATTTTTTATTTTTATTCTTTTTACATGAATATTTAATACTATCTCCGGTTTATATATAATGCGTAATTAATAAAACTCTCAATCCCATTATAATAATTCATTTTACACAACTTTTCGGATGAAACTCGATACATCTAAGAACGATAATCCATTACTTATATCAAACCTATATAGAATATTAATGACAACATGTATTAAATAATTATGTGAAAAATAAATTAGATAATATTGATTTAACTCAAACTTATTCAATTTATTTTAATAGTATCCTTAAATCATCATCAATTTTCTAAAATTCAAATTCCTCTATATTTACTGAAATTCTCAACTTAAGAATAAAATTGACAAAATAAGAAACATATCCATTAAATAAGCCATTATTTATTTCATTACAAAACACATAAGTCACAAAATCAAAATCAATTTCATAAAATTACAAACAAAATTTCAATCAAACCCTAACATGAATAAATCATATATTCATGCAACAACTTTCTATGAAAAAAAGCTATAAAACAAGTAAACACACAAACAAACTATATATACTACATCAAAATACCAAAAAAATTAACATTTTAAAAAATGAGTTAAAACAAAAATTAACATTTTTTTTTTGTAATATGCATTTTTAACCTAAAAGATTTAAGATTTTTTTTTAAAAAAATTTGTGACCTCTTTATAAATATATAAAGTTTACTACTATTTTACCAGAAATATAATTGGATAGAATCCAAGTTTTTTATAAAGAAAATATTACCTGAACTTCTATAAATCAAATGATAATCTTAATTACCACCTAATATAAGTGAGCAAAACCTGTTCTACAATTTGATCTTTTCAATGGAAAAGATACCATAATAAACACTGACATTAATTCAATTATATGATGCTGGACCCAATTTATAAATTAGTTCCTTTTCCTCCGTTGAGCTCCAAATTGTTTTTGGAGTGAATTATAATTTAGTTTTTGTAGTTTATCGGTATAAATTAATTAATCCATGTTGTATAAAAACCAATGAAATAGTTCTTTAACTAACATTGATCGTACTTAATTAATTTAATAGTATTCTGGTCAAAAAATGCTTTTTTTTTTCTTGTCAATCTTTTCTTCCTATACCTTTTTTTACTTCTTAAAATAAAATATCAAAATAAATTGAAAAAAAATCATGAAATAGACAAGTCATAGATTAATTTAAAAATAAAGGGATTAAATATATAGTTTTCTAAAACTACAAAGACTAATTAACTACTTTTGTTTTTCTAAATTACAAGGACTCAAATTTTTTGTTTAAAATAGTTTTCCTTTTCTTTTATTATTTTTCAAAAAATATTAGTTCATTGGCCAACTCTACAACGCAGGTCAGATCAAAATTTTCTTGAATGTGAAAATATGTTTAAGCCACAAGAAATTATTTGATATTATTATTAAACCCGATCCAACAAGTTAGTCTTGAAACCTCCCAACTCGACTCCTTGCTTCACCCAAGTTTAAAATTAACTCATTTGATAGTTGTCTTGACATGAATTAATCGACTTGACTGATTTAAAAGCAACTTAGATGATGGTTAAAAAGCGTGGTTTGACTTTTAAAAAAATCAAAGAAGATGTCTTTGTTATTTTAATATTGAGACAATAAAATATTAGATTGATTCAGGGTTCGCGACTTAACCTGTTAAACCTGCGACCAGGATCATGGACTCTACTGGGTTTAACAACTTTATTTTTTGTTTTTTATATTAAAAACTTTTTTTTTACTTAATGATATAATAATAAAAATAGACACTCATAAAATTGAGCACCAATCAAATACCGGGATCTTTGTTTGAGACTGCGATAACCTCATAGAAAATAAATAAAAAGAAGAGCAATTTGAAAAAAAAAAAGCAAACAAAGATTCAATTGTAAGAAAAAAATTTGGAAGATGGAATGAAAAAAAAATAGAAAAGGAAAAAATGTTTCGGGCTAGCGGGTCAACTTTAAAACTTCTCAATTCAACTCCTTACCTAGTATGGATTTAAAATTAACATGCATATGAGTTGCCTTGACATGGATCTGATTTTATGAGTTGAAAGACAATCTGGACGACCAATAAAAAACATAATATCGCTTAACAAATATTTCAAGATGATATTTTTCATTTAATATTGAGATGGTGACATATTGGATCAACCAAAGTTTAATGGCTTAACCTCCCACAAAATCCACAATCCAGATCAGGGACTTCATTGAGTTTAATTATTTTTTTAAACTATTTTTTATTTACTGTTATAATAAATGTTATAATAAGAAAAATAAGTATTTATAAAATTAAATATCAATAAAATATTAGGATATTAATTTATAATATTAAAAGATAAAATAAAAAAAATAGTACAGTTCCTTCATTGTTTATACTGTGGGACACATTTAGCAGGTAATGGTTAGAATAGTGAAAATAACATAAATAGGTAGATAGTGCAGCAGACCTTTAAATATTCCTTGCGGACATTTGCTTAGTCTTGCATTTCGCAAGAACTGCAGCCCTCCAAAACCCTCATCTCCACCCTTCTCTCTCCCCACTCCCCCGTTTCCATCTCTACATTAGCAAGCCACTACTGCCATGGAATTCCTTTTCCAAACAGTTAAACACTGTGTTATGAACCATCTAGCCAAGAAGCCAGTTTTCTCGACCCTCCAATACTGGCTTGTGAACAACCCTCATATCCTCAACTTTTCATGGAACCAAGGCCAGACACTAGGAGCCTCTCCACTCTTCCTCACCCTCACTGTCCTCTCCTATCTCTCCCTTACTTTCATCCTTTCACATGTCACTCTTCCCTCAGTTGGGCCTCGCATCCTCAGGTTTCTCACAGCCATTCATAACATTATCCTCCTCACTGTCTCCTTCACCATGGCCATCGGTTGCACCCTCTCCATTATTTTCCACTCACCTAATGTGGACTGCATCGTTTGTTACCCTATAAACACCCCACCAAGAGGGCCTCTCTTCTTCTGGTCGCATATTTTCTATCTCTCAAAGATTTTTGAATTCATGGACACCCTCTTGATCATCTTGAGCAACTCCATCAGAAGGCTGACTTTTCTCCACGTGTATCACCATGCAACCGTTGTGGTCATGTGTTACATATCTTTACACACTTCACAGTCTTTGTTTCCTGGGGTGATTGTCATAAACTCTTCGGTGCACGTGATAATGTATTTCTACTACTTCCTGTGTTCATTAGGGATACGTCCCAAGTGGAAAAAGTTTGTCACAGATTGCCAGATTGTGCAGTTCTTTTCAAGCTTTGGGATCATGGCCTGGATTTTTTACTACCATTTCACAGGGTTGGGCTGCTCTGGCATCTGGGGTTGGTGCTTTGATTCTGTTTTCATCACTTCTCTTTTGGTTTTGTTCCTTGATTTCCATTCAAAGAATTACTCCAACAAAAACGAGGCAAAGAAGAATATATAAATTAATGGTCATCCATTAATTTGTCAGTTTTCATGATTTGATTGACCTGCAGGGCCTTTTTATTTCCATAATTTGTCGTTCATGTTAATTAACTCAGCGCAAGTTATCATCTAGTGATACAAGTGTGTGAGATGTGGGTGGCACAGGATCCTTGGACATCATTCTGTATGTTGGATTTATAATTCTATGGTTAATGCAATTCATAATTCAATAAGAAAAAGGTGTTACTTACTTACTGTTCAACACATTAATTCTATTTTATGACATCTCACACACATCTAGGCATAGTTAACAGTTGTACTGTTTGCATATGATTCCTTTTTAATGCTAAATTTCGCGCACACACATATGGAATGAAATACTGCTTTTCATTCTATATAATTTGTAATTTTTTAAATTAATCAATTTTGATATATTTGAGACATGTTTATCGGGAAAACGTATACAATTCTTCACTGAAAATACACGGGGGTGCAACATCCTTTTCAACTCTGTCAAAATAAAATAATTCTTTATGTTCCTTTTGTACCCGTGATCCGTTGGCAAGAAACGCCGGTGATAGTAAAAAAAAAGACGCTCTATCCCTGTTTGTTAACGTGAATGCCTTATTGTTTTCCATGCATCAACTCATCAATTAATGGTCGAAGACAAACATTTATATTTCTGTCTGGACTACTAGGACCAGGTATGACTGTAGATAAAAATATAAACTCCGGCCTCATACACATTCCAGGTGGCAAGTTGTAAACCGTTAGTATAATTGGACAACAAGAATAAGGAGCAAGAAATGACCCGAATGGATTGAATCCGTTTGTACATAGCCCAAGACAAACGTTCCTTAATTCAACTGAAAAGTGAGGATGCACACTGTTAAAGTGTTTCCATGCTTCACCGTCAGAAGGGTGTACCATCACTCCATCAATCACATCATATGATTGGTGCCATGTCATGTGCTCAACAGTCTAGGTGTGATTGGGAAGTATCTAAGTTTTTTATGTGCTACAAGAGTCTTTCCCCTGCCAGTTATAGGTTTATAACGGGAATGCTCACATGTCCTGCACTCGGTTAGCTTAGCATTTTCAAGGTAGAACAACATGTAGAAGTTTGGACACATGTCAATTTTCTGGTATCCTAGACTGAGGGGTTTCATCATGGACTTAGCAACATAGAAGTTCTCTTTCAGCTTGTTCCCTTCAGGTAAAATGCTTCTCGCCCATTCAATAATTCTATCATTACCGACCTCACTCAACCCATAATTTGAATTGATGGTAACACCCGTGCAACAACCGATAATTTACTGTGATTTGTCTAGCCTTCCTATAATGGTTCGTCAGAATCTTTCAAAAGATAAAAAAACCTGGCCACGTTTATATTAGGTTCTTTATCTACGATTCGACATTGACTGACATGATCCTGATTCATTCTCATCGCATCTATAACCGTAGTTTTATAAGGATTATTGTTGTCAGTTTCAACTCCATGCACGTTGTTAGCACTAAAAGTTGACCCAACCATCATTTCTACTATGGTCTCGTGAGGAACAATTGGTTCTCCATGTGCATACCAACACAAGTATTCCTCCATGAACCCTTGTGTAGAAGATGCATCGTTACAACATCTGGATGAAGAAACTTTTTATTTTGACACCTCTTGCATGGACACCTAATACCGCCTTCACTAATATTTCTCGGAATAGATGTTGCATAATTAATAAAATCCTGAAACCCATTACAACAATCCATCCTCCGCAATTCTTAGGGTGAATCCTTGTACATCCATGAACAATCATCCATGATTTCTATTGAATATATATATATATCAAATAATGATGACAACAATATGTATTAATTAACTATGTTAAGTAAATAATCAATCTACTTTCATACTTTTCTTAATTCATTATCAATTATCTACGTACTTATAGATTTATACACATTAATTTACGAAAATTACAGGTCGGCAAAAAAATTGACAAAATATAAAACGAACCCGTTAAACAAGCCATTATTTATATCATCACAATACACTTAAGTCGGTAATTCGACATAAGTTTCAATAATTTACAAACAAATATAATTTTACAAAATCTAAAACAAACCATAACATGTACAAAACTATGTATCCATACAACAAGTTTGTTTGAGAAAAAAACAATAAAACAAGTAAACACCCAATCAAAATACATATACTACAAAAAAATATGCAATAAAAAAATTGACATTTCAAAATTGTTTTCAAATTAAATTTTTTTGAAACAGGGGGGTGGTTGGGGGAGCTGTTAGTTGTAGATATAGCAGATGAACAATCAATGGTGAATCAGCAGGACTCTCAATGAACAAGTCAAAATGCAACGAAGACAAATTTCACACAATGAAATCTTGAATTTTGTTTTTTCAATAATAAAAATTGTCAACATATTACTAATATTAAGAGAATATACCAAGAAATAACTTCAAGAATACACATAAATCGTTGAATTAGTGTTTAGCATTTGTTTACTCATGACATTTAACAAGAAATCTTGGATGGATTAACCTAGTGACTGTAGTATTTCCTTACCTGTAGCATTTATAGACAAATAATAGTTACTATCATGAAAATATCTTCTCACAGGAAAATTACATTTCGAAGATATGTGTGTATTGAATTACTTCATAATGACCACTGGTGTTAAAACACGTTGGAAGCGCTATGACCTTTCAAGTAAGAAATAGTGCAATGAATGTTAGAAGGGGGTGGAAGATAGATCCAGAGACAACATATGTAAATGAGCATTTAAGGTGGGCATTTCTCAAGGATGTACGTAGTAATTGTCAGTAGCAGATGCTAAAGTCGATGGCAGGCAATGAAGGGGAAGACACTGGTCCTCTGGCGACAGGTTTTAAAGCTAAAAATAAAGAGGATTGAGGGATCTTGGACTGTTTGAGTGTGGATTACTCAATTAGAAAGAAAGAAAGAAAGATGAAGTATTAAAAGCTATCGACGACAAGCTTGGGGACCAACTTTCAGATCAATTCCACATCATTTTAGTACATGGAAATTAAGCCTATCACACATGGATTTACAGTCAAAATGTTATCTTCCTAGGTTCTGCAAAAAGTTATGACTGATTTAGCTTAAATGTGAAAGCTTTTGCAGATTTAAACATTTTAGGTCGTTGTTTGCATTCCATATTAGTAAAACACGTGTATTAGGCTATTAAGACCTCTATCATATCTCAAAATATTCAAGCAATTTAAGAAAAAAAATTTATATATATTAAATAATTAGTTACTCAATTAATTTCTTAATTCTAGCAATTCAATCTATTCTCCTTGATCAAGATGACTAGTAACTTATACCCGGTGTCTGATAAACCTAAGTGACAAATGACTGGTACTTGCTAAAAGTCCTTTTTGATGGTTTTGGGGACTCTCATATGATAAATAAGTATCTTTTTAGAGAGAGAAAATAAAATACAATGATATCTTAGAGAGAAAATATCTAAAAGTATATATGCTAAAAAATGTTGAGAATGAAGAGATTGTCCACCTTGCATTTGAAGGATTCACGAGGTATTTATAGTCCATGTGTCTTGTCTTTTTATGGAGATGAGGGGCTGTAGTGTCATTTTGCCCTAATAGCTTTTAAAGAGAGATAAATATCTCTTACATATCATTGATGAGAGATAAATATCCTTTACACATCATTAATGTTGATGGAAATGTGGTAGGTCCTGAGAAGATTTTTATACACCTAGGGGTGTTGGAAGATGAAAATTTTTTACCTTAACATTTTATATTAAGGATGATAATAATAAACAAACAAAATTTTGTAGTCCTTATAAAGATTGTCGGCTCTGTATCTATGTGGGCTCAGCGCGTAGGTGAGCTCAAGTATGTTGGGTCTAGCAGCTTGCTAAATCAACATGTACCTGGGTTCAACACGTAGTTGATCCTAGGTATGTTGAGTGATCACCCTGCCTTTTACCCCCCTTCAATCATGGACTTCTTGAGCAAATTGATTATGTATAAAATACAACGATTCATCAAAATTCATTTATATCGGCTTTGAAAACAATGTTTAGTTATTTCTAATTATATTTAAAGGATTGTTACAAGTATATATTGAACTTCCAACCATATGTTATGGATTTTTATCGAGTTTGAATGAAAAATATATGACTTCGATCATTTGGCTTTCTAATAAGTTTTGTAACTCCTTTATGAGTGGTAAGATTTTATCCTTAACTCTATATCTTTTAAGTGTTGATTAATATATACTTAGAATGGAGAGTTATTTGTATTGTATTTATTTATTCTTAGAATAATGAGCAAAAAATATCATTATTATGTGACATGAACAATTTACTTATTGTTTTCCCCTAACAATCTACTTTCTTTTAAAAGTTGGGCAGTTATCTGAGATGTAGTCACCGTCAATGAAAAAGAGATAATAGTTTTTAGTAATAAAAAGAAAGATATTGATCTTCTAACAAGAGGATTTCAAACTAAAAAAGAAGAGAAATGATGAATTATGTGATATAAAGTATCCCTAAATAGTTATATTAATCTTAGGATGTTTGAGAGTGAAATAGTAAAGAAAAGGGATGAATTCTTAAATTCTATCAACCACACGCATACGAGGACCTTAATTTTGCATAATTTTTATGCATGAGAAATTGTACTAAATTTAAAGCAAAAAAATATGATTTTTTTTTATTGTTTAACCATACATGCATTAAAGTTATCTATAAGAAGTTAAAGTTATTTTAGTCCAAGTGCGCACACTTTCAATTTTGGCTTTTTTTTTTTGTTTAGGTCATTTATTTTTCCTTAAAAACATCGTTTTGGTTATTTTTTTATATTTGAAGAGTTTTTCTAAGTATATTGTTAACTTAAACATATATCAACGATCTTTTGTTGAATTTGATGGAAAAGCCTATAGCTTTGGCCTTTTGGATCTCTAATTATTTATATATCTTATTTATAAGTGGTGATTTTTTTTTTATCTTTATCTCTAAATTTCTAATGCATTCATTTAATTTGTATTTTAGAGTGTTGAATTATTTGTATTTATATCTATGTGGCTTTGTACCTTAAAATGATGAACACAAAATTATCTGATTTATGAATGGTGAATTTTTATCTTTATCTCTTAATCTATAACGCATTCATTTAATTTGTATCTTTAGAGTGTTGGGTTACTTGCATTTATATATTTTTGGCTTTATATCTTAGAGTGACGAGCAAAACAATATTTTTATTTTATAATCGTGTTGTCTGACTTGAACAATTACTTTTGTTTCCCATTACTCATTGCCAAATTGATATTAAAGCTTTGGTTGCAAACCATGGTTGTTCATGATCATCATGTATAAGAATATGAAAGGTATATTTTTTTTATGTTTAAATGAATGAGAGAGGAATATAAATCCAACAATATCTTGAACAATATGAGGATTATGTTGATGTTAATAATAATTTTGAAAACGACTCTTTCATTAATGTTAAAAAGGATTTTAATCCTTTCTATCATACTCCATACCATAATTGTAAAGATGACAGTTCTTCTTAAGAGAAGAAATAAATACATTGTCAAAGTTATGATATAAAAGTTGATGTTCTATAATATGAAGAAACAATGTTACTTGATGAATTCATTAATTAGCTTTAAACTGTTAAGATAGTTTTTGACTTCGAGGAGTATTTTGATGAATGAAAGGTGAAGTTAATGGTTTTAAAACTAAAAACAATATAATTTCTTATGGTGGAAGAATTGTAAGAGGCAAAGAGCTAATGAGGTTAGAAGTGAGATCAATTATTATGTAAAAATATAAAGACAACTTAATAAAAGATTTTGATGAATGAAAGGTTAGAATTGTAAGATTTTTTTTCAAGTTACATAACTTTAAGTAAACGGGGACAACAATTATGGAGATTTTAAGCTTCACATGTTAAAATATGATCATGCAGAACCAAAAGCAAACAACAACATATTATTTGAATGGATTAAAATAAGGGTTTACTAATATTGTTTGTTTAGAGTCTTGTTGGACTTTCAATAGTTTGAGAAAGCTTAAATTGAAGATGGAAAAACAATAAAAAAAGAGAAGATATAGTGGTTTTAGGTTAATATCATAGAAGAGCCCTAACACATTATAATATAGACCTATGAATCTTTATTTCTAACCAAAAAACATATTTTAATCAAACTAAAAACCCGCAATCAAATTAAATTAAAAACATTTCAAGTCCTGATATACTCTTATGATATCACTGAAAGTAGAAACCTTCTTCATTGAGTTTCTCTCTTAAATATGAATCCATATATATCAAAATTATAGTTATTAGTGGTCAAAATTAGACAGTCTAAGTGCTCTCTCTCTCCCTCCCCCCCACCCCCGCCTTAGATAACTACCATTGGAAAGCTACTGGTACCAGATTGTTATAATTTGCGTTCACACCTTTGGCTCGCTTGGAAGGCTAGTAATGGAATCAAAATCTTCCCTCTAATAAAGCCCTTTACCTGCCTACTTTAAACTACTGAATTTGTCTGAATCTATCCAGAAAATGGCTTGAACCGGTATTGTGACTACATATGTAGCTAATAGAAAAAAAGATTCCCATGAGAGAAACTGAATTTACTATAAGAACTGTCATAACACAATTTTGGGTTTCCCTTAAAATTATCTTTTTAAAAAAACAAAAAATCAATAAAAAATGAAAAGAAACAAAAAAATAAAAAATTGAAAGTGAAAAAAGACTAGCAGCTTGGCTAGATCAGGCTGAGAAGGGCTCTAAATGCGTGAGAGAATCGAATTGAGATTTTGGAAAAAATTGGAAGCTTTATTGTACCCCAAAAATCCTAAGATTAAAAGACAAAGTAAATTCAAGGTTAAATTAAATGATTATTGGATGAATTTCCATAGAAATTAAGTCTGAGGACTTAATTAAGCTTTTAATATGCCAATTTGATTTAATCATGAGCCCAATTAAAGGTTTAATTAAGTTTTAGAATTAATTTGGGTCTTATTAAAATAATTAATTAAGTGCAATGACTTAATTAGACTTTTAATGGGTTAAATTAATTTTATTAGGGACTTAATTGGGGAATTGTTTAGTTTCGAAATCTAATTTGTGCTTAATTGAGAAAATTAAAAATTTAGAGAACCAGATTTAATTTTTTTCAAGTTGAATTGGGTGAAATCAAGGATAAAATTGCAAGGAAATTAAAGTTTGGAGGTCAATTAGGGGTCAAATTAAAAAAATTCAAAAACAAAGACCTCTTTGTAAAAGGTGTGTAAATTAAAGAACCAAATTCGGTTGTAAACAAGGGTGAAATTGAAGAAATTAGAAGTTGGAAGGTCAATTGAGGATAAAATTGAAAATATCCAAGACCAAGAACCAAGTTGAAAAACACGCTTAAATCAATGGTTTTTTTTTAAACTTTGTAGGGGTGAAATTGAATTGATTCTTAATATTAAATTTAATTAAGAACCTAATTGAAAAAATTGTAAGATTGAAAGCTGAAATTAAAATAGGAGATTTATAACCTAATTTTAATCAAAAACACCAAAATGACATTGTTTTATTTAAATAAAACGTTGCGTTTTGACCAAAACAATGTCTTTTGGTTCCAAACGATAGGTAAAAAAATAATGTCATAAAACATGTCGTCTGACACTGTTCATTGTATTCTTCCTCTGAACCATAAAAGATGACAGATAAATCCTTTTTCATAGGCATTTAATGCATCATCCATGCCCTAAATGAGACAACAAACACACTCTTTGGTAGCGCTAACATTGTACTATAACCCAAACTTTGTCCCCATTTGATTTACAGCCATGTAGCCACTATAACACAAATCCCAAACCCTTGACCCAACTAGCATTACAACCTTGTTTGACAATACCAAGTTACTGGTTTATGACCAACAAATGGGATCCTTTTTAGGCGAATCAAGGCCCAAGATTCATGCCTAAGAAGGACCCCGTGTCCTTTTGTCATCCCTTATAAATAGGGGTGAATTTAGTGAAGCAAAGAGGGAGAAAAAGAGAAAAACAAAAAAACAAAATCAAACCCAAAAACACCCTTTTCGCCTATAAAAATCAAGAAAAACCAAAAGGGTAAAAAAGGACCAATTCATGCCACAATCCATCAACCTCAACAAATAAAAAAAAAACACCCTTTACCCATAACAAAACTGAAACAAAAAAAAAGAGAAGCACCCTTTACCAACTATTATTCTGTACCACCAACTCCATTGCCTCTCTTTCTCTCTTCTCCAACAGCCACATCAAGCCACCAAGAAAAGCAACACCACTAGCCTCTACCGTGAACCGCCAACAACCCTAGCAAGACCACCAGCTAGCAACCAATACTCCCCAAGCTAGGGTAACTTCTTCTCTTTCCTATGTAAATCCACTTGCATGGTAACAACTTGAATACTTCTTCTTTTCTATGACATAAAAGAAGAAGTTAGGTCGGGTTTCTTGATTGGAGGTTGAGCCTTCATTCCAGCCCAATCTGTGTGGCTGAGTTGGGCTCCTTAAAAATAGACTTTGGGCCATCTGTCGGCCCAACCAAAGTGGGTAAGGCCTGAGCCCAACCCATGTGCATACCCTGGGCTTTGGGTCCAATAGACTCGGCCATGTAGTTGGGCCAAGCCTAACCCAAAAGCTAAGAACGTGTTTGGATTGCATAAGTTTTATTAAGGAAATAAGGCCTTGTTTGGGTCCTTAAAGCGTGTTTTCCAAACACGGCCTTAAGGTATTTTTAATGCCTTTGATTTTAGATTAATGACATGTTTGTCAAATACGCCCTACTGCTTTCCCCTTTAGCTTTAATTTGTTCTTATTTTAGTGTTTCTCCAAACAAACCCTAAAATAGTTCAAAAAAACTCTAAAAAAATCCAAGGACCATTTTTAAATTATTTATGGGTGCCTCACATGTTTTTCCAACAATTTTGCCTGATATCATGTTGTAGACTTACACTGTAAAATATGTACCCGATATTTCTTTGAAATTTCAAGAAATCAAAAGAACTTCCCTTATTTCAGAAAACAAAAAAAAATGTTTTTCTTCAAGAATTTCATTTAATATTAGGTTGTGGACTTACACTGTAAGATACATATCCGGTATTAAAAATACTCAGTTTTCTTTAAATTTTTAAAAAATCCAAAAAAATTCTTCATTTAAAAAAATACAAAAATATATTTTGTTTTCATGTATACGACCAAATTCTAAAGCTTTTTCATGCATATTTCTAAAAAAATAAAAATGAATTTTTATCATGTTTTAAAAATACCAAAACGGATATCATATGAGTATCTATTAGGATTTGACGAAAATTTAAAAAATCTCACAAAAAATAATTTGTTTAATTAATATTTTGGGTATGAATTTTACAATATAATGCATACTTTCAGAATTAAATTAAATGAATTAATAGCAAAAAAAAATATTAGGAATTAGTTGTAGACTTTATTATTTGAGGGTATAAAATTATACTTTAAAGTACACTCTCAGGTATTAAAGTGACAAAATAGAAAATAAAAGTGATGCTAAGATTTAGGCTTTAGAATGGTTAGAATTTAACCCGATAAGATAGAGATTTTCTCACGAATAGAGATCTTCCTTAAACTTTAGATGAGACCAAAAAATAGAAACACGACTTAGAATAACAATCAATCAATAATACAGTTTATCATAAGTAGGGACTGGGGTTGATGCATTTTCTCATTGTAGACTCGACTTAAGGTGAATAGGGGCCTTCAGAAAAATCATAAATGAGACCTTTCAAAGTATTTAAGAAATATTTATTTTTTATTTTTTTTTATATATATCTGACAAGTGGGTCCTTGAACAATTTTCATTTTGTATTTGGGGCTTTTGTTAAGTGGAGGCAATTTTCATTTCATAAAGCATAATTGACAAATACAACTTACTTATTCTTGGGGCTTTTTTGTTAAGTAGGGGCTTTGGACCATTACCCAAGTTATCCATATGCTCTGGTCGGCTTTGTCCCTTTGCACAACTAGTTCTTTTACCCAGATTCTCACAAACCATATGTTTTCTAGTAATCATGATACTAGGTGGCGACTCCTTCAAAATAATAATTTTATGATTAAACCCAAAACCCTTCATTTCAAGAGGCAGCTCTGCCATTCAATGCCATGCAAGCCATGATAGGAACTACGACTCTTCATTATATTAGTCATCTTAAAAAAAAATATTTATGTTCTTCGTCAAAAAGTAGATCATGCTTGAACTTTTTTTTTAATTTGATTTGATTACGAATTTTTTTTTGTTGAGAAATGGAGATTTAGAGGTCCATATATGTTGTTTTCATAATAATAATAAAAAAGACTTAAATTTGGGTTTTTAGAGTCCAAATACTTGTACCTCGATCTTTCGATCACATGAGACATCCTCAGTGATTGAAAAAATAGAACCTGTTTCATTTACATTATTTAAGAGGGGCAGAAAACTATAATCTTATCCCTCAAGATTTGGGCCTAAATTTTATTTTCAATATGTTT
>Ga0307515_10007282_pt1 | contig 21902 bp, 15 predicted proteins | sample 17_EM_MG_FD_194513 | JGI IMG/M metagenome (GOLD analysis project Ga0307515, IMG submission 194513) | Populus trichocarpa ectomycorrhiza microbial communities from riparian zone in the Pacific Northwest, United States - 17_EM | ecosystem: Host-associated > Plants > Roots > Unclassified | place...
TCTCTCTCTCTCTCTGCCTTTCTGGTTTCTACTTTCTAGTGGGTTTTTTTTTTTATCTCGTAAGCTTCCCCTCCCATTCGCCCATGAATTCTCTCTCTTTCTCTCTCGTGCGAATTTCCTATTTTGCCATTTATTTCATGAGCTTCCCCTGTTTCTAGTATCTGCTCTCACCAGTGTCAGTGAATAACTTGTGAGATTTGGAGTTCGATTTGGCCATGATTGACTATGACATCAAAAACAGCCTTTAACTATATGCCCCGGTTACTGTTTGAGGCTTTTGAGATTTGAAGTGTTGAATATGTTAACGTGGTTTAAAAAATATATTAAAATAATATTTTTATTATTTTTAAAAAATATTTTTGATATTAACACATCAAAACAATATAAAAATATAATAAAATAATTTTAAGTAATTTTTTTAATTTAAAAAAAACATGATTTTAACCATATTTCCATGCATATTTTTAATTTATATTGTTTAGGTTTCGTGTCTAAAAACCATATGAGTTTAGGTTTATTTATTTATTTATTCTTATATTTTATATTTTCTTTTATATTAATAAAAAATACTTTCATTTCATGTGTGAAACGCAATTTTAATCTGATTAATTAATAAAAAGTTTAAAAAAATCTTAATTATTAAGATAAATCACATGTAAATATTGCACCTGTAGAGATAAGATTAAACACTAGACTTAATTATTAAGATAAATCTTAAACTTGTAACAAGGATTGTAAAATTAATCTAACAAAACCCACTTCAATAAAAATATATTACTTTTTGAGGCTTTTGAGATTTAAAGGGTTGAATATGTCATCGTGGTTTAAAGTGATTCAAAGTGTTGAGTTTTTATAAAATTATTTTTAATATTAGCATAATAAAATAATTTTAAGTAATTTTTTTAATTTAAAAAAAAACACGGTTTTAACTGTATTTCCATACATATTTTTAATTTATGTTGTTTAGGTTTCATGTCCAAAAACCATGTGAATTTAGGTTTATTTATTCTTATATTTTATATTTTTTTATATTAATAAAAAATACTTTCATTTCATGTGTGAGACGCAATCTCAATCTGATTAATTAATAAAAAGTTTAAGAAAATCTTAATTATTAAGATAAATCACCTGTAAATATTGTACTTGTTGAGAAACACTAGATTTAATTATTAAGATAAATCTTAAACTTGTAACAAGTACTGTAAATTTAATCTAATAAAACCCACTTCAATAAAAATATAACTTTTACATCATAGATTTTAATGAGTCAATTGAGTATCAAACAAGAAAAGTTTAAACTATTTTAGAATATTAATTATGACAACATTTGTTCATGTGAGGAAAGTGTTTTCAAGATCATTCTATTTTAGAATATCACTTATTGTTAAAAAAAAAACTAACATAAAATCCATATCCATAAGAACATTAATAGAGAGAAAGTGAATTGGCATGAAATTCATGTGGTTTTAATTTATTTTCAATCATTTTATATATTATGTATTGATTATGTTGGATGTGGGAAGTCGATTCTATGAATATAGATAAAAACTTGAGCCATTCAATTATGCAATCAATTGATATGAGAATTATTGACGACTTTAGGTAATTTAATGACATAAATTTACTATTTTTTCCTAGAAAATAACATTGCTCGAAAAATTCATACGAGCTTTTGTAAAATTCTTGCCACAACTTTCTACCTTCCTTCAAGCATTGCTATTCTTTATTTTCACACTACACGATAATTTTTTTTATTATTTTAAATTAAAATTTTTAGTATTTTTAAATATTTTAATATGCTGATGTTAAAAATAATTTTTTTAAAATAAAAAAATATTATTTTAATATATTTTTGAGTGAAAAATATTTTAAAAAACACATGTTATCACACTTCCAGATACCTCAACAAATCATAACGCATTGCAAAGTTGCTTCTTTCTAACCAATATATATATATATATATATATATATATATATATATAAAAGCATGAACACAAACATCTATTTGCTTAAAATACACATATAAAGTGTCAGGTTCGAGCCCTGTAGTTGCTTATATGATGGCAACTGGAGGCTTACATGGTCGTTAACTTCAGGGCCCGTGAGATTAGTCGAGGTGCACGCAAGCTGACCCGGACACTCACGTCAAACTAAAAAAAAAAAAAGCACATATGAAGTCCGATAATAATACAAATAAATTGCAAAATGCATGCTACAAAGGGAGAGATATAAAAGGAAAGTCTTCAGTCTTCTTCACATTATCGTCTCCATAACCATGCATGGTAAGTTTCTTTTGATAACGCAGCAAAAGCCAATAAGAAGAAGAAACACAATGTCGGGCTAATTTTGGCATTGCAGACAGTCCTCCACAGATTAATTAAACCTATTTTTAACTGTCTCGCCAAAATGTTCCAAAAGGGCATATCTGCCATTACAGAACTCATCATTTTGAAAAAAATAAAATAAAAGAGCCTTCCATTTTCCCGCACAGTGGAAGTGGAAGTTGAAACCATTAACATTAAACGGTTATTTTTTAAAATATTTTTTTATTTAAAAATATATTATTATATTTTTTTTTTATTTTTAATATTAATATATTACAGAATAATATAAAAATTAAATTAAAATAAAAAAATATTATTATTTTTAAAACACAAAAATAAAACAGGATAAGCAGACGGTATTCTCTCTCCGAGCAGAAAGTGACAAGCCAATGAGAAAGCCACACACATACAGAGAGTTACAGGCGACAAAGCAAAAACCTCAAATAGCAAAAAGCCACTGCCCACTAGTACTACTACTCCTACAAGTAAGTACTACAGTGCTCCTTCCATTTTTTACTTCTTCAACGACCAAGGTTGTCTTTCTTCTTCTTCTCCTTCCTCTTCAACAGTAAAAATTCCGGGAAAAATAATAAAAGAGAAAACAAAAAATAAAACCTCCACTTATTACATGTTACAAAGGCAAAAATCTTTTACCTTTTTCTCCAAAAAAACGACACCATTTCTGTTCTGTTTCTTTGCTTTCTTTCTGCTGTGAATAATAACCCATAGAGGGGGGAAAGGAAGAAAAAAAAGAAAGATGTTTCAGCGGTTGGGGACGATTGCTTTTCAAGTTTGGATCGGCAATACGGTGCCGTAAAGTGAGAGATCTCTGGGTGGTGAATTTTTTTTGGGTTTTGTGGATGAGACAGATCGTTTGGTGTGGAGCTCTGATCTCGAAAGGTTTATGCTTTTCTTGTGTTTGGGGGCTGTCTCATAAATAGACAAGATACAAGGAGGAGGATAACGATGTATCCTTCCTGGATATCGCTGTCCCTTGTGGGTTTTTCTCTATCTCTGCATTTCTCAAACAACAACCATTAAAAACCCGGATAAAAAACTTTTTTGTTCTCTTTAGCAGTTCAAATCCTGGTTAAGGACGAGAGACTAGCTGGGTTTCGTTTACTTTTATGTTGGCTGTTTGATTTTTAGCAACTGATCTCCCCCAGCTGTGTATGTGTCTGTTTGTTTATGCCCTTGGTTTTCTTTTCTTTCTATAAGCTGCAAGAAAGTGTTGCTACTTTGGTGGATTTAGAGCTGCACAAAGTTGGTTCAAGGTATGATAACTTAAGTACAACAAGGTACCTGTGTTAGAAGAAAGAGCCACTTGGGGGGGTTTTGTCAGGAATCTTGTCGGGACTTAGAAATTTAGGAGCTTGAAGGGAAAAGAGCCCTTCTTTGGGTGATAGTTGGGTTGCAAATATATATTTGGTGGGTATCTGTGAAGTTGAATTTTGATGATGGCAATGTCCTGCAAGGATGGTAAGAATCCTATTAACATGGACAATGGCAAGTATGTCCGGTACACGCCTGAGCAGGTCGAAGCCCTGGAAAGGCTCTATCATGATTGCCCCAAACCCAGCTCCATTCGCCGCCAGCAGCTCATTAGGGAGTGCCCAATTCTCTCCAACATTGAGCCCAAACAAATCAAAGTTTGGTTCCAAAATAGAAGGTATGGTAGTAAAATATTGGTTTCCCAGCCAAGAAATCTTATTTTCGTTTCTTTAATTGTGTCTTGTATTTGTTTAATATATTAAATTTTCATGCTTTGCTTGTATAAAAGAAAAGAAATGGAAAAGGCCTTTTCTCTATTGTACATGGCTTGATGCTCTCTTAACGGACAGTGTGATTTTTGAAATTTTTGGATTTGTTGTCTTTCCATAATCTTATTGTTAAATTCTCCTGCAATGCTTGTTATATTCTTCAGGTGCCGAGAGAAGCAAAGGAAAGAGGCGTCGCGCCTCCAAGCGGTGAATAGGAAGCTGACTGCAATGAACAAGCTTCTAATGGAGGAGAATGATAGGTTGCAGAAGCAGGTGTCGCAGCTTGTGTATGAGAATGGCTACTTTCGCCAGCATACCCAGAATGTGAGAATTTATACCTCTTTTTTTCCTGCTCCACATCCTAACATATTTGGTTATTGAAAATTTGCAAGGGAAAAACAAATTGAAATTTTGGAATTGCTGATAAGATTCAAGATAATGCATTTCTTATTGCTATAACCTGTCAGCAATCAAGGGTTGTTATGTAAATGCCTTTCTTTTTGTTTGAAAAAGAATGTGTTATTTGTTTATTATTCAATTTTGTGGAAAATGAGATAAAAGAGGGGCTGGGTTGTTTTCCTACAGACAACGCTTGCTTCCAAAGATACAAGCTGTGAATCAGTGGTGACGAGCGGTCAACACCACCTGACACCTCAGCATCCGCCAAGGGATGCTAGTCCTGCAGGGTTAGTGGGGTTATGGTTGTTAGGTCCTTTTCTGTTATCGTGCTTTGTGACCACTTTTTTGGGTGTGTTACTGTGGAATATTGAATTCATGCTTTGTATTTTTTCCAGGCTTTTGTCCATCGCAGAAGAGACTTTAACAGAGTTTCTTTCAAAGGCCACTGGAACTGCTGTAGAGTGGGTCCAAATGCCTGGAATGAAGGTATCTCTCAGAGCTTTTTTATTTTTTATTCTTATACATTTCATAAATGAAGAACTGTTCTCTCCTATAAAAAAAAAATGCAAACTTTAATTATTTTATTTTATTTTTTTGTTATTATTTCGAATTGAAAGAAGAATATTAATATGGGCAAAGATAGAATTAAGTTGCTCTCCTTATTACAAGAATCTATGATTACTGGCCACTGAATGTTAGAACTTTCTATTGATTTTTTTCTTTACGAGGGTTTAATTTGAATTTCTTGGTCTGATAGTACATACATTGTTCTTTGTCCTTGTTTAGCATTATGCTTGAATTCCACCAATTGCTTTTCACCTAGTTGGTTTTTACTAATCTGTATCTTCATTGTACTTTTGTTTTTTCAAATGTGTAGCCTGGTCCGGATTCCATTGGAATCGTTGCTATTTCTCATGGTTGTTCTGGTGTGGGAGCACGAGCCTGCGGCCTGGTGGGTCTTGAACCTACAAGGGTAAGTGCACTTTGTTTGCCATAACATTTTCCTACTCTGAGCTACCAACATTATGTTATATCATGTTCCTTGCAGGTTGCAGAAATCCTCAAGGATCGGCCATCGTGGTTTCGTGATTGCCGAGCTGTGGATGTGCTGAATGTGCTGCCCACTGCTAATGGGGGAACGATTGAGCTGCTTTACATGCAGGTAATAAAATCATTATGCACTTCTCATTTCTGTTGAAACACTCCAGGTGCAATTATATAATTACTTCTGACTTTAATTGATGATATAGCTCTATGCGCCAACAACTTTGGCACCGGGTCGTGACTTCTGGTTGTTGCGTTATACTTCTGTTTTAGAAGATGGAAGCCTTGTGGTATGCTCCCAAACTCTTAGAATTTGTCATTCCTATTTTAGGAAATTCAGTAGACTTGGTATTCTGTGGTCATTGTCATACTCATGCAATATTCAGGTATGTGAGAGATCTCTGAAAAATACTCAAAATGGCCCGAGCATGCCACCAGTGCAGCATTTTGTGAGAGCAGAAATGCTACCAAGTGGGTATCTGGTACGGCCTTGTGAAGGTGGTGGTTCAATCATACACATAGTTGACCACATGGATTTGGAGGTAGGATGTGCTGGTACAATGTTATTTTTTGGATGTACAATCTAAAGATTTTATTTGACCCAGATATAACTTGATTTCTGATTTCTTCAACTAGCCTTGGAGTGTGCCTGAAGTGTTACGTCCGCTTTATGAATCCTCAACTGTACTCGCTCAAAAGACAACCATGGCGGTAAGCAATTTTTCTATTTTTTATGTCATGAACATTTAAAGGATGTCTGAAGCACCTGTATGGTATGGGTGATGCATTTGTAACTTCTCATTTTCAATAATGTATATCACTCCCAATCAGGCTCTACGCCAACTGAGGCAAATTGCTCAGGAAGCTTCTCAGTCTAGTGTGACCAACTGGGGCAGACGACCTGCAGCTTTACGAGCGTTGAGCCAGAGGTTGAGCAGGTAGATATCTTCTGTTGTTTGATGGTATCTGATTCAGTCCCTTAATGATTATCTGCAAGTAAGAATCTAATGTAAACCTGGCAGGGGTTTTAATGAGGCTCTCAATGGATTTAGTGATGAGGGGTGGTCAATGATTGGAAATGACGGCATGGACGATGTTACTATCCTAGTGAACTCATCTCCTGACAAGTTGATGGGTTTAAATCTTTCCTTCTCCAATGGGTTTCCAGCTGTCAGCAGTGCAGTCCTGTGCGCTAAAGCATCAATGCTTTTACAGGCAGGGATACAAAATTGTTTCCTTTCTTTACAACACTTGGTAGCTTGTGTGCTATGTGTTTAGTTGCTGTAGAGCATTTGCTACATCTAAGAGATATGTTTGTCTTTTCTATAACTTCAACGGTTAGGTTCTTGCAGTAGGGAATTGTGTTTTTTATACATAGTATGTCTACTTAAAATTGAAAACAATGAAAGGCTGACAATTTGTTTCTAATGAACTCATAGTTGAAATCTTCTTCCCTTCTTTATTCATGTGCCTTATAACTGTCGTTGTTTATCATCTTTTCCTCATGTTGTGCACTTTCCTTTTGCAGAATGTCCCTCCTGCAATCCTTCTCAGGTTCTTGCGGGAGCACAGGTCAGAGTGGGCAGATAACAATATCGATGCCTATGCAGCCGCAGCGGTTAAAGTCGGTCCTTGCAGTTTACAAGGGTCTAGAGTTGGAAATTTTGGCGGTCAAGTTATACTTCCACTTGCTCACACCGTGGAGCACGAAGAGGTGAATGATTTGATCTTTTACTTTTACAGCTGTTGGACAACACTTTATATCAGAAATTAAGCGTGGCTTTTATCTTTATTATTTTCACATTTGTTTTGCTTCTGATAAATTTTGTGTGTTTATTAGTTCCTGGAGGTCATAAAACTAGAAGGGGTTTGCCATTCTCCTGAAGATGCAATAATGCCCAGAGATGTGTTTCTTTTGCAAGTAAGACCTTTCTTTTCATTGCTTTCTGTGTATCTCTCTTGCATCCAAATACATCAACAGCTTGTCCTATTAGGTAAGAGGATAAGTTATGTTTTCTTGTCCCTAGTTGGCAGGTAAGTTTTAAAATAAGGCTATGGAGAGAAGGAATTCACTGAGAATTCTCATATACTTTTGAAATGGACCCACAATGTAGTTCTAGTTTGGAATGGACTACAGAATATGAAAGACAGAAATAGTTGTATAAATCTCTCCCATTCACTATTTGTGTTCAGATAGATATTAGTGGAAATCTGCTTTTCCTTCTGTCGAAAGATGACATAATGGTTTCGTAGCAGGAACAAGTTTATCAGGTAGAAGTGTAAAATGAAAATAAATTTTTGCCTTCCTGTTTTCAACCTTTTCTCTTCCAAAATATCTTTTTGAAGAGCTGAATTGCCAGTCACCAGGTTGGGTTTGTGTGTTATGAGCATCCTTAATTGTTTCTGGTCTGGGATTGCATGGTTTGATTCTTTTCTTTCTATTATCACTTGATGACATTTTTCTTTTTGGTTCTCCTTCATATTTTCTCCATTTATACTTTTCTGACAGCTCTGCTGTGGAATGGACGAGAATGCTGTTGGCACATGTGCTGAACTTATATTTGCTCCCATTGATGCTACTTTTGCTGATGACGCACCTCTTTTGCCTTCTGGTTTTCGCATCATTCCCCTTGATTCTGGGAAGGTTAGCTAATTGTTTCTTAAGAAGTTCATTTCTCCATGCCTATTTATTAACTTCTTTATTAATGCATTGAAAATGATGCAGGAAGCCTCCAGTCCAAATCGTACATTGGACCTCGCTTCTGCTCTTGAAGTTGGAGCTGGAAACAGAGCATCCAGTGATTTTTCTGCTAATTCTGGCTGCACAAGATCTGTAATGACAATTGCATTTGAATTTGCATTTGAGAGCCACATGCAAGAGCATGTAGCATCAATGGCTCGGCAATATATCCGCAGCATTATATCTTCAGTTCAGAGGGTGGCTTTAGCACTATCTCCTTCTCATCAGGGTTCACAGGCTGGTCTTCGGTCACCACTGGGTACTCCTGAAGCACAGACACTTGCTCGTTGGATCTGCCAGAGCTACCGGTGCGTCAGTTGTTCCTTTCTATAGATGTTATCCGAATCAGAATTTGTCATTTTTTGACCTGGACGATAATCCACTGCATTCAGCTTAACAAGTCAATTTTATTAGCTGAGAGATGTTGCTGATGATTGAGTCGTTCTAATGCACATCTTCTCCTTCAAGAAATAAATTTATTTGCTGTCACTGAATTCTCTTTTCTTTTTTTGCATGATTTTAAAGTGATAATGAATTTGAATATCTTGAGAAAAGTCTTTCTGGATTCCAAGAGGATTTTCTCATTTCATATACAACAGTTGAAAATATATGTGGAGCTAAAAAGAATTGATGTTTTGTTTTGGTCAATAGGACAACTTCATTGATTTTCATGTGGATTTTAAAGCTTTTGTATAATCTATTAAGGCGAGTACATTCTCATGAAAATGTATTTCAAACTTGGACAGCAGAAATGTTTCATTGACTGAACACATTATCACTTTGTGGTCACAACTTTGCAGGAACTATTTGGGTGTGGAGCTACTCAAATCCAGCAGTGAAGGAAGTGAATCTATTCTGAAAACCTTGTGGCATCATTCAGATGCGATCATGTGCTGCTCATTGAAGGTGGGCACAACAACATGATATCCTGCTTTCCTTTTACCGTTAATGATATGAGTACTTGAATTATTAACATGAGAACCTACACAAACACGGTATTAAATTGAACAAAGCTATATCTGCTCATGAATGCTCCTAGTACCTTATAAAAGGAGGTGATACGAAGCAATTGTATCAACATGATGCTTTTAAAATACAGCAGATAGATGTCTGAATAAAGTGAAGTTATTGGAGTCTTTTCTAAATGATTTGTTCTGGATATATCTTGCTGTCATATTTATAAAATGCTGGAAAATGCTTTGAACCAACAGAATATTATAATCATTGCCCTAATCCAACAGTCAGTTTTTTATGCACATAATGCAAGCCAAATAAATATTGTTAGGTCCTTTGTTTAACATGCATCACTATTTTGCATTCAGATCTGAATAAAAATGTGATTATTATTCTGAAGTATTACCACAGTTCTATAGCTACCTTTTGCATTCATAGCAATTTGGTCTAAAACTTGGGTGATTTTTGCAGGCGCTGCCGGTCTTCACTTTTGCTAACCAAGCAGGACTTGACATGCTCGAGACAACCTTGGTCGCACTGCAAGACATAACTTTGGAAAAGATATTTGATGATCATGGAAGGAAAACTCTCTGCTCAGAATTCCCTCAGATTATGCAACAGGTTTACACTTCTCTCTTAAATCTGATTGAAGGAAAAATAGTTTCAGGTTATGTTGAGAAATTTATATTTATGAAATGCCACCACAAAGGGACAAAATAGTTACAATGCTTGGGAACAAGCCTTAGCTTTTATCCTTTTTTTTTCCTCTCATTTATCACAAGTAAAAACAAGAATCAGTGCCTATTTGGTGTTGTTGTGCTTTTACTTGCTTTGGTTCTTAAACTAGTGTTTAATTAAGGGAACGCTCACTAGCCACTTTGGGTTGACCTCTCTAAATACACATTTTTAGGGCTCTTTTATATATATATATATATTGAAAATCAAGCACAACCATACATGAGAACTTGATATCAAACTCATAGCAAATCTTTATTCAAATATAAGTTTATCCTACACAGACCTAACACATTTAAGCAAATGCACAATAATTAAAGTATCAATTTAATAAACATTGAACCATAATAGTTGTGTAAAAGTTATTCTGTCATAGAAGTACGTGCTGTAGTCTGAAAAATATAGTATTGCAGGAATGCTTGGGTGAATAGACTAGTTATCCTCCAGAAGTAAACCATCAGCTGTAACTGAGATATTAAAAATAACAACTGTATTTCTTACTATAGTTCTCACAAAGTAAATGATGGAAAAATGTGAGTTACAAACTGTGATAATCTGATTCTTAGAGCTGCACAGGATATTATGCCAAAGAATTATTTCATTTTCTCTGGGCAGTCCCCCCCCCCCCCAAGTTACTGTGGTGGGTAGCCTGGTTTGGCCGATTCTATATGCATCACCTTATTTGTATTTATATTTCTCTTGCTAGGGTTTTACTTGTCTACAAGGTGGTATCTGTTTGTCAAGCATGGGCAGACCAGTCTCATACGAGAGAGCGGTGTCCTGGAAAGTGTTGAATGAAGAAGAAAATGCGCATTGCATCTGCTTTATGTTTATAAACTGGTCTTTTGTTTGAGACTTGAACCAGAATCTATTGGAGTGGCAAGTTAAGAGAGAGAACTCTTGATCGTCTTATTTTGCTGGCTTGTTCTTTTATCTATGACAGGTAAAACCGTGGAGTACTTAGTTCATTTGCTGTATTCTAAACTTCATTTGTGTGTGGGGTTCATTATCCTAGAGATGATGGATGTATCAATGAGACGATATAGTTGTTGGGGATCAGTTTGTTTGTGGCTGGTTTGGTCTTAACCTGGTCCGGTGCTAATTATCTGCAACTGAAACATGTCCAAGCAGATGTTTTCTGTCAAAGTCCGGTTTGTCTTGTGTTGCATACATGGATTGTTCTGTTGTAATAATTTATTTCCGGGGTATGTTATGAAGAGCAAAAGCAGGTTCTTTCTGCATCAGAGAATCATTGATGAACTATTGAACCTTTGAAAAAGCATAGGCTTATAAGGGTTTTATCCTTGGTTGGGATGTTTATTGGTTAGTAGAAAGTTAGCAGTTCCATTCTTAGATATATTTTCAGTGAAGCATTGGGAGGTCATACCATTAGCATCAGGTTAATTTGGTTGCAGAGGGATGAAATGCTAGGAGGGACGGGAGAGGGTGTAAATACTGATTATAGCACTCTTGTTTTGTTTATTAAAGTTTTTCATCCAGGATCATTCTTTGGCGTAGGAGGCATATGTAGATTGGCCATTAGTCATTTTCTAACGGTTTTATTGATTTTGATAGTTGAGTTGAAGTTGGTTTTATTGATTTTTATAGTTGAGTTGAAGTTAAGTTTCATACAAAAAAACTTAAGTTTCAAGGTGGGTGATACGATGCATTCATTAGCAGGTGGCTGGATTATTTCCAGAAGTACAGTGAATCATGAACTCCTTGTGTGTTGATAAATTTAATGCTGAGGTTATTGGCTTAATAATGCTAATTATCTCCGTAAAATTAACTCCGTTCTGAGTCAATTCAGACGAAAACTTTCTTATGGTCGAGTGTTCGTTGTAGCAACGGAAGAGGGGTGCTGAGTTCCTAACTCTATTTTTTAGTTGCGTGTGTGCTACCTCTGATTGCATTACTAGCTGTTCATGCAGCATGGAAGAAAAATTGTGATATCAAAGAATGGCCCAGCCTTGTTCGCATGCCCAAAAGGAGTTTGACAGTAGATAATTAATTAACCGACTCAACAGCAGAAACTGCTATTTATCATGTGCAATGCACATGGTTTTCTCAGTTTCTTGACTGAAGAACAGGGCAAACACATACATGTAAAGTAACACAGTTTATTCTACTCATTACATTTAGTACATGAAACTGGGTTTTACACATCTTGCTGTTAGATATAAATGGTGGCAGTCCACAGCAAGATCTAAATCTAACTAAATCCAATTGTTTCATACAGATGGCAAATTATGTTACCCTTGTAATTGGCCAGAGTTTGGCATCTATAGCCAAATGCTAGTCAAGGATTCATGTCATGGGGGTGGCTAACATAAGTGGCAGGAAGAAGAGAGGATTTGGAACAATCCTAAAACAGCCCTGATAAGAAGTTTTGACGGAAGTCATAAAATAGCCATAATAAAGGGTATAAGAGGTAGGAGAATCTGATCATCCGGCCACCTAGAGAAACCCTAGAGGGTAGATTAATAGAAGGTGGATAAAAACTGCCCAAGGGAAGAAAAATACTCCTTGGTTCAGAAGGACAGAACAGGTTTGGATCAACCCAAAAAAACGTTGTAAGGTAACACGAAAGGTTGGTCCGCAGCATAACTGGTAAAAATATGTAACAACTGAAACCTGAAGTGGAGAGAGGAAGGAGAGGAAGAAAAAACAAAATCTTAAAGAGTTCAAGGGCTAGTTAGAAAAGATGGGCGTTGATCATTTTTTCAAATTTAGATAATTCACGTCTCTTGTAATTGCTGCGATGCAGCTTGAACTCCTTGCAATCCCGCTCTTTTGAGCACCTTTAGGACTGATGGATTTGGCCCTTATGGCGCTTTTCTTCAAGATCGCCCTCATGGCCTCAGCTTGAGACAAAACTGGATAAGCCCTACCAAACTTGTTAAACCTCGCACAAGCACTCATATGTGCATTCAAAGCCTCCTCTTTGTGGCCTCCATTTTTCTCCATCTCTTCTTTCACTGCCTCAGCACACAACCCACATATCCACTTCCCTAGGAACTTGTTCCGAACACGATCAATATACTCAGGGGTGCACTCTTCACTCATGCCACAACACTCACATTTGGCATCTTCAACCTCGGATATTGGTCGGAGATTGATATCAATTGCTTCTTTGCTTAGTTCAAAAGAGATATCGGATTTTGTTCGATGAAGATTGTCATTTGAGGGTCTTGGTGGCTTGGAGAAGGCGTTTTTCTTAGCGTAAGCGCTAGCAATAGACTCCCCATGTGGTGCCATATTGATCCACAATGCTATAAATGTGACTCTTATATATAAGAAAAACAACAAAACCTTAACAAGGAGATGAGAAGTTGGTTCGGAGCTTTATAGAAAACAACTGAACAAAAGGCACTTCAAATAGGGTTAGAGAGATTGGAAGTGAAGAAACCTATCTAGGTGTAGAACAATAACTTGGAAGATTATGATCTCAAAGGTGGTATATAGAGGGTAAGAACAGGCACCATATTTATGATGGTTCACTTTTCTTCTTGGGAAACTCAGCAGTGAGTTTATGTGGATCTTGGTGACTCACACGTCAATGATCAAAGCAATCGTGAATAGTCATGATCACAGCTGGACTTTTCAAGAAAGTTCAGAAAAAAAAAGATGGTTCAAAGCTATATGTAAGGAGCATCATTGTCATTTCAAGCAAAATGAAGATACTTTGTATTTCCAACTGTTTTTGCCTTTATTTTTTGATAGCTAATAAGGTATGAGAGGTGTGGGTGTTCCTCTACCATTGCTTTCTACAATTGGCTTAAGAAGTCGTTGGTGTCAACTAGAGGTTTTGCATGCAAATTCATGGCACTTCGTAATAGTACCTTCAAGGTTGAGGGTTCGTAGTTGAACCAAAAAAAAATCAGATTACACTCCATTTCATAGTTTGTTCTGTAATTAGCTAGCTAGCCACACAACTACACATAGAAGTTAATCTGCTTTTGGTCGATTCACTTACTGGCACTGAAGCTTGTTTTGTTTGAAATGCAGCACTGAGATTTTTGTTTTTCTCTTCATATATATATTTATATGTAACCCACAAGGTCTAGCAGAAGTCGTAAAATACTTGAATTAAAATATGGGGATATCTTGAGTTTAAGTCCCACTCTTAGATAGCTAATTCTTTCTTGCACCCACTGGATGTGGAGCCTCTCTTGAAAGAAACAAGATGGGGTTCTCATCAATCAAAAAACTGATGCAAAGTGGCGCAATCTCTCACTAATTGTGGAGAAGACTCAGAAGAATACAAAGATACCCCACTACTTTTACACTATTTAATTTAAAACCTCATTTTCCATTACAGAATATAAATATTATGTTCGAATTTGAGATTTCTTATAGTGAACTTGCAAACTAAAAGAATTAGACGTGAAAATGCTAAATAAATTTGTGTATCGAGAAGAGAGTAACCCTGTGGAAGTTCCCATTCAACCATTGTTTTTCCCTTCGAAAGTAGCAACACAAATGAATGCTCACATGTGGGTATGTTACAGCCATACACTTATGACTTAGCAATCTCCATTGATATGAAGAGAAGCTCCTACATTACATACAGCAGCTGCTGATCTCACAACCAAACAATGATTTCACGAGCACCTAAACTGATGACTCTTTTGAGAGAGCGAGAGGTGGTTGAAGTTAGGTATATATGACAAAACGTTAGTGGTGATTAATAAAGTATTTGCAGATTCACAGTTGAAAGAGAGAAAATGAGGGCTTTAAATGTGTGGGTTTTTTATTTCTGGGCCGCTACTTTATAGTTTTAGCTTTTACATGGTGATGGACAGTTATAAGTTGATGGATATGCATGGCGTTGGCACCTCCTAGCTTGATTCTCTGTATGGCTCTACTGTGAATAATGTGACTGTGTGTAAATATCTTGCCTTTTTAGAAAGGGAGAGATGCAGAATCGATCTTAAAAAATAAAAGAGAATGAGAAAGGGACGGGGCAGTTTGTGGTCTTAAATGATCTGTCCCTTTTCAACATGAGCATACGAAATTTGTATTGAATGAATTCTATTATCAATTTTTTTTTTTTTTGTATATTCAATCTCTCAAGATAGATAAAATCTAATTATTAGTAAAATATAATTCCATTCTTGTACAAATGCAATGAGTTTACATTATAATTGTAATTCTAATAGTGACTTTAGTTTCATACAATGAACCAAGTATTATATAATATTTGGCTATTATACCTCATGTATGCTAGAAAAAATGATTTAAAACATAGTTAATAGATATATTTGAAATCAATTTAATTGTTGGGTTAACACACGATTTCAGTTAAAACTTTGTTGGAAATTATTCTCCAACATAAATACTTTCATATGAAATATTAATATATTTAAAATCAATTTTGAATAAATAAAAAATTGATCTCAAATAACCCTTGATTAATATGTTTTTACAAACCCAAAAACCTCATTTTTATATTGAAATGTTACAAGATTTTTTTTTGTAACTTATATAGAGAGAAGTTGAAGAGTTAAAATTAAACATATAGATTCTAAATTGTTTAGTAGGGAGGAGACTTAGGCTAGGTAGGCCTTAAACTTAGCATGGATACATTTTCATGCACGAAGAAATAACTATGTCTTATAAGTGTTCTAAGCAAACATGCATTGTAAAATCCATGATGGAATCAAAGTTATAGCTCATAAAGGTAGAGAGAAAGTCTGGTGGCTTTAAAAAATTTTAAATAATATTTTATGTTAGCCAAAGGTAGTGAAAACAGTTTGTGTCCATCACGATAATCAATTAACAATTGAAATGGCACAAAGTAATATGTATAAAGTTAAGTATAAACATTTACATCATAAATATAATGTTAAACACTCATTTTAGACTAGAATTATTTCCCTTGATAATGTTAAGTCAAAGGAAAATATTGTGAGTTTGCTAATTCAAGGCTTAATGAGAGCTTCTGTATAGTTCATTAAAGAAAATGAGTTTAAAATCTTTAAAGATGAAAGAGTGTTATAATAGTAATCTTACCTAATTGACTGCGTACCAAGATCTAGGTTAAAAAGAAAAACAAAGTTATTTGTCATTCTTAGAAGCAATAAAAAATAATAATTTATTGTCTATTTCTATGATGAAAAGGGTATTGTAGTTGGATATAGGTAAGTTGTTTTTTTTTTTAATGATTTTCATATATTGGTTTTCTAAGTAGAATATAGCATAACACTTCTAATTAAAGCTCACCTTTATTAGTGAGAAATGCAATCATTTCTTTGATAATTTTTTTAAAAAGTAGAATTCTATAAAACACATGAAACTAGAAGTTGTTCAAGTTATACAACTATAAGAACGGAAGAAAAACTCTAGGTAGAGAGCTATGCAAGTATTGATTATGATACTTTTATTTATATGGAAGATTTTAGTAAAATTGGTTTAAACAAAAAAATTGAATAATTCAAGATATCACATTTCCTAATTAGTCGAGTAAATTTAATAGTACTTTATGAATGTTCAAAGTCAAAAACTATCTATCATTATATAGTCATTTACCAATTCATTTTCTCTATACGAAGACTTAAATACAAACCTTCAACTCTTTGTATATTGATCATAAGATTTTCATTTATGTGAGGGATTGCTAAAAAAGAGTTGGTTTAAAATATGATTACTAGGCACATTTAAGATCAATTTAAATATAGAATTCATTCATAATTTGGGTTAAGATTGTTGGAAATTTCTCTCTAACATAAGTAATTTACATTAAAACATTAACATGTTTTAAACTAATTATACGTAAATGAAAAATTAATCTAAAAAATTCTTAGTTGCATTCCATTACAAGCTCAAAAATCTCAATCACACATTGAAAGCCTATAAGATTTTCTTGTAGCTTATATAATAAAAAGTAGAATATTTAAAATTAGAAATAGAGGGCACTAAAGCTTTTAGAGGGGATAAACCCTAAACTAAGCGGGTTTTGGATTTAAGCTATTCTCGTGCGCTCGTTCAGGTCGGGCTTGAGCATATTAATTATAGGATTATTTTTTTCCAACCCACTAATAATACATGTGATCGAATGAATATTTCTAATTAGTCGCTTATTTTTAATACCCAGACAATTTAAGTCCTAAATGTTTACTTGAAAGCCTTTAAAATGTCTTTAACATTTTCCATTTAATAAAAAGGATAGAATTACTTCTCTTAAATCAAAATCAATTTTGGCAGCCTTGTTTCCTATATAATAAGGGTTTGAGGGTTTTCTAGAAGAATAAGCATTAAACAAATATTTTTGCTTTTTCTTAAGTTCGTTGGCATATTTTTCATCCTAGTTGCTTTCTATATCTAAAGATTTAGGATAAAAAAGAAACAAGTTAGTTTTTCTTGGTTTATAAACTTTTATAAATAATACAACATTTTAAAGTGAAGAACTGGAGTCCTAAAAAGCTGATGAAAATTAACAAGTATTATCGAAGAACTTATTAGAGATGTCAATTAGACCAATTACGAGATTAAAAATAAAAAATATTAAATAGATTTTTAATAGATTAATTCATGATATTTGAGGCAAGACAAGTTTAAAGAATTCAAGATAAATATGGTTTAATTAGTGTTATCCATGCAAAGGAAAGAGATCTTTATTGTGCTTCAACATTCAGCAAAATTTAAAAAACATAAGAAGAAGCGACAACATTATTTCCTTATATATGATCTGTTGGTGTAGTTTGTAAATGAATAAAGAAAAGATGTTTATCCCACATTGGAAAGAAACACTCCCTCCTAATGTTTCTAAGTGTGGGTTTCTATTGTTTAGTAAATTAAGCCATGATGGATATTTATAATATCATTTGGAACTTAATATGAATAGTTATACTGTTTGATGAACAATCATATTATTTCATCAACAATCATATTGTTTGATGTACAACCATAGTGTTTCATCAATAGTCATATTGTTTGATGAACAGTCATACTGTTTCATCGTTATGTTTCAAGTCTATAAAAGCATGTTACTACACAGAAAAGAAATAACAACAAAAAGACATTCTTTTCTTGGTCTTATCTTCTCATTCTTTTAGAGGTTTAGAGGGTTTAGTTGTATCCTGGAGGTGTTGTCTCTGTGTGGGACAAATAAATACCTTAAAGATAGTGTTTTCACGCCTCTAAACCAACTCCATATTTGTTTCCATCCTAAATTTTTCTAACATGATCTGTGGATTCAATACAAAAGCAAGGATGCGAGCGGCAGTTTCAGAGTTCCTGTTTTGAAAGGAAACAAAGGCAACAACTTTTCCTTATTTTCAAGGTTACTAAAGTCGGCAGCATGGGCAAGGAAACAAAGGCAATAACTCTTCCTTATCTTTCAAGGTAATAACATCGCCAGCTAATTAGGAATTAATCTGTAGTGTTTTTTTTACCTTATTATCAAGGACACAAGTCCATAGCATATCCTCCACGAAACTGACAATTTAATTATCTCTTATATAAGGAATTCAACCACTACGTTATTTACAAGAAAATTTTTGGCAGCTTGTTTATTATTTTTTATTTGATTTTTTTGTTATTTATTTTACAAACTTTGGGTTATTTTTAATTGGGTATTAATATTTGGCCATTAGTCCATTATGGTTTAATTATTTTGTGAATTATAAATACCCTTTTAAAATAAAACATACAAAACACTTGGTTATTGATATCATAATAATATTTTTTTATTGCAAGGATAAAGCAATATCGATGAACAGTGGTCTTTAAGAGACTCTGTCGGGGCTCTTTAATAACATTTGCTTCGAGACTCTGTCGGGGCTCTTTAAGAGTGGTCTTTGACATTTTATAAAAGAAGATGTTGAACCCTAAGATGTTTTTGCCATAACTATCGATGAACAGGTCTGCTGGGTGGATAAAGCAATTCATATACAGAACAGTAGATTTTTATTATGTGATCAAACAGGTCCATTTCTAGGGATTCTGGTTCGTTTCCAATGCGATTCCTCTACGTAAAGAAGGTGGCTTAGCTTCATTATAATCTGTTACGGATGCAGTAGATATATATGGATGCATTGATTTGGAATTCTTCTTCCTGATAATCTGGATATGGAGCTTCACTCCTCTGAAGCTTGCATGGCAGCTCTCCTCTTTTTCTTCACACACACATATATTGCTTAATAGTATTTTGGCCGAATGGAGAAATAAAAAATCAGGAAGCTGTTCCATTGATATCTTGGTTAATGTCTTACAGTACTATTTGTTTTTGCGTTTTAAATGTGTTTTTAAAAAAAATATTTTTTTTTTATTTTTTTTCTTTAAATTAATATTTTTTTAGTGTTTTCAGATCATTTTGATGTGCTAATATCAAAAATAATTTTTAAAAAATAAAAAAAATCTTCCTGAAAATTAATTTTTTTAAAATAAAAAAACATTTTTTTTAAAAACATATTAACTAGCATTACCAAACACACCAAAAAAAGATGCCGTTGAATCTTCTTGCTTAAACCATACCTTGTAATAAATGTGGGGAGTTCGTAAACAACAACTAATGGGGTGTTTAGAAGTGTGGTTGTGAACACATCAAAATAATCTGAAAATAATAAAAAAATATTAATTTAAAACAAATATAAAGAATTCAATTTTTTTAAAAAACACTTTTCAAACACAAAAACAAATATACCCTAACCCAAATACAATCAATTTTACCTTTTTTCTAGCTCATAACCGTACTCTACTTAATAATATTGCTTAATAATATTTTGGCCGAATGGAGAAATAAATCAGGAAGCTGTACCATTGATATCTTGGTTATAGGCCTTAGCGTATCTGGAGCGGTTATTTTTAAAATATTTTTTACTCGAAAATATATTAAAATAATATTTTTTATTTTTAAAAAATTATTTCTGACATCAGCGCATCAAAATGATTTAAAAACACTAAAAAAATATTAATTTGAAGTAAAGAAAAAAATAAAAAAATTTCAAATTTTTTCAAAAATATTTTTAAAATGCAAAAACAAACATGATATTAGTCATGACTACAAGCCTTAGCGACTTGACTTCTAGACTAACCCAAAGACAATCCATTTTATCTTTTTTCTAGTTGATAACTGTACTCTACTTTTATAATCTTATTATTGATATTCTTTCTATTTTCATACATTGTCCAACCACTACAAGATTTCATAGTTTTACCGACGGAAATATTCCGTCGGTGTGTGATTAGCAGTTCGTCAGTGATTTCTTTACCGACGTCTTCACCGACGGATTACGTTCGTCAGCTTTCCCTTCATCGGTGATTCCCCATTCTGTCACTATATCGGCCGGAAACACAAAAAAACCATTTGTCGATGGTTTTACAGACGGAATTTGCGCGCCAAAAAAAAAGTTTCCCGCTTGAAATATACCGACGGATTTTATTCCGTCGGTGATATCGTGATTTACCGACGGCTACGTACCGTCGGTAAATTTGTCGGTTAGTGTTTGAAATACCGACCGAATATATCTGTCTGTAAATTCATCGGTAATTGTGGCAGCTACTGTCAAATGCCGACGGATTTAGTCCGTCGATAAAGCTGTCGGTGAGTGTTTGAAATACCGACATATATCCGTCTGTAAATGCGTCGGTGAATGCTACTGTCAAATACCGACGGATTCATTCCGTCGGTAAAACCCTTTGTAATAGTTTTTTCTAAATTTGTTTTTAAAAAATTATTTAGAATACATAATATAAAATTATATAAATTAATGGTAATAAAAACCAATTATGCAAATAAAATTTATATTAAACATCAAAAACAAAAAATCAAAGTTAAATAATATTCATTACAAACTGAATGCGTTTCAAAAAAAATATTAAATGAAATTTTAAAGGTAAATAATGTTTATTACAAATTAATATAAAGGTGGAGCTAGAGGAGGAGGAGGAGATCCTGGAGGAGGAGGCTGGTGGTTATACGGCCAAAAAGGATTAGGCGCACATGTTTCACTCTGTGTTGCCATGTTCATGACCACTTCGCGAAGCTGTTCATAAGCCGCTTTTTGTTGTGCAGACTCCGCTCTTTGTTGTGCATGAGACGCTTTGAGTTGTGCGTACTCCGATGATAGGTGGTCGTATTTTTCGGTGAGCTGCAAGGCCACGAACTCCTTAGATTGGGAGCTCGATATTGATTGGGAGCTCCCAACGGTTGAAACACTACGGGTCGTCCGCAAGTTGTCGGCCGTAGTGTTGGAGAGCCCGTAAACCTGATTTTTATCGGGTCCACCTGACGATCCAACCTCCATCCATAAATCCGGATCGAATTCCGGATGGGTCAAAATATCGTCCCCGTATCTCTCCCTCAACCGATTATTATAGGTCTCCTGAAAATAAAAAAAAGCACTCATCATATTCAATTCAATAAACATAATAACTTACAAAATAAAATGGTTGAACAAACATACCACGAAATGTTGAGCACGGTTATCAATGAACTGTTGCGCCTCCTTTTGGCGGTCTTGACTCCGCACGTGCGCCTCCACAAACAGCTCCATCGGGCTCGGCTCACGTCCAAGAGACGTAGTCTATAATGAAAAAAGATTTATTAACAACAACTTAATTTAACGATATATTTCATTTAAATTAATCTTACCATCCGTTTCGCATGTGCAACAAACAGAATGGAGCCGCTAGTGTGCGTTGTCACCGAGCCATGAATTGGCCGATTCCGGTTGCCAGCACCGGACTGTGAGCGTCGTATGAACCGCTCAAACATCACGTGCTCAAGATAGTGCGGCCATATATCTTCTGGGATGTGTATCAGTTTGAAATCCCTCTAAACCGCAACATCTTTCCAGCCTTGGAAACCCCTATCTCTCGTGGTTTTTTTGTCCTTTTTTGTGCTTTATACCAAAAATCACGCAACCTACTTCACGCAACCAAAAATTACATTTCGAAACATAAATTTTTGTCTAAAAAAAATCTTGTATTGTTTTCGATGTT
>Ga0307515_10007283_pt1 | contig 21897 bp, 24 predicted proteins | sample 17_EM_MG_FD_194513 | JGI IMG/M metagenome (GOLD analysis project Ga0307515, IMG submission 194513) | Populus trichocarpa ectomycorrhiza microbial communities from riparian zone in the Pacific Northwest, United States - 17_EM | ecosystem: Host-associated > Plants > Roots > Unclassified | place...
TTTCGTCAAGGTCGTCGATCAAGCGCTTAAGCGCTCACTCTGAGCCATGTCTCCGTCTCCTCCACGCTGGTTTACCGCTCTCTCAAAGCTGTTCCGAGAACATCCTCACGCAAATGGTACGCCAAGCTCTTACACCAAAGGTCGATGGAAAGCGTGATCTGACTGCATCGTACCTACAGTTATGCAACTGGCTACGGTAGACAAGACCGTCCCCCAAGTCCGCTCGTGCATCATCAGAGAATTGATTTCACCTGACGGAATCGAACACCTCCCTATCGTCCTCACAACTACAGACATTCGCACTCCGAAAGTTGAGCAGATCCTTGCGAACGATACAGCTCAGATCAACTGGTGGATCGAACCTTCAATGGATCAATTCCGCCTCACCGGGAAGGTGTCCCTCGTTCCGGAGCCTTCGAACGGGGTTATACATTCAGGAGGGAACGCTGCGTTCGAGAGGCTCTCAGCAGGAGGTTTCGACTGGGAGGCTAAGCGAGTCCAGATTTTTGATAGTCTCAGCGGTCGCATGAGAGCCAGTTGGTGTTGTCCCATGGCACCGGGAAGTCCAATGGAAGGGGGATACGAGGAAGCGAAGAAGTGGCCGAAGGACGTTCCAACCAGCACGGGAGCTACGAACGAGAAGGAGAAGGAACTCGTCGAGCAGGCCCTTGGAAACTTTACTCTCGTCCTCATTGAGCCTACTTTTGTCGATTGGGTCCAGCTCGGTGTCGTTCCGAACCAACGAACCTTCTTTTATAGAGGGGACGATGAATCTTGGACCGAGACCATTGTTGTACCTTGAAACCCACTGTATGCCTCTGTCCGCATCGTATAGTTGTTGTGGAATGACCCATAAGGCAAATCCGCAAAGCTATCTTCCTCTCTCCCGGTTGAGAGGGCTTCGGTCTGCCCCGGAAATTTCCTTCAGTGATATTTTTCTCACTCACTTATCGTTCTGGCTGAGGTTCGGTCGAGGTTTACCCCGGCCGCTCCAGACTTGGACACGGCTTAAACACTCTCAGCACGGCGGGGCTATCGCGAGAAGCATACTCACCCAATTTCTATTTAGTTCGGTTTTACGATAAGTACAAGAAACTCATGAACTGAGGGGAACACCGAGAATAAATTCCAGGGAGGGAGTACGGTGCTTGGGATCCAGTTGAGGTGGTAGTACATGACTTCAATACTCGGACAAGATGCTGGTGAAAGAGAGGGAATCCAGTCCAGACAGCGGGTCAAGCAGCGGGAGGCACGAAGATAATTGATTGATAGATGGATCAGTATAGAAGAGGGAGATGAAGCTGGGAGAATTATCGCATAACTGCTCCAGACACCTCACTGTTGTGCATATATGCAGGATGTCCCGGATTGAAAGAGCCCGCATGGGTGTGGGAGAGTGAATGAAAAGCCCTCTGGTCATGGGGGAAGCGAGTCAAGGGGTGGAGGTTGGTTGGCAGTTCAAGGTGTACACAGTATTATACAGTTAGGAATGAGGACGAAAGGGTGAAGGAGAAAAACGCCCCATAACTTCGTGAAAGGCGTCAAGTACAAGTCTGTGTCCTGAAGGTGGACAAAACAACAGAGAATTGTGGCCATGGGGTTATTGAACGAGGCAACCGTCGTTTTTGAAGTGCACCTCTCTGAAGTCGTGGACATAGGGGGCAGTCCACCAGAGATCTCAGTAGGACTGGCTTCTTTGTGTCTGTTCTCGGATCCAACGGAAATTGCAGAGGGCTCAATGATCCCGGAAAACCTCGCAACCTATGTGTCATTGTCCCCGGGAGCGATGGTCTCGCTTCTCGTGTCTACATTTCGGCGGGTGTTGCTAGACAGCAATTCCGCAACGTCCTTCTCCTTCCGCTTCCGTGGGTGGAGGGAACTAAGTCGTTCACGGGGAGTAGATATAGGGTTGACCGACGGAGTCAGTCGGGTAGTGGGCTTTAGGGATAAAGGGGATCGCGACCGCTTGAATGTGGCAAGATCCACGAAGGCCGTTGGAAGATGGAAGGTTGGGGTTGTAGGGCTTGGCGTCGGTCGCCGGTCATAAGCAAGGTAGGGCGGCGTCGGGACCACCTCGGTATGTGGGCTGATGGTTGTCCACCCCGGGGACTCCAAAAGTGAAGGACCCCTCTCTGCGGACCGACCGTACGAGAGAAGCTGAGCCCTCCGATCGCATTTTGGAGGGGCTCTGTAAGCACACTTCGAATGGGCGATAAGACCACAATGGTCGCAGTGCATGGCGCCCCTCCCGGTGGGTGTAAAACAGACTCGACAGGTGGCGGCTAAATAAGGAGCTTTGGTAAACTAACGTACATTCTCGTACACATGCGTTGTCACTTACGCTCGCTGGACGTTGTCGTGACAAACGAGTGCTTATGAACAGCGGGACCGTGGTTATCTTGGCTTGTCGGACGAATAGGGGTAGGAGGAGGGACATAAACACGAGGAGATACCCTACGTGGCACCTCGTCGTGAATGAGAGCCTCGAAATCCGCGGAATCACTGTTTGGATAAAGGGGGCGCGAAATACTCGACATGGTGTAATCCACACGGTCAACCAAGGAGGCTCTACTATGTGGACGAAGTTCCTGAACCAAACTTCATCAGTACACATGTCCTCTCGCGAGTGTGCAGGAAAAGTTAACCTTGGGAAGGCCCCGGTTCTTCCTCAACCACTCATGCTGGCACAGTGTCCCGGCATCAGGCCGTTTGGCGGGGTCCCTCTGAAGGCACTGCCTCAGGAAGTCGTCGAGGAGAGGCGAAACCGTTTCTGGAATGGGAAGTTTGCGTTCGGTGAGGCATAACATGACTATTCACACGATATATTAGCATCCACATTGCGGCAAAGGCCAATCGAAGTTTAGTCTCACAAGTCATTACGTTAAGGGGTTTCCCAGTGAGCAGCTCGATCACGGTACATCCCAGAGACCAGATGTCCGATTTGGGCGAGGCTCTTTTTGGCTCAGTGACCTCCGGGGCCGTCCAGTTCGCGACCGGGGCTCTCCAATCCGGAATCCCTGCAACCGCCTTTATCTGCCGTTTCATCTCGCGGAAGTTCAAGGAGACGCCAAAGTCTGACAGTTTGACGTCGCCATCCTCGGTAGTGAGAATGTTGGCCGCTTTGAGGTCACAATGAACGATGCCGTTCTGATGGAGGTAATGCAGGCCTTCAACGATCTTGTCCACGTATTCGGCCACCAGACGCTCATTCAACTTTCCGAGTTTCAGGGTCTGACCTAATGAGCTGCCCCCAACGTATCTGAGAGGTTGGGAAGATCAACCAGGGGTCTAGAGAAATATGGAGAATAGATAAAAAAGGGGCTCACTCGAGAACGATACTAAGAATATCATCGTCCCTCACCACACCCTCATACTTGACAATACTCGGGTGTGAGAGACTCTTGACGATGTCCACCTCCTTCACCAGCTGCGAGATTTCTTCCTCCATCAACCCAGTCAAATTAATCCTCCTGGCCGCGACCATCTGACCCGTGTTCAAATTTTGTCCTTGGTATACCGCCCCGAACTGTCCCCAACCGATACGGCACCCGAGTCGCTAAGACAAGAGGCAAGTGCTTCAGCGAATCGGAAAAAAAAAGAAGTCGTAGAGCCGGAAATGCCGCAAGCTGACGAAGGGGACGGAGAAGGACTGGAAAAAATACTCACGACCTGCACGACTTGTTTCCCTTCTTCCCTCACTATCAGATTAAGTCCAACCACGTCGTCCCCTAAGGCGCTTGGCTTGAGATGTTTGCTCATGCCCGCAGTATTCGTCGCAACACCAAGATTGACCATGCTTTCGGGTCTCGATCGCCGAGGGTTTTGACCCGACCCTTCGTTCGAAATAGGTCGAGGCTTCTCCCTCGAACCTGAGCCGCCAATCTCTTTCTGGAACCTTCCATGAACGAGCTTTGGTTTCTCCGCGGCCTGCGGTTCGTCAACCTCTGCGACCGCTGCTAGATTTGAGGTAGGGTTGTTCTGTTTCGACTGACCGCCAGAACCAGAAACAGTACGAGGGAAAGAAACAGGACCATCGAGTACCGGTCTTCCTTCGTTGTCCAAGCTGCTTCGTCCGAAGGGGCTGGGATTGCGACCGGGAGAACCTCGATGGGGTATGATAGCCTTCGAAGTGGGAGGCACCGTTTGGTTATCTGGGCTGACGTCTCTTCCGAGCACAGAGCCTCTGGGCATGAGCCTGGGATGATTCTGCTTCATTTCGTTCGCCAAAGATCGAGAACGGTGTACGTGCAAGTCTCTCGGAGGGGTTGGCGACGGGCTCAGATCCACCCGTCGCAAGGAGGTCATCATGGAGGAAGGAGGTATCTGACAATCCCCGTCGTAGCTGGGCTCCGGACGAAGCGGAGACCTCGGTGGGGATTTTTCCGATACCCCGAAGAGGGCGATGATAGTCCTCGAAACATAGGCAAGCGATTCAAAAGAGCCTTCAATAAGATCTTTAGGGGCGAAGATACCTCCCAAGGTGAGCTCTGACATCGAATAACACTTCACAAGGAATTTGGTGATATTTGAAGTCGCGCCATCCTCCCCCACGTTGACGTGGGTGATCGACCCAGGGCGGACTTTGTTCATCAGCCTGTTGTTCATATTCCGGGTCAGCAAGGGGCTCAGGGACGTAAGTGTTTCGTGCCAAGTATTACGAGAAGGGGGAGGGAATATCGGGAGAAATTTTCAACGAGTGGAACCCGCATGCTCCAGAAGAACGGAGGGGGATAAGGGGAGGCTGATAAGAACGAAGTACTCACTGGCACAGAACATAACCGTCTCTCAAAGCTTCGGAAAACAACCTCCGTTCTCGATCTTCTCCCAAGGTACTGTCGCCACCAGCAACAAGTCCACTGAAACCAGTAATTGCACTCCCAGAAGTATCGGAAACCGCATCGGCGTTGGCACCGCTCTTTCCCCATATTCTCTCCAGCTTGACCAGTTCCCTGAGCCTCAACTCGATCTGCTCCAATTCAATCACTCCTAATGCTGTTGTATCATTCTCTGGGGGACTCAAGAGCTCTTTGCACAAGATTGACGTTGCTTGCCGCAATAGATCACGGTGTTCCGGATTGGTGTTGAGATTGGAGTTCCCGGTGTTGCTCAAATTTGCCGGGACGGAGGGAGGGGGAAAGGCTGTCGATGGATTCAGATATCTATCATGTATATCATCTCCGCGCGCCGGTGGAGTAAGTGAAGTAGTTCTGCTCGGCGGGTTTGGCGTGACAACTCGGGGTCGAATTTTGGATGGTGGGGAGCTAAGCTGGGGTGGGGCCCGGAGTGCTGAAAGTCTTCCTTCAACTGGAGTTCGACGGGTATTTGGTAAATCGAGGGAGGTACGCCTGACTTTGTCGCCAGTGGAAGGAGTGGTTGGGTCGTGCTGTGACGCTGGGGATCTTAGTCGGATAAGGGAAGAAGGGGGTGTTAAGGGGTGGCTCGTGCCAGCAGATCCGCGGGTGGTTTCCAATCGTTTTGAGGGAGAAGGCGGCTCGACAAGTTCGAATCGATCCCGCTGAGGTATGGTATTACGTGTTTGTGTTGGCGTCAGGTTTGGTTTTGAAGCGTTATTGGACTCTCTGGTGGCCTCTTTGGATGATCGGCGGGGAGGTAGTGTGCTAAGTCCGCCGATCTGCAGTGGCTGGGGTTTGAGTGATATTGACCGTGTCCGTTGTGGTGGGACGGGAATGTTGGAGGTTGGAGAAACCACCTTGGGTGTGTGCACCACATCAAGGATGGCCTGAGAGTCCGGGCGGAGGGCTGGCGAAGATAAGGAAGCCGGACGCAACGAGGGAGTTGAGTGGCTAGTAGACCCGGATTCCCGAGCGGGGAACTGCTCTGGCCGCTTGCGGACACAACGATTTTCAGTTGCAGATGTAAGGTTAGTGTCTTCGCGGGTCACGGGTTTGAACGACATCTTGGTCTTAATCTTCGCAGGCTCCTCCGTGACGACGACGTTTTTCTTCTCCTGTTCTTCCGACGTCGCCGCGGAGGTGGTACACAGTCCATTCGCGTCCGTAGAAATTGAAGACGTAGAGTGTTCGCTCGACCTCGCCGTCGTTGCAGCACGAATAAGCCGTGATCGATTGCGCCAGTATTCCGTCTCACGTCTGTGTGTCTCGCCGGGGGCAAGCTGGGAGTACGGGTGGATGGCTGGCGAAGGAGGAGTGTCGAAGAGGCTCCGCTCAGGACCCAACACACTGGAGGAGGCAGTTGCGTCGCTAGGAATACTCAACGCTACACTCTGCCCCATCTCGTTCTTCTTCGCACTCGGTCGCGACGGCAGTGAAACTACCATCTCCTCCTCTCCCTCCTCCGATACGCAGGCGAGAGTGGATCGACCCACCGTGGGGTCGTCATGTGGGGGAGCAATGGATTTGAAGATGGAGTCACCATCGCCGGTAGTCGCTTCCCTCTCGCAACTGAGAACACCCAATGAGGGATTGGTTAGCTGTGAGGGAGGCCGAGGTTCTAGTAATTCCATTCCATCTGTCCCTTCGTTTTCGCTTTCGCTGGGAATGAACGGGGAAGTGGATGGGGTGATGTAAAGTGGGTCATTGTCTGCCGAAGGCTCCGCCTCACCCCAGATCGTTCCCACTAACCGGAGTGTGAGTGTGAGCTCTTGGGTGACCTACCAACAGCAACAACAGACCTCCGTTTTCATCCACCGTAATCGGTGGCTGCCTCTCAAGTATTTGTGTAGACAAGTCTGTACTGCCCTGTACGGAAAACTGAGCCGTTGACATTTCCTACAGTCTTGCGACTCACCTCACGCAGTCGTGCGATGTCTCGATGGTGGATGAGTACGGACTCAGCATCGGAGTTCTAACATGGGAACATTAGAGATACCTTGGCATTCTGAGGCTCTCGTTTCCAACTTACCTGGAAAACGTAATCTGCGATCACGTCGAAATCATCTTTTCCGTCCTATAACAGGTACATCAGAATGGGCAAGAGCGGGCATAGAAAAGAGCGCACAGGAGTGGTGTTGTGAATAAAAATGTCAGATTCAGACTCAATGCTGGTGACCGAACTCTTGTCGTTTTCCCCGTCGTAGTCACTCGGGCTAGAAACGACATCCGAGCCCGAGTCCGATCGTGCCCCAACCTCGGGTGACTCCTCTCCGTCCTCGCGACCCCCCGAACCGAGATCGTGCGGACCCGCACCAGCTTTTATGACCCTGGGGACCCCCAGCTTCCTGCGTACAGTATAGTATCGAACGAAGACGCATTGGTTGTACCAATCAGAAATGGTTTCCGTATTATTATTGCCAGATGATGTTAAGTTCGTGGTGGGTGAAGGAGGGCAACACAACTGGGGACCACAGTTTGTGTGAACAAATCCTGTTGTATTCCATGTCCCCCAGGCAGAGGCAGAGGCAGCCCCAGAAACAGGAGCTATGAACTCGGACATCAGGTCGTTGCCGCCACCCGAATAAGACATCATCGCGAAATCCCTTGTCCTGTCGACACCGGTGACAAGGACCGGGTTGATGTCATTACCGTGTCCAGTCTCGCGGGCGAACGTTACCCAAGAGGCGTAATGCTCTTTCGTGTATCTTTCAAAGGTGCCCGCTCGTTGGATGTCTTCTCTGTAGGTGAAACACCTAGTCACAAGGGCAGCGCCTTGTCCCCTTGTGAGTCGGAACGAGATGGATTCCAACGTCTTGGAGCATACATCCGAGGTGCTGGAGGAGGCGGATGTAACAGGACGAACGCGCGGGACAGGAGATGCTGGTGGTTGAGATGCTGATGGTTGAGATGCTGATGGTTGAGATGCTGATGGTCGAGATGTCAATGGCTGAGATGTCGATGGCTGAGATGCCGATGGCTGAGATGCTGAGGGTGAAGATGCCGAGGGTGGAGATGCCGAGGGTTGAGATGCTGAGAGTAGAGGTACTGGGGGTGTAAGACGTATTCGAGTTGTTCGGACGGTGTTCGTGGAAAGATAGCCAGGCGGGCGGGGTTGGCGGTTGATCATTGGTCCAACTTCCAACTGCTTGAAAGTTGAAGGAACGTCAACGCCTGGTTGCCTCTCGCCCAACGGACAACCAGCAGAGAACAACAACTGAAAACAGCCCGTGCGAATATAACCCACGTCCCCCGGTTGAATGCGTTCGAAGTAAGAGAGTGGGGCAGGCTCCCTGGCGATTCCGTGGATTCAGGTAGGATACACAACGGAAAACCAAAAAACAAACCACAAAGCATGCCCATGATTAAGTTGAGACATTTCCCTGGGACAGATCAGCCCCAAGTCTGAATTGGAACGCTACCGGAACTCACTTGTTGTATATTTCCCAGCATGATAGTTCAGAGGGCATGAAGGAGCGGTGAGTGTGGTGTGTGAGGGGGCGATAGTTGGCAAATCCGAGGTATAAGTGCGTGATCAGGACAGGGCTGCTCACTCCGTTGTTGGCTGCAGATCTAGGATGGAATAGTGGGCACAGCTTTATCCTGCAGCTGACATTGAGTTCAGCGCCCAGCACAGGCCGCGTGAATCGTGTTCTCACGTATGTGGATCGCAAACGCTCGCGAGAGATTACACAACGATAAGACGCCAGGTCGGAGACTGCATGTTCAAGCTCAACTTTGGATTGCAAGACCAGGAAAGGAGACCAGTGAAGTGAGCAGCCATGCCGTTAGAAGGACATCTGTGTTGCTGGATCGTCTTTTTCATCAAGGTCGACAGTCAAGCGCTCACTCCGTGCAAAATCCATCCCCATGTCTCCGTCTCCACGCTGGTTTACCGCTCTCTCAAAGCTGTTCCGAGAACATCCTCACGCAAATGGTACGCCAAGCTCTTACACCAAAGGTCGATGGAAAGCGCGATCTGACTGCATCGTACCTACAGTTGTGCAACTGGCTACGGTGGACAAGACCGTTCCCCAAGTCCGCTCGTGCATCATCAGGGAACTGATTTCACCTGACGGAATCGAAAACCTCCCTATCGTCCTCACAACTACAGACATTCGCACTCCGAAAGTTGAGCAGATCCTTGCGAACGATACAGCTCAGATCAACTGGTGGATCGAACCTTCAATGGATCAATTCCGCCTCACCGGGAAGGTGTCCCTCGTCCCGGAGCCTTCGAACGGGGTTTTCCATTCAGGAGGGGGCGCTGCGTTCGAGAGGCTCTCAGAGGGAGGTTTCGACTGGGAGGCTAAGCGAGTCCAGATTTTTGATAGTCTCAGCGGTCGCATGAGAGCCAGTTGGTGTCGTCCCTTGGCACCGGGAAGTCCGATGGAAGGGGGATACGAGGAAGCGAAGAAGTGGCCGCAGGAAATTCCAACCAGCACGGGAGCTACGAACGAGAAGGAGAAGAAACTCGTCGAGCAGGCCCTTGGAAACTTCGCTCTCGTCCTCATTGAGCCTACTTTTGTCGATTGGGTCCAGCTCGGGGTCGTTCCGAACCAACGAACGTTCTTTCGTAGAGGGGACGATGAATCTTGGACCGAGACCATTGTTGTACCTTGAAATTCACTATATACCTTGGCCCGCATCGTATCGTTTCTTGTAGAACGATTTGTAGCATCATACCACTTGTACCCGCTCATTCCTCTTCAATCATCAATGATTCACCATTTCTTTTCCCGTTCCGCAAACCAAAAGACCGATCACATCCGACCACCACGTGACCGTGACACAATGTGGAAGCCTCGTTGCAGGTCCAAACAAGAGGAGTAATAAGACAACAATGGCTGCACGCACTTCATAACTCCACTCTCCACCTCGTCTAACTATCAAGTGAAACTGAGGACTCCCCAGCGATGTCCTCAAAAGATAACGACCCGCCATCCGATCCCCAACCTACGCCAACACCAACACCCCGTTTCGTTGGGTTGCGACACCTCTTCAGGTCCTTCAGCACACCGGACACTAAACCCTCTGCGATACCTCCTGATTCCGACACAGAACCACAACCGCCGCGGTCAGGTTCGCCCGTTGATAACGAAGAGACGCAAACCAAAGACCAGGATGGTGCAGGGAACGTCGCGTCACCTACCCCTTTGCAGCGGTTCTGGAGGCACGCGAGGACCAAGACGACCGATCCTGAGGAATTTCCGCCTTCGAGATGGTTAGCGCCAGAGCCGAGCATAACCACCGAACACGCGAGTCCGTCCCCTACCTTGTCCAGATCCGGTTCTTCTGCAGCGGACGAGCTTGAAGCTGTTTCTCCAATGCCAACAAATCTCATAACACCTCCCGAAGGTGTTCCGGATCCGACCCCGCTCAGTGGGGAGGAACGCCCAACACCCATGTCTTTGGCACAGAGAATACATTCCATTATTGCTTCCACTCCAACCACAATGCACCAACCGATGGCCCTCGAATCCCCGACAACACCTGGTGACAGACGAACTCTCCCTCAATCTCCAGTGCAGGGCCCATCTAATCTACTCAGTCCTATGGCTGATTCACGCTTCCTCTCCTTTCTGTACTCACCCAGACTCATGAACTCGCCGGGTCCCGGTCAACAGTCTGTTTTCTCGGTGTTGGAAAGACTCCAATCACCGATGGCGGGAAATCGTGAACTTCCTCCAGAGGACCGACCGAACGGGCACGATGGGCAGGATAACCATGGAATGGAGGTCGCAGAGGATGGATCAAGTTTGATGCTTTGTTCCCCTCTGATCCCGCAGCGGGATTCGCTCGTCGAGATCGCTGAGACCGAATACGTCTCCCTCGACGAAGCGGGACGGGCAATAGCCGAGAGCCACCGAAGTCCCCTTCACCGGGTCCGCACGGTCGATGAGATTGACGAAGACAGTGAGACAGATGGTGACGAGAGAGAGAATGAGACGCACCAGGCCACTGCCGATGGTGACGAGGGTGAAACGTCTTCACTGACGGCTGGGGAATGCTCCGTCGAGAACAACGCTTCCAACGGAGAAGGACAGCCCACTGACGCTTCGGGGGCACAGTCGAAGAGCGCCTTCCGATGGCCCTGGTCCAAGACGGAGGAAGAGAAGCGTAAGGAGCAGAAATCAAAAGAGGAAAAGAAACAGACGGAGGCGAAAGCCAAGGAAGAGCGAAAGCTTAAGAAGAGGAACGAGAAGCTTATGTGGGTTCCGTCCCCGACCAAGCTTTCGTTGCAAACGATGTGGTGGGGTTATAGGATGTCAGTGAATTTCCAAACGGGTGGTTTTGTGGCTAACTGGTCACCCCTTCCAGCTATCTGCCTCCACCCGTCCTCGAGGTGCTGAATAACAAACAACTAGAGGCTGCCAAGCGTGCAGGTACTTCCGGGCTGGGTACATCACACTCAAAAAGGACTGAACTCTTCTGTTTACAGCAATGATCACCTCGGCCCTTAAGTGGTTATTGGATCACATCCCAGTGGGACTGATCCCTCCTCAATTCCAACTCGCCCTGAGTTTACTCAGGGGTCTGGTGCCTTTACTCGGTTACATTGGGGGGTTTATCGCTTGGAGCTGGTCTGCTATCAGGGTTTTTGATCGAGGTACGCCAACAATCATTCCTATGAACCCACCTTGCACGATTTAGGTATGATTGTTTGCAGGGCGCGGTATAACCCTGACGGCGACTTGGTTGCTGCCAATTGCCATTATCCCCGGAACGTGGCAAGTCTATGAAGACCCCGAAACTCTATCGGAAGACACCCCGCAGATCGCTCAAGGACAGACGCCTTCCCAACCTGAGCCAAGCGAGACGGATAATGCCGTCTCTGATGAAGCACAAAAAGGAGAAATTACTGAGGGAAAGGTTCTCGACGAAGGCGTTCCAGAACCCAAAGCGTCCACGTCGCAAGAACCCTACCAGTACCAGGCTTGGGAATCACCATCATCCTCTTACACGTCAAAACACCAGCCGCCACGGGGTTATTGGGATCCCAGCCCTCCCGCCACGTGGATCCCTCCAGAACATGGGTACCCTAATCCGATGTACTCCAGCTCCAGTTCTTTCCACTACGCCCAGTCGCATTACCCACCTGGAGCGTACTTTACCCCAATGCCAGGTTACGCGGCGCCAATGTATGGGTATTATCAGCCCGTGCACCCTGAGCAGACACCCAAAACACATGAACCGACGGTGTACGAGCCTACGGGGCCGCCACCGGTTGTAGTCCAAACTGTACCGTTACCCTCCAGCCGACCTAATACCCCGCCCCGGCGACGGCGTTAATGGCTGTATTCACGTATTATTTCTAATATAACACTAATACATTTCCCGGGGGGAACTGGCAATCCACCAACCAGTCCGGACGTTGAGCCGCCTTCTGTGGCTCAAACAAAGATCGGAGCTATTCCGCTTCCTTGACCATCTCTTCCAATCCCCAAGGTAATTTCTTTCCACATCGGCGTCCATTTTCAATGGATCCGCGATGGGTGTCCAGCTTTGGAAGCCGTTGGCCACCCGTTCCAGGGAGGGAACGCTGCATTCGAGAGGCTCTCAGCTGGAGGTTTCGACTGGGAGGCTAAGCGGGTCCAGATTTTTGGTAGCCTCAGCGGTCGTATTAGAGCCAGTTGGTGTCGTCCCATGGAAGGGGATACGAGGAAGTGAAGTGGCCGAAAGACATTCCAACCAGCACGGGAGCTACGAACGAGAAGAGGAAATTCGTCGAGCAGGCCCTTGGAAAATTCGCTCCCGTCCTCAGTGGACCTACTTTTGTCGATTTGGTGCAGCTCGGTGTGGTGCTGAACCAACGAACCTTCCTCCACAGAGGGGACGATGAGTCTTGGACCGAGACCATTGTTATATGACACAATGTGGAGGCCTCGTTGCAACTTGCAGGTCGAAACAAGAGGCATGATAGTACCACACGGCGGCGCGCACTTCATGGACTCCACTCTCCACCTCAAGCCACCTCGAGTCGTCTGACACCAGCTACACCGAGGGCTCCCCAGCGATGTACTTGGAAGATACCGACCCGTCATCCGATCCCCAACCTTCGCCAAGGCCAAGACTTCGTTTCATTGGGTTGCGACGCCTCCTCAGGTCCTTCATCATACCGGAAACCAACCCCTCCGCGATACCTCCTGATCTCGATACAGAACCACAACCCCCGCGATCAGATTCACCCATCGACAACGAAGAAACGGGGATCAAGGATCGGGGTGGTACAGAGAGCGTCGCATCGCCTACCCCTTTGCAGCGGTCCCGGAGGCACACGAGAACCAAGACGACCGATCCTGAGGAATTACCGCCTTCAAGATGGCTGGCACCAGAGCCGGGCACAATCACCAAACACGCGGGACCGTCCCCAACCTTGTCCAGGTCCGGTTCTACTGCAGCGGACGAGCTTGAGACCGTTCCTCCGGTGCCGACAAATCTCATAACGCCTACCGAGGGTGTTCCGGATCCGACCCTGCTCAGCGAGGAACGCCCAACGCCCACACACTTGGCACAGAGAATACATTCCATTATCGCTTCCGCTCCCACCACAACGCATCAACCGATGGTACTCGAATCCCCGACAACACCTGGTGATAGGCGAACTTTCCCACAATCTCCAGTGCAGGGCCCATCTAATCTACTCAGTCCTATGGCCGGTTTAAACTTCCTCTCCTTCCTGTATTCGCCCAGACTCGTGGGCTCGCCGGCTCTCGGTCAACCGTCTATTTTCCCGGCGTTGGAAAGACTTCAATCGCCGATGGCGAGAAATCCTGAACTTCCTCCAGAGGACGGACCGAATGGAAACGGCGGGCAGGATAACCATAGAATGGAGGTCGTAGAGAATGGATCGAGCTTGATGCTGTGCTCCCCTCTGATCCCGCAGCGGGATTCGCTCGTCGAGATCGCTGAGACAGAATATATCTCCCTCGACGAAGCGGGACGGGCAATAGCTGGGCACCACCGTAGTCCCCTTCACCAGGTCCACATGATCGATGTCATTAACGAGGGTGAAGGGACTTCACAGGCGCCTGGGGAAGGCACCGTCAAGAACAATGCTGTTGATGGAGAAGGCCAGCCCAGCAATGGTTCTGGAGCACAGTCGGAGGGCGTCTTCGCCGGGGAGCGTGCGGGGCGGGAGGCAAAAGAGGAAAAGAAACAGACGGGGGCGAAAGCCAAGCAACGAAAGTTTAAGGGCGACGAGAAGCTTATGTGGGTTCCATCTCCAACCGAGCTTTCGTTGCAAACGATGTGGTGGGGTTATAGGATGTCAGTGAATTTCCAAACAGGTGGTTCTGTGGCTAACTGGTTACCCCTTCCAGTTATCTGCCTCCACCTGTTCTTGAGGTGTTGGATAACAAACAACTAGAAGCTACTAAGCGTGCAGGTACTCCCGGGCTGGGTATAGTATCACACTCAGAAGGACTGACCTGCTCTGTTTACAGCCATGGTCACCTCGGCCCTTGGGTGGTTATTAGATAACATCCCAGTAGAACAGATCCCTTCTCAATTCCAACTTGCCCTGAGTTTACTCAGGGGTCTGGTGCCTTTACTTGGTTACATTGGGGGGTTTATTGCTTGGAGCTGGTCTGCTATCAGGGCTTTTGATCAAGGTATGCCAACAACCAATCTTATCAACCCACCTTGTGAAATTTAGGTGTGATTTTACAGGGTGTGGTGTGACCTTAACAGCAACTTGGTTGTTGCCAATTGCCATTATTCCTGGAACATGGAAAGTCTATGAAGACACTAAAGGGCAGGCTCCTTCCTGACCTGAGCCAAGTGAGGTGGGTAGTGCTGTCTCTGATGAAACACATTAGAAAGGGGGATCTATTGAGGGGGAGGTTCTCAATGAAAGTGTTTTAGAACCCAAGGTATCCATGTCACAAGAACCTGACCAGGGCCAGGCTTGGGAATCACCATCATCCTCATAGATGACAATGCACCAGCTGCCACAGGGTTATTGGGATCTCTGTTGAAGTATAGTGTTTCTGTTCTTCTGGCAAGATGACTATATTTGACTATTCCACATATTTTGTTTACACTTGTTTGCACTTGTTTGCTTCTGGTTCAAGCCACTTATATTGCTGTTGTCCTGTACATATCTCCTCAGATCTTTCTCTTTTTCTGAGGAGTATGTTTCTCCATTCCCTTTCTCTTCTATCTAATAGTGATTATGATTGCAGTTAACCTTATCTAGTCTGTGCTAGGTACACTAAATTTCTTTTTCTTGTCTGAGGATTTGTCTCATCTAGTTTGTGCCAGATCTCAACAATCCCAGCCCTTCCATCACATGGATCCCTCCAGAACATGGGCACCCTAACCCAGTGTATTCCAACTCCAGCTTTTTCCACTACACCTGGTCATTCCACCCACCTGGAGTGTACCTTACCTCATTTACATGAAGCCAATGTATGGGTACTATCAGCCCACAAACCCTGAGCAGACACTTGAAACATATGAACTGACAGTGCTGCCACTGGTTATAGTCCATACTGTACTTTTAATGTCCAGCCAACCTAAAACCCCACCTGGAAATGACATTAATGGCTGTATTCACATTATTTTTGGTATAACACTAATACATTTCCCGAGGGGGACTGGTAATCCACCAACTAGTCCAGACATTGAGCCACCTTCAACTTGAAGTTCTCTGGGTCAAAGAAAGATTGAAGCCATTCCACTTCCTTGACCATCTCTTCCATTCCCCGAGGTTTCCTTTCTGCATCAGCATCCATTTTCAATGGCTCTGCAACAGGTGTCCCCCTTTGGAAGTTGTTGGCCACTTGTCCCAGATCGGCGTGAAGCTCAGATTCGGCTTCCTCTATTGCGGGGTACACACCATCTCTGTTGGATTGGAAGATGTCACCCTGGAATTTGCGGGGTAAAATGTGGAAATGAACGTGGGGGATAGTTTGTCCTGCAGCTGGGCCGTCCTATAGTGGACGAATGATAAGTTTGAAGATTTTGGAATAGCAACTTGGGATCGGCGTACTTGACATGCAATTGTGAGGCTATCCCCTTTGTAAACCCATTCGACCACAGTCCCCACAGCTTTCACGGATTCCATGAGTGACTTGAGTTCATCGGAGGTGAGGTCGCTTATCCTGGGTACTGGCCGAGTTGGTATCACAAGCACATCTGGTGGCGGTTTGCGGTCGATCCTGTGCACGAGCCTGTCGAATGAATGAGGACGTACGGCCGGGTACAATTGGTTTGATATTCACGATAGCGAATGAGAGCGCTGAGCGATAGAATGCCTGTCTCGTCACCTCGATAGTCGAGAAGAACAATTTGGCAGGCGCAGACATCGATGCGGTGGTGACCTCTGCTGAAAAGCGAGGATCGCTGGGCAGAAGCCAACTCCATGATTGGTGACAGCAGGGGATCGGGCCGGCGAGGTTTCCGGGCGGTTTAGAGCCGCATACACTCAGGCCATACCATTATTGGGGTCCCATCATGTACACGGACGGATTGGATCTAGGAAACTTTCGGCCCTCTTCCTCGTCAGCCATGACCGACTCCCAACTTCGTATCTGTACCCTTAATTGCTGGTGACTATCCCCTCCCATCTCCCCCCTCTTCCGAATCCAGTTCCGTGAACACCGACACTGACCGAGACGTCCATTGTTTTTTTGTTGTTTAAGGGGGTTGAATATCGTATCGAAGTACAGGAAGGAGAGGATTGCCGCTATAGCCCAAGCCCTCAGCGACTCGTCGTACGATATCGTGGCCTTGCAAGAATTATGGGTGTATTCAGATTATGAACTCATAAAGGCCAGGGTGGTGAACAAGCTCCCACACGCCAAGTTTTTCCATGGGTACGTGTAGCTTTGGCATCGGGGAGTCTCAGGAGTATCTGACCTCACTCCTAGGGGGGCTCTCGGAGCTGGCCTCGTGTTCCTCTCCCGCTTCCCGATCATGGGCGCGACCTCCCACCCGTACTCGCTGACCGGGTCACCTCTGGATGTACTTGGAGGTGATTGGTTCGTTGGTAAAGCGGCGGTTAGCGTGTTGCTTGCGCATCCTATCCTCGGACAACTCCAGGTCTTCAATACGCATGTAAGTCGCGCGTGAACCTCACCTTCGCCCGCAGGAAATTAATAAAACTCCACAAGTTATATGCGAAAGGTGGGGAGACCGGGCCCGAACATCTGAGGGCACACAGGCTCGTTAACGCGTGGGAGTTGGCCAAGCTCGTTCGACAATCAGCCGAGGTGGGGCGATATGTAATTTCGGTAGGTTGGATTCCCGGCAATCGTTCACTAGACTCAACTGACGTGTTTTGTGCCAGGTTGGGGATTTCAACAGTGTACCGACGAGCTTCACCATGTCTATCATCGAAGATCATTCCGGTCTTCGAGACGCATGGACAGGTACCCATCAAAACGTCCCCACGGCCTTCCCTCCAAACATGCCACCTCTAGAAGCCGTCCACACGTTCGGGATCACCGCAGATTCTCCTGCCAACACGTACTCCGCAGGAAAACCGTTGGATGACTACGCCAGACAATTCCAAGGGAAACGTCTTGACTACGTCTTATACCGACCACCGATCCATTCGCTGCTCTCCTCCAAAACCCCGGTTTTGGAACCGGTGCAGAGCGATGTCGTGTTTACGGAACACGTCCCCGGGAAATCTTATTCGTTTTCTGATCATTTTGGGCTCGAGGCGACTTTCTCGATTCATTTGCCTGAAGGGAAACCGGGGGACGTGCATAACCCTTCCGATATTGAAGTGCCCGCCCCAGCTCCCAACACAATTACCGAGAATCGACCCCCCGGCGCGAAGTTCGATCCGTCGCAACAGGTTTCCGCGATACCTAACCTGCAGTCCAACCCACCCCCGGGATTGAACGACGCGTCCATGACGACTCTGATTCAAGCTCTAACGACCTGTTATCGCCTCTCTCGTTCTAGTTTACGACTCTATCTATCCGTCTTCTTTGTTTGTTTGGTCGTCATAATCGGCCTCACTGTCGGTTCCGCTTGGTTACCCTACTCGTGGATCAACCCGATCTTCCTGTTCGCCACGACAGTCCTGGCGTGGTTGGCGACGACGATGTTGTACGCCGGGTTCCTATACCAGAATTACGAGGCGAACACGTTGGTTAATGTCATAGAGGAGCTGGAGTTGTATAGAGGGACTATCAGGAGAGACTGAGGTGGGGTGCTTACGTCGGTTTATTGTCGTATCCGGTCCCCCCTTCTTGCACGTTCACTGTTCGTGGTTGCGGACTCACGTCTTGGTATCTATTATCTAAATGCGGACCTTTTATATCCTCACCCACCCTACTTTAACGTTTGGTATTTACAACTTATCCCGCGCTCGACACGCTTTACATTGGACAATGTCATTGTATTTCTTCTGCCCACTTCGCTACATCTTCGACTGTGACGAGTGTAGGGTTTTCAAGGGGGGCCTAAAGGTGCTCAGGTAAAATGTATACTCCCCACACCGCCCACTTACCTTCTCTTCCGTTTGTTCACTGCCGTGGGTAAGTATCCGTGCGGCAGAACCCTTCAGTTCCGCGAGTTTTGCTTCTAGCTCGTCGCATTTCCTGGTCGTGGTTACAGTCAGACGTTTGAAGCGCGTTGGGGTTAGAGGTTATTCAAATATCCACGTACGAATGCAGCCGTTTCGTTTCCTCGCGTCGTAACTCGAGTTGTCTCGTCATCATCATTTCCAAGTTCACCCGTGCCTGGAAAGGTGTAATTCAACACTCGTCACCTCGTTAAACCCGAGACAAAGACGACATACCTGCATTGGCCTGAGGTCGTTGGCGGCTGCCATAAGGTTCTGACTGAGGACCGTAATCCATTCGACATATCTCTGCCATTCGGGCTGGAGACTGGCCGTAGACATCGTATTAGGCGGCTCCAAAAGGGAGCCTAGAAGGGATGAGTATGTCACGAGCATGGACCGAAGGATCGCTAGGAGGGCTGGTCGCCTATCTGAAGAGCGCTGGTGAGTTGTTGGGCGAAGCAGGCACCCCAGTTGTTCCAGGCGTACCCACTGTAGGATCAGTGGGGTATAGTTGGTGTCCCCCGAGTTCTGATAGCGATGGGATACTCTCCTTGACCTGTAACATACGTATGGTTACCGCCTGGTATCAGATAGAAAACGAGGAGAGAAACCAGACTCACATGCCATGTATCTCCGAACACGGTATAATGACCATCCTCTAAGATCCAATCGACCCGTGGTTTCTCCAGCTGCGCCAATGGCCACTCTGGAACGTCGGATTGGTCTGAAAGGATCGCGTGTTGGTTCACGTTAGATAAATCGATTCCCTCCGGTTCCGCTCTCTCACGTAACAAGCTCAAGAGCTTCAAATTGTAGGCTGTGTAATTTTGGTAGTGGGAAGGGGGAGAGGGGAACGGGTTACGAAGTTCTGTCTCTTCTTCGTCCATGATATAGATGATGTGAGCTTGAGGATGGACGAGAGGAGGGAGTGCCCGTGAGAAAGTTCAATCTTGCTTCCACTTGCCAGAGGCCATACACATCGAGTGGCTGACCGATCTACACACTTCCGTCATGTCGAAACGCAAGGTCAATTTTGGTGCCATCACTTCTGAAGCCGCTCGTAGGCAGCTCATGGTCCCAACTCCATGTTGGGAGCGTGTTTCGGTCACGCCGGAGGATGCTGCCCCAGGCGCGACATGGAAAGTTTACAGATGGGTGAAAACGGACCGGAAACAGGTGTGCCCTCCTCCCGACGTCCTTACACGCGTTCGTTTCGAAGCTGATAATCCTACTTAGGTGTTCGAGGAGGAGGAAGTCGATCAACCACTCGCCCCACTCCAAGATGTCGAGGAGATCGAGACGAACGAGGAGGATACCGAAGATACTCCGACCGGCGAAAACTCACGGGCAGTTTCTGAACTGCCACCAGCGAAGGACGATTTGCTCTCACGTCCAGTCACACCAAAACCGCATCCACTGTCCGTGTCGTTCCAACCTCCTTCACCTACACCCGCGCCTCAAGTGGAAGAAAACATAGAATTGGATACCGAGGTGCTGACGGCGACTACGACTCTGGACCCCGGGTTGGTGGAGGCTGAGGTGCTAAACCCGGAAGACATTATGCATATGAATATGGCGGCCCTTGGACCGGACGGCGAACCGTTTGAAGGTGCAGCGAATTTGCTGCAGGTTCAGGAAGGAGACGATTTGTTGGGTGGTGCGGAACTTATGGACCAGGCCGGGGATCCCTTCCAGGATGTTCAGTAAGGTTGGGGTCACCCCGGACTGTTTTGTTGTGTATTTTGTAAGTATCTCGGTTTTGTCATGCTGAAGGTCTTCTAAATTCACACACAATCCCTCAGGTTTTTACTTGCTATAGAGCTGTTATACGAGTATTGCTTGATTATCTCGTAGTCGCGAGGCTCCCGTCAACTTTTCGAGGGGATCAGTTTCACTAGATGAAAGCACGCAAGTCCTCAACGATATATCCAGGACAAAACTATTGTCAAATATTGCATGACATATATACGGCGGCAGTACATCGAGCGACGCGCTAGAGGTGATTTACATGTTTACAAGTTGCACTTGCACTCGCCCTCTTTGCAACTGCAACTGCAGCAAGTGTAAGTCTGGAGTGGCACGGATAGGGGTAGTCCAAGAGACTCACGAGGCGGCGCACTTGCAGTCAGGGTTATCACAGGTTTGGTTGACGGGGACTTGAATATTCAAATGCTGTCAGCAGGGTCAGGTGAGTATGGGGGCGGGCGTGAACCATTGGAAGAAGGTTTAGCTAACCATGGTCGTAGACTGCTTTCAGTGTGGTTGGGGAAAAGGTTACCCATAATCGATAATCTTTCAGACTTATATAAACGGGGGGCCGACGACGTCATTCTGCAGGTCACGCTCCCTTGCCCGGGTGGAGTTCAACACCAGTGAAGGAGTAGGCCCGAGTAGGCCGCACGTACAGTGATCGAGTGGTCCTTGACGCAAATTTGCGACATTGGGCCACTGCGTCGCCAATTTGAAGGATTTCAGGCCATAAATATTTCAAGCCTTTGTATCTGCATCTAAAAACAATACCTACCTTCCAGAATCTCGTTTTCTCCTTTTGTTGCGTTGTAGCAAGTCATCCGCGTGTCGGCCAAAAATTCAGCAACGTGAATGATGCTGAGCTACCAAATTTGGAAGGTACAGTCACACTCGACCGTCACAAATGTCACACAAGTTGCTCGGTTCGCGACTAGTCTCGGCGCAAGCCCGGATCGGCGGAGCCTGATCCACCTCACACTTTGCAAATCGCCGGGTTTGGAACGAACCTAGGTTCGCGACGATTTCTCGTGCAACCCTAGAACCCCACTGTCCTCCCCGTCCCCCCCCCCTCGCCACTTGTGGTCGGCCTGCACCCATCCCACTATTTTCCTTGCCTTTCTGGAATGTGTGCGTCCCGGCGTGGAGAAAGTGAACTTTGTGAAACGTGTGACAACAAGTGTCACGGCGGTCACACACTGATTTGCAGTGTGCAGCTCGTGCTGGGGATGGATTCAGTCGCAGAGCAATGGGAATGCACTTTTGCAGGTCCGCATTTTTTTTGGGAAACAGTCATCGGCGAGTAGACTGCACCGTAGAAATATTTACTTGGTTGGTGGACCCTACCGTGCGCAATAAAATCATGTGTAGTTTGATGTTTGGTGATTTTCGGGGTACATGCGTGATATCCTAGCAACCAGATATCATTTTTTCAAGAGCTACCTACACAGACCTCCGAATGCATGGAACATTCTGCTAACCAAGTATTGGAACAAAATATGAAGCCAGTGTGCTCCAGCGGTTAAATCATTCAAGGAACCCTACTCGTTTCAAGGACCGCTCGATCACTGTAGTATGGGTTGCTTGGGCGTGGAGAGGGCCAAGAGAGGGCCTCGTTGAGGTCAATACTCATTGAGGTTTTGTTTAGGAGCCAGTTTCGCCTTGGAGGGGACCGTGTGGTCTGCTCACTCATGCTGCGCGTGATCGTGCGAATGTTTGGCATTCCTTGAGGGATGGGGCGAATAAGGAGAGCAAAAGGATGACACTCGCGAA
>Ga0307515_10007284_pt1 | contig 21896 bp, 18 predicted proteins | sample 17_EM_MG_FD_194513 | JGI IMG/M metagenome (GOLD analysis project Ga0307515, IMG submission 194513) | Populus trichocarpa ectomycorrhiza microbial communities from riparian zone in the Pacific Northwest, United States - 17_EM | ecosystem: Host-associated > Plants > Roots > Unclassified | place...
ACATGGGAAAAGAAACGAATATTGCATTATCTCGGGAGAGGTGAAGACAGTCTCAAGCCGAACGAAATCATCGATCCGATTCAATTAACAGGAATAAAGACAATTCGCTTTTACGCTTCACGCAACCTTACCCGCCAAAATGAGGAAATAAAGAAGAGTTGATAGAGGGATAGAAGCCCATAGACCTCCCAGGCGAAGTGGGGTATAAGTTTATCGAAAAGACCGAATCCACCCATTTGTTCAAATATCAATCCAGAAGTCACTGCCACACACCATAATATACACATAAACAAATTAAACTCATAACCGAAAACGCCAATGATAAGAGAATCCAGCTAAGGCCCACCTTTCCCAAAGGAAAATCATGTATACCATGTCATCAATACATCGCTTATTCCAATATTGAGCCAAATGATAGATAGAGAAGAGAATATAAGGGGGAATATTTATGAACCCGGGGGTGTCAACATTTCCATACATTTTGTGAGTAGATTGGAAGCCTCGTGGAGCAACTCCCACCTTGTCTTCTTGAACATGTCGCGGACGAGAATCAGCATTCCTAGACAGGCGTTTCGGTTGGGCATTTTCGCAAGGTCATCCGGTGCACGGACCCCACCCACTCGTCGTAAGAAGCCTTGCATATCACGAACTTTGTCCTCATGTGTTATAAGTTTGTACGGCGATTTAACAGGTCCATCGAGCGCATAGCCGTAAGACCATACAATCAGCGTTGCAAAATACAGCACCCAAGGTCGGTTGAGCAGGAAATCATCTCGAGCTGAGTAGTCGAAACCGGCGGACGATGTCGAACCGCCCGGTGGCGTGTGCTCGTCCAGAACAAGGACGGTGGACAGGAACCTGAGAGCATAGAAGGTCGCATCCCGAGCACGAGCGGTGGGAGCCCATGTTTCTTTCATGCGCTTTTGCGCTCCGTTATAGTCCTGCGGTGTGATGGACCTTCCCAGTAATCGGGTAGCGCCCGCATAAATCTGGCAATCCACAATATCAACATGCATTGCCATATGGGCCATATGATGTAGGACTGTCCGGCTCTCGAACACGTTATCATCGTCCAGTCCATTGGAGTACAGATAAGCGTTTGGAGCAGAAAGATCGTTAGGTTTGGCGAGAGAAGCATCGAAATCTTGTTTCCAGAAGTCGAAGGCTCTTGTAAGAGATCCTCTCCACTTGTCTCGTCCTCCTAGTGCTTGCGATACCCCAAGCGAGCTGACTTGCAGGTCTCGCTGATTCATGTGCCAGGATACGCTTAGAAGGCCGGCCATCAATATAGTTCGTCCGAAGGAGTTGGTCCGCACACTCTGTCCATTTAGCGTCTTTTTCAATCCATCCAAGAAGGTTGTTGGTTTGATGCCATTCGCGTGAAGGCTAGCTTCGACTCTGCCTACTTCTGAGCTGCTTGTGGCAGACCAGAGAGCTTCATCGCAGGGGAGCGGTAGTCGCATCTCATGAGCAACCATAACAGCTGAGTGGCCGAACATGGTTGCATGTATGGAATCCATTACAAATGCTGCAAATGCCGCTCGTCGTGTTGCCTCATTAGTGATCCAGTGGTTCCACCATTCGTCTGGAGTATTGGCTCCAGATGTATGAATACTGTTCATGCCGTTCTTAGCATCCTTAATGCTTGGCGGAGAATCCAAGGCAGACCTGCCGATTAGCGAAGAGCCTCTACGCATCAGAGTGAGCGTCGTAGCATGGTGGATGTGAGCTCGCTCGTGCAAGGGGCGAGTGGAATACATCTTTTCAAATATTTCCAGAAGCAACAGCGCCTGGAAGATCCATAACTTCGCTGGTGGCCTGAAGTCGGCGTCCATAAAGATCTCCCAGCGTAAGTGCCAAGCAAGGAAAGCGGAGAGCTGTGAGCAGGCTTTCGTGGTCTCAAGACCGTAAGTCTTGTCAAGACATGATGCTCCCAGAGCCATAATAGCCAATAGCAGTAGATCAGGACATGACGCAGCATTGAATGTAGGCCTATGGAGAATGGGCAACTGTGGATGGAAGTGAATCCAATATGAGCCGATGTACGTTTGCATCATATGCAAGCTGAGAACATGATGATCATCGTCCTTGTTGCCATCACAGATCTCATCCTTCTGCTTTTTGACTGGTGTATGGTCGGTTTCGTTGAAGCGACCCATGATGAGATCGAGGAGCTGTTGTCTCTTATCTTCAGAAAGGGCAGATTCCGGAAGACTGGTATCTAAAATACTATTGACTGCCATGGGGTGTTGTGGAGGCGCCGGCTGATTGAAGTAACCAGTTACAACTGGATCGTAATTGAAATAAGGTGCTTGAAGGCCAATCTGAGAAGCACCACCCATCATGTTGTTCGCGTTTCCGGATCCGGTGGGATAGCCCATAGGAGACGCGCCAGGGCCAAAGTTTGAGTCGTTGAAGAGCCATGCAGCAAAGTCGTCAGCCATGGCAAATGGAGAGCGACTGTAGCCTTCTCCACCAAATACAGGAATAGCATAAGACGGAGTCATATTTTCCAGTAGAGTCGCCTCAGATACGCCATTCATTCTAGTATCAGTCGATGAACTGTTTTCCATTCCGTTCATTGGCGTGGGTCCCGAAGTTCCACTGTACGAAGCGTCGTGGTCTCTTGAAGTAGGCGTTTGACTCATGGTGGGAAATTCTGGAGGCGGCAATGTGGTAAATGGTGGAAAGTTTTGCTGTGTTTGATATCCGGCTGGTGAGGATGTTGGATATTGATTGTTTATTGGCGCAGAGGTGTTATACGACTGAGCTGGGGTTGTTGCAGAGTTATAAGGCGAGTTAGAGCCATAGGACGATATATTGGAGGTTTGCGCTCGCAAGTCCGGCCGCGAGAAGTTTGTTCCATTGCTGAGATGTGGAGACATCTGAGGCCGTACATTGTTCAGTGAACCAAAGCTGGAATGTCGAGGCGGGGGACCATAATTCCCCATATTTCTTGATTGGGCATTAGCCATTTCATAAGGTTTTGCATCATTGCCGCGGTAGCTGTCATCGCTTCTCGTTCTATTCAATGGGTTTGGTGCTTGCCTCGTTGCAATATCTGAAGCCGGAGAATGTAGGGTTGGGTCCAAGGGTGGAGAAACCTCGGAACTTGCGGTGGCAGAGCTGGGACCGGCAGAGGCGGGAGATTGGACCATGAAAGTCTTTTCCGATGGCCCTTGCGGGATCTGTGGGTGGGGTCAGTAAATTTCGAGAATTCCCGCATTTATGTATCTTACCGTGGGGGAGTTTTGAGCCTTGCCAAGCTTCGCAGCAGCGGTTTTGGGGGCCATTGCGGCGGTCACAATAGGATTGATGTTGTGCATGAAGGTGTCTTTTCGCAGAAGCTGAGAGCCTCTAGCTGTATGTCGTTCCTTGTGTCGCGCGCAAAGGTCCTGTCGAACAAAAGACCGGTGGCATTCAGGGAAGTCGCAATGGTAGATTTGTTTTGGATTGTCTGGGGATGGCATGCGTTAGACATAGATTTGCAATTCCCACACGAGGAAAGTTCCAAAAGGAATGGGCAATGGTCAACTCCAGAAGCATACACGATCAGATGGGGGGATAGCACGATTGAATGGTCACGAATGCTTCGGTCTCGAAGCACTTTTTCTTCCGGAGCGGCGAATCATGAGCAGCCAGGATGAGTGCAACTTACGATTGAGCTGGTGCCTGTACAAGTGTTCTGCTCGAGAATAACTCTTGCCGCAGCCCTCATGGGGACATTCGAACTTCTTGTCCAGTCCTTTTCGGCTTCTTCTGCGTTTTCTCGAGGAGCCTCCTGCGTCGCCTCCATCTTCGCCGTTATTGTCCGCATCCATGCTGTCTCCATTCTCATTCTCTCTATTGCGACGCCTGCCTCGAGCTTCGTCCTTGCCCGGTGAGGCGGGAGTTGGAGGCTCGATGGCTGGCGTCTCCATCTTCGCCGGTATCATGGACTCGAGACTTTTTCCGAAATCCGACGGGTGCCCTGCGTGCATGGAAAGAATTTGCGCCGTCATCGCAGTTGTAAATTGTGCAGCGTTGTAGGAGTGAAGGGACCGGGTTGAGCTCGAGAAATTGTCGAGGCAGATTCCTTGCGGCGGTGGCCAACTTGGGGGCGTGGATGTCGCGTGGTGACTACAGCCCTAAGGGACAGAGGTGAAAGACGGGGTAAAGGGTTCGGAGGTCGGCGGGCATTCTAGTGCGGGTTGAGTAACACGAAACGGTGGGTTGAGCAGGTCGAAGGGCTGAACTCGTACAGCAATCTCAATGCCTGGACGGGCTGGTGGAGATCACGGGATTGTCAGGTCCAAGCTGGAGAGCCGAGAGGGCTGGAGAGTTTGAGTTTGGATTTGGGTTTGGGTCAATGCTGGTGGTGGTGCTGTAAGGCGCGTGGAGGGGTGAGGATCGATAATCGCTCGCGCGGTGGACTCCGCTGCCAGATGACCTGCAGGAGCCAACGCTACTGGCTGGGGGAGCGGGATAATGACGAGTTGCCCGCAGAGGGCGAAACTATTTTTTTGTGGAGGCCTTCACCGGCCCAAATCAGGACGTGGGATAGAAAAGGTTGAAGGGGGGCGGAAGGAGGGTGGGCAAAGGCGATGAACACCAGGTCGTCTGGGCTGGAGGCGTGAAGGACTTGACAGGGCGGGAGAGAGAAGCCCAAGGGATCTCCGCCGCAGCCGCCGATAAAGGTCGGCGGATCGCCGTCCGGGGTGCTCTTCAATTTGGGTTCATTCGCGCAGCGAGCTTGGATGGTGGGTAATGCCGCTACAGACATGGCTGCGGGCATGGCTACACACATGGCTACAGGCATGGCTACAGGGTCGACAGTACATGCCAACTTCTTTGCCTACATACATACATACATACATAGGATGCGGTAGGTACATGTACATAGATGTCTTGTGCGCGCCGGCTGGCACCACACAGCGCAACGGGCAACAGCATCAAGGTACTCCATACAGTAGCAGTCACAGTAGGAGGTACAGTAGGAGGTACAGGAGTCCATGCGCCCGACTGCGCATCGAGAGAGCGAGAGCGAAAGAGGCTGCGGCGGGCGTAGGAAAGGCGGCGGTGCGGGCGCGCGCCCTCTCTCTCTTTTCCCCCCCCGTTTGCTTCACTGCTTTACTGCTAGCTACTGGCTACTGGCTACTGGCTACTGGCTACTGGCTACTGGCTACTGGCTACTGGTTACTGGCTACTGGCTGTCACTCGCTGCAAAAGTACCGCAACCTGCTACCCAGGACAGCCCGGATAGCCCAGGACAGCCCAGGACCGCCCGGGACAGCCCAGCTGCCTTCTACATGTACGACCAACAGCCGCAAAGGCCAAAAAGTGTGGAGAAGCGACCCTGACTGCCTTGGCGTGGGGGCGGTCAAGGCAGCGTGGGGTTTGCCCGCGGCAGATTGGGCCATGCCACCAGTAAAGGCCAGTAAAGTCTTCTCGTAAATTGTGGGCAATATCTACACATGAAGGGCCACGGTCGTCGTCTGCCACCTGCCCACTGCGGTGGTGGGCCAGTTTCTGCAAGCGGGGCTGCACTCTGCAAAAGATTGCAGTAAAGCAGTCCGTGCCATCTCTCAGTGCGCTCCTCTTGCGTGTGTTTCGTGCTTCGCCTGCTTCGCCTGCTTTGAGTTGTTCGTGATGGGATGCCTCCTCTTCTCCTCCCTGGGCCAGATGCTTCCCTCCCCTCCCATCATCCCTTCCATCCCTCCGATCGCTCGCTTCCCTCCACTTCTCCTCTCCCCCGTATCAATCTCGGCGCGCTAGAGGCTTGGGACGTGATACTCCTGTCTTGGCCGCTTTGTCTCTGCTTCCGGGCTATTACTTTATATCTTTTGTTGCCCCCCCGGCTCGGAGTCACACGAGATGATTCTCTTTTCACTCGATTGGATTCTTGGCCGCCGTTGCTTCTTCGCACCTTACTACTTTCTCTCAAGTTCGCCCGGCCCGTCGAAGCATCGAGGCGTTGCCGACGGCCCAATCAGGCATAACTACCCCAGATCAAAGAAGGGAGTCTGCAGGAGCAGCTAGGATTGGCAAGGAAGAAAGCGGCGGTCGCTGTGGCGTCTGCAAGCTCGCCAGCGTGCGATGCAATGTGCGGAAAAGCAGCGACCGCGGAGGGAGGGGGCCGCGAATCATAGCTATGTCGCATGTCACACTTGTCACATTTCGTTTGAAATTTTTTTTTACTGTCTGCCGTTGCGTGATGTGGTGAAATCACTGGCTGTTCGGTATGCACAAGGCTTGAAGGTTGGTGGAAATAATAGGAGGGGAATAAGGGGATCCCCGCGGAGCTTGAGCTGCCAGACAACGAAAGCACGCGAGCTCGCCCTCCCAGCAGCGCAGGGCGAAGTCTGATTCTCTGCAGATTACTGTGGTGGACGACCTGCTGCTTTGGCTCGCAAACCTGAAATTGTTCGCTTCTCAATTAACTGATTGGTGTTAAATCCCCGTCCCAAGAGCCTGGATGTTGCCTCCATGGACGGCACGCTTTGGCCCATCGGTCCGGACGCGACGCCTTTCACGGCGGGAAACGGCGGAAAACGGCGAAAAAGCAACCGTTCCAGCCGTGGGTTTCATCATTTATCGACGACCCGTTGAGGCTCCTCTGCGCTAGACGCCACCTCACACCATGCTTCATTATTCTCACCGATCATTAAAATACGCCCGTCCAGCGCTTTGATCATTCACTAGGGGGGTTATTTGCAGAATTGCCAACTCCTTCTAGTGCACACCATCCAGCGCCCAACGACTTTCCCTAGTCATGACCGCAGTAATTAATACCTTTTAGTTTTCTGCATTAGGAACGCTAGCAACCCTCCATTGAAGTCTACCCGTTTGTATTGGTCATCTCGGTCAATGTCTGCCAATGATTTTGACCAATCCTGCCGTCTTCTGACCGAGGGTCGTGAACACCTCGCCAGACGTGTACGTACGAATAGCGATGCTTGAACAGCTGTTCCTCCGCAAAGCCGGAATCATCTCGAATAGTCTGATTTGGTTGGCTCACCAAAATAATTCTGTGGGGTATTTCTTACTAGTAATGATGTGCCGTTGCAAGGCAATGGACTATTATACACGTGTCATTAATCTCCCTCTCCTGCGTCTCCAGCCGCGGACTTCTCTTTCTCCGCTGTCGCCTTCTCGACTGGTGCTTCAGCAGATGTTTGATCGGCACTACTTTTCTCCTCTTTTTTCGGCTGGGAATCTTCACCTTCGGGTGGACTTTGCCCTTCTGGCTCCGTAGTTGCAATCTGAGATTGTTCCAGTTCGATCTCATCCTTTGCAGGGTCGCCAGATTCATTTGCCACAACTGTCGGTTCCTCCTCCACACTCGGTTTCTCTACTTCAGGCTTTACCTCAGCTTCTGTCTTAGGCTCTGGTTCAGACTCAGGCCCTGGCGTTGGTATTGGTTCCGACCCAGACTCCGACTCCGGCTTTGGTGCATCTTCTTTAGGTTGATGCTCCTCTTCCTCATTCTCTTCTACAACAGTTGCAACGGAAGTAGCGCTAATGGAAGAAGTAGGCCTATGCCGCTTGGTTGTATTTCCCGAAGCTATAGTGGTATCCGCAGCGCCCTCAGGCCCATTCTCATTGGTCGCTTGTATCTGATCATCTTTCTGCAGGATTGTTGGTGGGTTCATTGCTGTTGATACAGGGGTCGAGTCGATGCCTTCAGCCTCCGACGGGATCGTGAAGTTATCCTCAGGGATTAGAGAATAAACGTCGCAGACAGTCTTGAAGAATATGTAGAGCCCGGATTTGTTTTCAACCTTCCAAAACATGTCGCGATGTTGAAACCATGCGTGTGCAAATATCCGGTAGACACGACGAAAGATATTCGTAAGCTGCCGCACTTGCTGGTGCGCAGAGTTTGTCTCTGTGCCTAACGCTAATCTGCTCGGAAAGTGTTTCGGAGAAGTAAGGGTGTTGGCTGCCCAGTCTAGTGTGTGACAACAATAATCAATAGCGCAGCATGATTTCGGAGGATCGTGGACGGCGCAGAGATATTGCCATTCTGATGCGCGCATTTCAGGGCAGGTTTGGGATGAGCATGGTGGGCTATCGGAGAAGAGAGCGATTATTATGGAGTTGACCTTTTGTGTGAGGAATCTACACAGCTCATAGAGCCAGAGGGCCTTGTCGACGCCCTCTGGAGGTTGCGCCAGGCGGAGAGCCTTCTGCTTGTCGATAGGAATCGTAGTCGTACAACCTAAGGAATGAGTGAGGAAGTTATGTAGAGCTTTGAGATGCTCCGTCAACTGGAAAGCAGAATCTATCTATAAATCTAGAGTCAGCTGTGATGTCCTTTGACCACTTGAACGCGACAGCTGCAGGCGAAATCTGACAGGGCTTGAAATGCGCCTGTACATGTAACCATCTACTAGCTCACCTCTATTAATTCTACCAGAGGAGGACCCTCTGCCATATCTGCGGCCTTTGTTCCAGGACGTATCCTCCTCGAAGCGCCATGGTCGACACTGCTGAACAGCTTGCCCTGTTCTTCAGAAGCGGCTATGGGTGATTTTGGACCAATTTGATCCTCGGCGATGGGAGGGGGACTTGGGAGGCGGGGAGAGCTCGACGGTGAGACGCCCGCCATCGTGCTCTACTGCTGCCCAAAGCCAAGTGCTGTTCAGGTTACGGTAGGGGAGAGGGCGGTTCGGTGCTGTGCCTGTTGACGCCAAAAAGAGCTGTCGAGGTGCGGTAGTCGGATTTCGGTGAGGCTAAACCTGAACCGACTTAGGGCCTCGAGACACCAGCGGTATCACTCTGCATGCTCTTTTCTATATCTCTTGAAATAAAAAGTGTACACATATTTAGCGCTATAAAGCTCATCGGTAAAACTTCCTAATAAGTTAGTCTTTGGAAGAGCTTTTGCAAATTTTATGCTCGTCTCCGCTGCACTAGTCAACTCCGTAATAATTTGTCGGCATAGTCTTATATTTCTTCGCGTATTCTTATATCCGACCCTCGAAACTTCTTTTATTGACTTGTTTACTAACCTTTATACTTAGAGAAAACGGTCAGAGTACTTCGGTAGGTTCTGTTTGTAATTTTCTATCATTCTTTCAAAGTATCTTGACCCTCGAACTTCACTCGCTGTTCCCCAAAGACATCTCTTTTACTTACCGTTGAAATAATCCCAAGCTACAGGATATACTGCTAGATACTTGCTCTCAGCTTTTCTAGACCCAGCCACGCTGAGTCACTATGAACCTAGACATTGAGGAGGAAGAAGCTCCCCCGCTTTTGTTTGCTTCGGGAGAGGAGAATGTAGGGCCTGAGACAGAAGTAAACGAGCTGTCCGTTCTCAAAGTACCTGTTACCATAATTACTGGTGTGTCCTCTGCCACTATGCTTGACCTATTTTGATGGAAATTTGTAGGCTACCTCGGCGCTGGAAAGACTACACTAATGAATTACATCCTGACGGAGCGCCACGGGAAAAAGATAGCAGTAATATTAAACGGTTGGCACACTATCTCCTGAACCTTACAGACTCATTCGCTAATACCGCTGAGCAGAATTCGGTGACTGTATATCTCCTTTTTCTCTTCTCATTTCCTACTTCACTAACGGAACACCCACAAAAGCCGTCGATATTGAAAAATCCCTTACAGTCTCCAAGGACGGCCAGCAAGTAGAAGAATGGCTCGAATTAGCAAACGGCTGTATATGCTGTTCAGTCAAGTCCGTTTTTCTCCCACTTTTTCTCCCACTTTTTCTATTACCTCTTAGATCTGACTCCTTTCTCAGAGACTCCGGCGTTGCCGCCATCGAAGCTCTAATGGAGCGGCGTGGCGCCTTCGACTACATTCTTCTCGAAACTACCGGGCTTGCTGACCCAGGCAATATTGCCCCACTCTTTTGGGTTGATGAAGGACTAGGTAGCACGATCTGCCTTGACGGCATCGTCACACTTGTCGATGCAAAGAACATCCTAAAAAGCCTCAACGAGAAGCCCCCATCAACGACCCCTGGTCATCAAGAACATAGCAATGAGAAGCACGAAAGCCCTGAGCTCACAACTGCACACTTGCAGATTTCTCATGCCGACGTTGTAGTCATTAATAAAAGCGATCTCGTCACTGAAGCCGAGCTCGCACGTGTTCGAGAACGCATCCAAGCAATCAACGGGCTTGCAAAACTGCACGTAACATTCCGGAGCCGGGTCCCGCAGCTCGAAGGTGTGCTGCTTGACCTCCACGCCTATGACTCTGTCGTCGCAAGCGAACTAGAATTTGCGAGTCGAGGACACAGCCATCTAGATCCGGTGAGCCTTACTCATCACACTTATATCACCCCTAGTTGAAACCTTGCGAAGATGTGCTAACACATTCTAGACAATATCCACAGTCACGCTGCCGGTCCCAACCTTAGAAGCGGAAAAACTGGAGGCACTCGACGCATGGCTCCGTGCAGTACTCTGGGAGTCTACGCTTCCGCTTCCCACGCCTTCCGAACTCGCAGCTGCCTCTTCGAAGTTTGAAATCCACAGGCTAAAAGGACGTATACAGCTTATTAATGGCTCTGTGAAGCTCTTGCAAGGTGTGCGGGAGGTCTTTGAGCTAATTGACGAGGCAGGTAGCCCACGTGGTTCCGAAGGAGATAGAATGGAGGTAGACGGAAAAATCGTGCTGATAGGGCGAGGGTTAGGCGAGAAAGCGTTCAAGGAGAGTTTAAGATTAGCCGTTGGATAAAAATGATGTGGTTATAAAAGCGCAATATATTATAATCGCCTTTTTCCGTAATGAGCAACAGCTGTCAATCGAATATGGAAGGTCTACCCCATCCAGAGACCCTATCTCCAGTTTCCACCTTCGCACACACCAGACCTCAGTTCCCGTCTCACCATCTCCGCGCCGATTTACCCGCTCTGACGCAATATTTAAAGTCCTTTCTTCCCGCTGGCAGCCTTAACTCCTGCAGCACGACTAATCACCGCATCTAACCGGCCGAACATATCCACTCCCATAAAGACCGCTTTTATTCTCACGTCAGCATAACTATACCAGCAATATAGCAATATCCTATCGTAGGATCCCCGGCATATATTTATACGTCATGGAATTAGCCACTTACCGAGAGCTAGGTACGGCACATACAATGCGCCTAGCGTGACTTTTGCATCTTGAGAAATGTTATCCCAGCTGAGGTAATCCGCGATGCACGTGAGTGTCGTTAGACCAGTTTGGACGGCGAAAAGAAGAAGATGAAGGGGCGCTTTGGGGTCATCTATTTCCTATTTTAGTATGTTCCATAAATACATCAAGCCCTAAGCGTGCTGAGGGGGTGATATAAGGGCAATGGTGGAAGCTGTATGAAACCGAACGACGTGAAGCGGCGCAACATGGAATATCCGCATCACAAGGGGGAATTGCACATACCCCGGGTTAATGCTCCGATAGCCCATACACTTAGTGGAACGTGATAGAGGGCTTCCATCCACATGTAGACATTAAACCAGGCCCTTGGGCCCCATGAGCATTCGTTCAATTATGTCATAACTGTGGGTCCGGAAACAGTGATACTGAATACTTACGGTGGAATAACGAAGAATTGGTCTTGATATGTGGCAATGTACCACTCCCTGAGACCAGTCATCCACGTAGGCTTGGCTACTTCAGGATATATGGGGTAGAGATCGATCGCTATAATAGCACACTCACGCATTCAATTAACGTGGATCCCATATATTTTGCGTAGGCCCACGGACACCGAAGCTTTAAAAAATTCGGATGACTCCGAAATGCGGGTTGACATGGCCGGCATCTAGGAAAGAAAGCATGGAAAAGTGATGGAGAAGAAAGATGACTGAATGGACTAGAGGAATGGGACCGGCGATCTGCTGCCAAGAACGTAGGCTTGATGCTGATAATAAAAATAAAGATATAAAGGACGAAGCTACTTACCAAACATGATAGGCAGGTGGATGATGAAGAAGGTGAGGTATAGGATATCGCGCTTGCGAGCACTGAGCGGGCGTGCCATAATGAAAATGCAAAAAGCAGCAGGAAAACGGTTACTAGATAAAATATAGACGTGATACGGCCGGGTACTGATGGCTGTACTATTGCGCAATGTTGATTCAGAGCTTGTTTACTTGATGCCAAGCAGGCGGCATATAGGGTTGAGCTGGTTGCACGTGATTCTCGTATTCCAATCCTTTTAAGTATGTGGATTCTCATATGTATACACTAATCTCACTTATTGAATTTAGACCTTCCGACGCCTATAGCCACCCGCTATCTGAGGCTGTGTACAACAATATTCCAAACGACACCCACCAGAAGCACGCCCACCAAAGATGCGGTTTGCTTTTCCGTTCTGACGCGCCTTGAACACCACCAAAGGAATCTTAAAGAATAAAAGACCCTCCTAAACTCGGCTCACTAATTACCACTTTTACCAACATCATTAACGCGGCGAATCTGGTATTATTGCTCATGTAGTCCGAGGTATGAATACTTTTACCTCAACATGCTTTCCACTGTCGCTCTGAGCACTCTCCCTCGTTCCATCCACTCCCTACCTTCTTCCAATGCCGCCCCACTCAAAACTTCCTTCAAAGTGTCCGCAACTGCGATAGTATTCTCCTCGCCTCCAAAGACAACCCCATGTCTCGAGGTGTCCTCAAACCACTTCTCAATTACATAGATCAAATGCTTCGCTATGATCCGCTTATTGCGACCTGCAAAAGGTGGCTCGTCGGACCAGTAAAGGGTCTCCAATACTGCGACAAGTGATTCGCATGGGACATGCAACTCAAGGAAAATATCCAAGACCCAAGTCTGCGGGGCATCCATCACCTCCCCAGTTTTCCCCGCTTCCCTAGCTCGTTCAGCCGAGGTAGTTATGTCGTATTGTAGAAGTAGCGGCAGTAGAGTGGGTATTGGAAAGGTTGTCTCCGAGCAATTGAGGCGGCGACCTAGGGTCCGGACATTCTCAGCCACGAGCTCCCATGGTTGCGTGTGTTGCTGTTCTATGGCTTCGATGTGCAGCTGCTCCACAAGGTTGGTCCACGTCGCCCGGATGTCGGTAGCGTTGCGGTAATCAGCGGCGTGGTAAATCTGAATGCAGATGTCGTAGTAGCCAGCTTGATCTGCGTAGCCGTTGTAGAGCTGGCGTTACAAAAAGTGTTAGCATGAAAGTTTACAGCGAGGAAACAGCGGGAAGATTGTAGAAAACTAATGAAACAGATGATAGATATCAGGCGAATAGCGACATACCTCATCTAACGGTAAGATCTGTCCATCGAGTTGCTTCAGAACCTCGTCTCTTCTTTCTCCTTGCAGTCTGACATCTGACTTCATCCGCTGCAGAATGTCCTCCTGGATATTTGCCAGGTCTAGCAGATCTGAAACTTCTCTTAGTAGCTCCTGCCTTGACTGTCGGTTCATACGCATATCTGAGATCCCTGTAACTCTCGTCGACGCATTCGCTCTTGCACGGCTAAGATACTCGATCCGTTGCTCAAGACTCAGCTCAAAGCCACTCTTCACAAGCTGGAGCTGTACCGTTGCAGCTTCAAAATAGCTGTTATAATGAGCATAGTATCTCCATAGCAGGTCTGCGTGTGCTGCGTCGTCCAACGATTTGCGTTGCAGATAGGTGACAACATGGGGCGAGCTGATCTCTAGAAGGCGATCACTCCATCCCTGGCTCAGGTACCAGTCGTAGAGATATGTCTGGAAGACCTCATCGTCCGAATTATTGATTTCTTCATAAGCCTCGCCCCGCCGGCGGGCAGTGAGGGACAAAGTACCGTCCACCATGTCGGGCTTATCACTGCATGCCTTATCTACAGCGCGGATGACTTCATGCACAAGGTCATAGCATTTTGTCCGACTTTCAAAAGATGCTCTCCGGACATCCTACAAGCTATTAGTATATCCAGTATATCAATTTGCAGGGCGATCACTGGAACCCACTTGTTGGGGACAACCATCTTTGATCCATGCCAGTGCTCGGTTGCCACGGTCCAACTGCTGCGCGACTTTTAAAGCTAGCCTAATAGCTCCTATAAAAATCGTTAGAGAAACAACCAATTATTAATAGGGATATTGACTTACCAGCATAGAACGCCATCGATACATACTGCTTGACAGCCCATTCTAAGTGTTCCATAGACAGACTCGCCGCGACCTTCTCAAAGAGCTTCAAACTCTCATTCAAGAGCATACGACCAGACTCAGTATTTGCGCCAGCCTCTGAGGCTTTCTTAAGTTGCTCCTGGGCCTTGAAAATGACCACATCTTCGGAGCTGCAAAAGCTGCCACAGCGCCTCCGTAAAGCCTCGGCGATTGTCTCGACGTTGGATCCCTTGGCAATATTTCGATTGACAATAGCTTTAACTAGCTCCTTCGCCAGCTCCTTGCCGTTGGGTGAGCAGAATAGCCCCTCGAAAGTGAGTTCCCGCACCCTCTGTCGCGAGGTGTCCGATAGTGATAGCACGATCTCGTCTACCCTCTCATCAAATAATACTAGGACGAACGATATACCTTCGATAACACTTCCAATCAGCTGTACTAAACTCGTGAGCGCCCGATTCTCCCCCTGAAGCTCGACCTCGTCTTGTTTTGTCGCTGCTCGCCCCAGCGCCTCCGGTCCTGCTAACCCATCAATGAAGCTCTTATTCGCATCCAAGAATTCTTGCAGATGAGTAAGATCTCGCTGGATGCTCTGTAGCTTTAGTAGCTGGACTGCTGGGGCAACTGTTAGACCTCCAATAGGCGTACTACCCTCTTTCAGAATCGGCGATTTCCAGATTGAGCGCACCAGGCGAGAAATGTAGAGCGCAATACCCTCATGCCGTGGCGAAGGCCGTACGTTGTCAATCGCAGATGCGCTGTTGTCGACAACTGAGTTTTCGTTCAATTGCGCCTTTCCGCCGAATTCGATAAACGCTTTACGCGCATACTCCAAGATGTCGTGGTCCGTTATTTTGGCAACGCGAGCATCGGGAGTCACATCAGAACCCTGCCCGCAGGCAACTGCGAGAGCTGTAGCGCTCGTCTCGCCACGTCCATACAACCGTACGAATTTACGAAGTTCCGCTTCGAGTCCCTCTTCACCACCACCATAGCGAATAGCGGAAGCAAACATGTCTACCAGGCGACGGCGGCGAATCGTCTGGACTCCAGTATTTGTGAGAATGGCGATTTCGCTTCCGGGTTGATCAAATTGTACAGCCAGTTCGTTCCCAAAACCCATTGGTGAAGGTGCGGCGGCGAATGGCGGCGTGACCAACCCAATATCTTCCATTTGACCTCCAAGTTGAAGCCAATGGCCTAACTCCATGTATCTGAAGCCCTGTGCTGGCTCTTGCGGTCTCGCGATCCGTCCAGAATCCGGGGCTGACATGAACAAGAGATCATTATCGCCCGCTTGCGTCCTCTGCACGAAGCAGAAAAAGTATCCCGGTGCATATCTATTGGCCTTCCGGGTCATCATTAGCATCTTCGAATTGGTCGCAATTGGTGGCGCAGCTTGATATGTTGTTAACTGTGAGGAAGGACTCTGACTTGATGCGTGGCCTTCAGGGGGAGGAAATTTGACATGGTGAACCTGCATGCTGGTTGGAGCGCTAGATGAATCGCTGAAGTAGTACGTGCCAGAGGTTGCGCTCAGGAAGATGCGACAGCCGGTTGATGTTGTAGCCATGAGATTCAATCGCGCAGATTCCGTTGCAGATATAGGATCGATAGAGACAAGAGTGGCATTTGGTCCTAAAAGCTCTGATCTAACCATATGCCCGATCATTGTCTTTATACTGCTTAGAGGTCTCGTGATGACACAGTCGAGGGTATTGGCTGTTTTCATGTGAAACACTCTAATCGTGGAGGACGAAGATAGAGTATAGAGTAAATTCCGGGTGTCGTCAATCGCCATTTGAACGACATGTTCATGAACTATCTTTTGCCCGAAAGATATCGTGGAAAGTAGAGTAGAAGTAAGAGGCTTCGAAACATGGTTGATCTTGGCGCACCTATTCGCAAACCATTTCTCTTCTTGCTGGTATGTGATCTCGTAAATGTCGTCCGAGTCCCGTCCATCGCCAAAGAATATTCTTCCTGTTTTTGCCGAGCCTTCTATACAGCTGACTTTCATTCCCTTGATAGACACGTGCATGCGCGTTTGGTACAATGCTACGCTGTGAACTCCTTCCGGTCCTCGCTGACAGGACACACCAATCAAGTAAATGTCAGATATAGTCGCGACAACCAAAAGATGCGAAATCGAGTCCACGAAAACCTTTGGTCGAGGAACAACCAACTTTACTGCTGTAATCGTATTTGGTTGCTCCTCGAAACCAATCAGTTCAGGATTCGGATGTGTATAGTCCCATAGATATAGCTGATTGTCTATCGTTATCCAGGCATGATTTAACTCCGCAAATAGCCCCATCATCGTCGACATCTGGCCGTGGTTGTACTGCTCAAATATCCGGTCGGGGATATCGTATGTCTTGACTCTCTGGAAAGGTGCCCATGCTGTGCTGGTAGGAATGTCGTAATCAGAGGATATACCTTCTACAAAATGGTAAGTATTCTAGATGCGAGGGCCGGAATTTGGGATGATGCTCACGTCCAACATAGGTATCTAAGTCAGGATACCTCGTTTCCTGAGTTAACGTCTCATTGATTGTTCGCGCCGCACGCTCTATAGGTGTAAGGGTTTGCGCCGTACTTGTAGTAGCTGGAAGTGCTACTTGTTGTGTGGGAGCAAGGGAAGGCTGGGTCTGCTGTTGGCCGACATTCTGGAAGGATGTAGTAGTTGATGGAGCTCGAAACACCGGAGGCCGAGAAGGCGCAGGAGTATTGATGAATGCGCCTGGCGGTGTAGGCCGCTGAGGGGTCGCAGGGACCGCGAAAGACATGGGCTTGAGGAAGAGGAAGAGGATGGATTAGCGTGTTGTCTTTGACATCAAAAACGCTGGCAAGGCATATAGTACAATGCGCCAAAAATCAGTCCTGAAAAATGAATGTGAGGAAAAAGGGGAGAGAGTCAAACAATGGAGTCGCGACAAATTTATTTGCAGGCACTTGAATGGCCTCTTGGGGGGAATTCTTACTCAAGGTTTCTACTACGACAACAAAAGCTTGAAAGCTATGAGAGCCTGGGAGCGCGTCTCGGATCAACTTTTTTGCGTCGGTTTCCGGAGACTGGCATCAATCAAATCGAACAAGAAGCGAATGCCTAGAGAGAATATTGGAATTTGCAATTGCATTTCGAGAGGGAGTATCTACATATTCAAATACTCGAGGTTGGGCCACCGCACTACCTTGTTCTATTTTCTGTTTTCTATTGTTGGTTTCAATTGAAGCATTTCCACCGGATATTTGATTCACCGCTTCAACAGAGACAATGGCTTCACTACCCCGTCCTGTCTTCCATCTTTCCGCACGCACTTTACCTTCGAATTTGCTTCTCAGGGACCATGCGCGCCGTACCACCGTCCCACTTTGCTGTCGGTGTCTATCCTCCACGCCTCCAAACTCGTCCTCACCCATCCTCACGCAACTCCGCAACGACTTGAAGATTGCTATGCGTAACAAGGACACGGCACGACTATCAGTCCTACGTACTATATTAGCTGAAATTACGAACGCCTCCAAAACAAATTCTCCCATCGCCAACGACCTCCAGTTGCTGGCTCTGCTGCGGAAACGTATAGGAAGTGCGCAATCAGCAGCAGCAGAGTTCTCAGCAGCAAACCGGCCAGACCTTGCAACGAAGGAAGAGCAGCAGATAGCCGTATTGGAGGAGTACGCAGGCAGTGTCGAAACTGTAGGAGAAGCGGATATTAAGAACGCTGTAGAAGGTGTAATTGAGAAATTGAAAGCAGGTTCCGAGAAGCTAGATTTGGGCAGCGTGTTGAAGTCAGTAACAGGGCCAGGAGGCGAATTGGAAGGGAAGCCAGTAGAAAAGAAAGAGGTTGTTCGGATCGTGAAGGAGATGCTAGGGTCGACGTAATTCGGTGAGGTCAAAGCATAACAAATGCACGGTAGATAAGCGAAAGGCGGATGTAAGATAGTATCACGAATTGGACTTGTAAGATACGTGTAAGGGGAGGCGCATTGATGTGTAAGTAAAAGCAGTCACTTCACTCTTCCTAGTTTATTAGTGTCATACGTGCACCATTAGAAGAAGCTATGTACGAAATTTGACATTCTATTAATCCTTCTTCGCATTTAAGATCTAGTTCGCATTAATTTGTTGTGATATATAACGTGAATCTCAATTGCTGTCTTTCTAATCATTCGATAATCCGTGGCACAAATTTAGCAAGCATTAATATACAAACCAGCTGGCTTAGGCTTCTGGTTCTGAAAATAGCCAAGGCACATTTCATCAAGCCCATTTAGCTAGAATGTGACTGAGGTGCCAGCTGGGCACTCATGAGACCCAATCAAATAGCTGTTATCTGGCTAGACAGCATACGAACCGAAATCGAACAGCTTCGCTGGGGCGTTGACATAAGCAGAACAATCGGAACAGTGGAACGGAACGGTTAGTAGAAATAGCAGTCGAAACAGTTAGAATAGTATTAGGCCTAGAATATGTTGGTCGGAATAGTTAAACAGCATAATAGATCTAGTGGGTCTAGCAGCGGTATAGATCTAGAACAGTAGAGATAAAATAGTTAGTTAAGACAGTAGGGACAAAATAGCCGGACGGAATAGCGGCAGTAGCGGCAGTAGCGGCAGTAGCGGCAGCAGCAGTGGCGGTGGTAGAGCAGTTATTATTTAGCTAGTCGTTTAATATCAAAACTCTATATCTAGCCCTGTATCGGTCTGTACTGTATATAGCTTCTTAGTTAAGGCTCTGCCCGTGGCTTTGCATTAGACCCTATATCTAGTTATGCGTCTAGCTGTGCATTTAGCTATGCACTAGTAGCTCTGCATTATATATTCTACGTCCCTATCTGCGTGCGTGTCTATATGCGTGCCTATGCCTACTTTAACTGCTAGCCGAAGACTCTCTCTAATTGGTTAGCGGAAATGTGCTGCAACTAATTATTCGGTCGTTTAATTAAGGTAGAAGGTTGGCCCGGTCGAAGGCTCTAACGGTTCTAATTTAAAGAGACGGCGTTTAACTAATTAAGATTTGACGAGACCCTAGCTTAACTTAAGGTGTCTTCTACTGCATATACTGTTGGAAAACAAGCCCGCAACGATATCACGTGATGAGACTTGTGGGAGAAACCTCTTGGCAAGAATCTGACCAATCAGACAACTTCGACCGTCGGTCGAAGTTCCTTGAAATCTCTTCAACCACCTATATAGAAAATAAGCAATACATAGAGTTTTAGCTCTATAACCTTAATTTAACAGGTTATAAGCCCGGGTTTACGCCTAATAAACTAAATCTAATTGCTTTATTATTGTTACAATAATTGCTATCGCAATATTACCATATGGGCGTGAAAAGTTAGTAAACGTTTACCTAACTTACAACGCCAAAAACCTATAATAAGCAGCTACGTAGCTGTTAACTATAGACTCTACGGTAAATATATAAGAGGATCCTATTAAGGACGAGCCTAATATAGTCTATAATTAAACAGTGGTATAATAAAGCCTTATAGGAAATACTATTGTAGACTTATTAATGGGCTAGGTATATAAGTATAGAATAGTTAATAACGTAAATATAATTAGTAGAGTAGGTTGCCTAATAGATTAACTCTAATTATATTCTAAGATTTGCTATAAAAAGAAAACTATTTAAGTAGGGACTATGGTTCTTTAAATATATAATACTACGCCTAAGAAATATACTAAGTACATTAGTTCGTTAGTATATTAGTATATTCCATATTTCTATATTCCTATATTCCTATATTCTAGACTTATAGCATGACTAACTATATAACTTAGCTACTAAAGACTCGCTAGGGAGACGCCGGACGAACACATGGCTCCCTTAACGTCAGCACATATACACTAGGAATGCAAAAACTCCTTATCCAAAAAGGAATAATTATAAACGGCCTTATATACAACACAAGGCTCTACAACTACAGACTACGCCTAGAACGATGCTACCGCTGCGCATAATAGGGACATACCCAATCCATATGCGCAGCATAGGTGTGCTGCGGCCATTATACAGGCCCCCACAATACAAGACACTGCTTAAATTAAGACTAAATAAAATGCGTAAACTGCTACCGAAGCACATATAAGGCATAGGAGAGAGAAGACTGCATTAAATACAGGAGACAGAAGGTTAGGGCTTAACAGCTACGGAAATAACTGCACGCTAGGTTATACGAATGGAAATAATAGGCGATAAGCTAGGGGGGCGTAGGTGCCTTTCTAGCGTTTCCTACCTTTAACACTAGGGGGCTAGGCCAGCCATCCTAAGCCTTAACGGGCTAGAAGTAACGCCGCGTAATATTACTAGACTATATAGGGATATAAGGGATATAAGGGATATAAGGAAAAGGACACCCTATAGGAAGACCCTTATGGACAGCTATAGCAAGCTTAAGACCAGGACAATTAAGAATTAGACTTAACGCGGTAAATATAACATTCGTAGCCGACTCTTAAAGGGTATATAGCTAACTAGTAAAAATAGGGAAAGAACTGGAGATAATAACAGATTTAGATATAAAAGCGCTAGTAGGAACATAAGATATGGGAATAAAAAGCTTTATATAAAATAAGTAGTAACTAGGGTATAGATATAAGAGACAGAAGTTCTAAATGTTCTAAAGAAAGTAGAAATAGAAGAAGTAAGGAATAAAAAAAAGGCGAAGGACCCTTACTGGGGGTCTGCTACCTATCCATTATATAGTACAACTACGGCAATATAAACCACTATCTCGTAAGGCCCTTACTAGACAGCCTAGACCTAGAGAAATACTATATCCTTACTATATAAGAGCCGTATTATAATACCTATATATAATTAATATACTGCCCCTAAGAATTCCAGCTCCTATATAAACTAAAAGCAGCTATACGCGTATACTTTATAATTAGTAAAGCTATTAGCCTATCCTTATAATTATAATAGGCAGTTAGCCTAGATATTGCAGTTATAATAATTTAGACATATAGGGGACCGGTATAAATAATTAATATATATAACCCTAGGGTTAAAGGGGTCCTATAAATAGAGAACATTATATTAGTAATAAGCTTACTAAAAACCAAAGGTATAGAGTTTATCCTATTAGGAGATATAAACCTCTACTACCCGTGGTAGGGGAGTATCTATATTACTGCTAAATAATAGGTAGAGTGCTTACTAAGAGCTATAAACACCTAGGGCCTTAAGCTTACTACCCCCCTAGGAGCAATTATATGGCAATAAGGCACCGCTAGAGGTATAATTAACCTTATATTTATAGACAAAGGCCTATACTAAAGACTTAAAAGGTATAACCCTAAAGAAGAATAAGTACTTACTTTAGACCATATCCCTATCCAGATACAGCTAAATCTAGATATTAAGGCGTAACTAAATAGCAAAAGATACGTAATAAGAAAGCTTAAGATAGATAGCTTCCTTAATATAGTTAAATAATAACTTTAAAACCTAGAAGAAATCCACCTAATACTAAATAAGCGAGGCTTATTAGCTACCCCTAAGGAAATTAACTAAAGACTAGAAAGGATCTAGGCAGCAATTAAAAACGGGCTAGAAGAGTACTACCCGGTCTTAAAACCGGGCCCCTATATACAATATATATAGTCCGCATAATATATAGTTCTTATCGCTAGCTAATAATAAGTAAGAAGAAAATATATAAGTAGCTATATGTAAGGGTTATTTTGGCCCTTACTCGGCTGCATCGCCTAGGGGCTCTTAGGGGTCGCCAAGGCTAGCCTTCGGCTAGCCCTTGGCACCTCCTTATAAGCTCCTCGGGCTTACAGCCTCCTTCCTCC